>Ga0209023_10003101_pt1 | contig 20067 bp, 19 predicted proteins | sample LakOneMetagenome_FD_187468 | JGI IMG/M metagenome (GOLD analysis project Ga0209023, IMG submission 187468) | Freshwater and sediment microbial communities from Lake Erie, Canada (SPAdes) (version 2) | ecosystem: Environmental > Aquatic > Freshwater > Lentic | place: Lake Erie, Canada...
ATTTCCAGTCTTTGAATTCCTGACCAAATGCGTCGCCGAGAAGTCTTTCTTCGATATTGGTCCGTATCTTGGTGCCAATATAAAAAACGATCACCGCGGCCATCAGAGCGACCCAATGCGAGAAGGCGAGGGCTGTCGCTGTCATCATTCCAAACATCGCGGTGTAGATCGGATGTCTGACGATCTGATAGACACCGGTCGTTACGAGCTTGTGGTCCTCGATCAAACGGGCTTGCAGGCTCCATTGTTTTCCTAGCTCCATGATAGCGGACATTGCCAGCCAAACAGAGCCCGCAGCGATCAGCACGGCGACGGTCTGCAGCACAATATTGACGACGTACTGTCCGTCTATAAATGGGGAAAAGACCGGAGTACGACGAATAGCCCATACAACGCCGAAACCCACGCCTTGCAATGCGATACCTAGAAACGATCTGGGCACGCTGACCTTGTCCGGTGTGGTCTCGGGTTTCTTTCGTAGAAAGAACGTACCTGCGAACACAAACCAGGACAAGATAACGGCGGCAAATGATGCGATGTTAGCGTAATAAGCGATCTGTTCCATTGTGTTGTCGTTGTACTGACTGTTTTACGAAGGCGCCGAGGTTTTGTTCCCTGCCGCATTTACATAGAATGTATCCATGGCCGCCGGAATCTATCTTCACATACCATTCTGTAAATCGCGTTGTTCGTACTGCGATTTTGCGACGGATGTTTGGCGGAGCAGTGATTCGGTCGAGCGATACGTGGCCTCGCTTTGCTCGGAAATTCAAAATTCAAAATTCAAAATTCAAAAAACGATCGACACCATTTATTTTGGTGGCGGGACGCCGTCATTGCTGTCGCCAGGCCAGCTCGAAGCCATTCTCAGATCTGTTTATTCTAAGTTCAACGTCGATCCGTCCGCCGAGATCACGATGGAGATGAATCCGGCGACGGTTACGCCGGAAACGTTGGCGTCCTATCGTGCGTTAGGTGTAAATCGGGCGAGTTTTGGCGTTCAGACGTTTGATGATAAGGCCTTAAAATTACTGGCTCGCGGGCATGATGCGAATGATGCTAAACACACATACCGAATGCTACGCGACGCCGGCTTTGATAATGTAAGTTTCGATCTGATCGCCGGGTTACCGGGGCAGACGCTTGAGGCGTGGAAACGCAATCTTGACCAAGCGATCGCGATGTCGCCGGAGCATCTTTCGCTGTATTTACTTGAGATCCACGAGGGCACTCCGCTCGCAGAACAGGTTCGTAGCCGACGCCAGCCGCAGCCCGACGCCGAACTCGCGGCCGAAATGTACGAGATGATGCTCGACCGTTTGGCGGCGGCCGGATATGAGCAATATGAGATCTCAAATTTCTCGCGGCCCGGATTCGAATCTCGCCACAACTCGAAGTACTGGACGCTCGATCCCGTCTACGGCTTTGGCGTTTCGGCGCACTCGTTTGACGGCAAACAGCGGTACTCAAACGAACGCGATACAGTGAAATACGTGTCGATGATGGAGAGTTCGAATTCTGCCGAAGTCATGCGCGAAGAAACCAATCTTGCTTCCGAGTTCGTGTTTCTCGGGCTAAGGTTGGAACGTGGGATCGATCTGAACGAGTATTCTAACCGATTCGGAATCGATCTGGCGGCGAAATATCGCGAAGAGGTCTCGCAATTGAGCGGCGATGGACTTATCGTGGTCGAGTCGACAAAAATAAAGCTCACCCTGAAGGGCAAGCTTTATTCGAACGAAGTTTTTTCGGTTTTCGTCTAGTTGATCTTTTTTATTCTTCCGTCCAGCACGGGCGAGATCGTGGCGTTTGGCGACGATCTAATCGCTGCTTCGAACATGTCCGAGTCTTTCGGAGCTTTTGCGGCGTCGGTCAGGACCTTGGCGTCTTTGAACATCATGTAGCCGTCGCCCGAGCGCGACACGAGAAAATCTGAGGTCGCGACAGTGTAGGTCTTTGTTTCGTCGAGCGGATCTCCACCAATTGTCACCGAAACAACGCGGCTGCCGGTTGGTTTTGTAGTGTCGTATTCGAATCGCATTCCTGAGATCTGCGGAAATCGTCCGGGCTCGGTGTCTTCACCGGCAGCGCTGCGGGCGACGCCATGTTCGAGGATCTGTTTGAGTACTTTGCCGGTCACTTCGACCTTTACGATCGGATTGTTAAAAGGCAGTATCGACAGCACGTCGCGTTTTGTCAGCAGGCCGGGTTCGTAGGTCAGATCGGCACGGATCGAACCGCCGTTGACAAAGCCAATGTCAGCTCCTGCAGCGTTGCGATATGAGTCGGCAATAAAATCGCCGATGTTTGTTTCTTTGCTGCGGCACGATTTGGACAGAGCGTCGAGCTGAACCGAAGTCGCACCGACGGGAGCGGCAAGCTGTTCGAGCAGGCCGCGATATTTGTCAGTGACCGACGCAAATTCGGGTGCATCGGCGATCTTGTCAGTGACCGGTATGATCTCCCAATCCATACTTTCAAGATGTTTGGTCGACAAGTTAAAAGTAAGATTGAATTTACCCATTTCGCGGGCATCGGCGGTCATTTTGAATATCGGCGTGCCGTTTGACGACGACTGGAGCAGCGAATGCTCGTGGCCGCCGAGGATCAGGTCAAACTGGGCGCATTTTGCGAGTTCTTTGTCCTGCGTCATCGAAAGATGTGTCAGGCCAATGACGGCGTCAGCCTTGCCTTTCTTTCGCATTTCCTTGACGAGCTTCTTTGCAACGCCGCAATAATCTGTAACGGTCAACGTTTCGTCCATAGACGACGTTTGCTTGGTTTCGGGTAGGACGAGACCGATGAAACCGATCTTAATACCACCGATCTCCCTGATCACATACGACGGCGTATCGGCAAAGGTCTTTCCGGTTTGGATCTCAACGACGTTTGCGCCGAGCCATGTGAATTTCGATTCCTTGATCCGAGCGAGCATTTCAGCTTTTTTAATGTCGAATTCGTGATTGCCAAAAACCGCATAATCAATCCCGACCGCATTCCAGGCGTCGATCATCTGCGAGCCTTTGTACGTACGCGTCTCGACCGAGGGCGAGACAGTATCACCGCCAAATGTAAATATCGTGTTGGGATTTTCCGCAACAGCTTCTTTCTTAAGCGTCAAAAGCCGCGCCAAACCACCCATTTTCCCGCCGTCCACGGGTGCGAACTGATATACGTCGTTGACGTGCAGTAGCGTGACGCGGACAGTTTGCCCAAACGCTAGCGACGAGAAAGCAAGGAGAAGTATGGTGATCACGAAAGATCGAAAGGTGATGTGCATAATTTTTCACTCCGCGATTTTGACCTTAAGGTGGGTTCTGGCTTCCCAGATCTCCGGGAAAAATCGCTTTGTCAGGGTTGATAGCAGATAGCCGACGCCTTCGCTGCCGCCGGTGCCGCGTTTCATACCCAGCATTCTTTCGACCATGAGGACGTGATTATAACGCCAGAGCGAGATGTTTTCATCGTGGTCGACGAGCAGGTCCTGCATGATAAAAAGGTCGGCGTTTTGCTCGGGATGGGTTAGTATTTCGACGATCGAAGCGATCCTTTCTTCGTGGCTGTCGACCGCAAATCCATTTTGCGCGAGCAACGCCCAAAATGCATCACCAAGACTTGGTTGATGAAAACGCTCTTTTAATCTCAAGTACGCATACTCGTCGAATTTGAAGAATTCGAGCATCTTCTCGTCTTTTAGCCCGGAGATAAATTCGACCTCGCGAAACTGCATCGACTGAAAACCGCTCGCCGGATTGAGTTTGTCGCGAAACTCGAGGAATCCGATCTGAGCCATCGATTCGAGGATGTGGATCTGCGAAACGAGAATTCGTTCGATCGCGGTTACGGCACGCAGACTGTGATTTACGCGGAATGGGCGACCCTCGCCGAGCCATTTGATGGTCGCATCGAGCTCGTGCAAGATCTGTTTGAACCACAGCTCGTAGGTTTGATGAATTACGATGAACAGCAATTCGTCATGGCTGGTTGGTTCCGAAAGCGTCGACTGGAGGTCGATGAGCTGCGGCACTTTGAGATATTCGTTGTACGAGAGCAGTGCGTTTTTGCCGTATTCGTTTGCCATTTTTGAGGGGTCAAGAGACGTAAAATCAAGCTTTATCTTCTGTTATAGCTGAATTTATGTCAATTTTAGCCAAAATATTGAAAAACCTCTTGACACGACCGCGCGTATTCGTTAAATTTTCCTTCGTCAATCAAAAACACACTCGCAAAATAATTCCGACGATCTTGCTGTTTAAGATTTGTATCGTCGCAGACGAAGAAACTGACTCGTTTGCCTTTTTAGTCGGAAATTTGTGAGGATCCCGCTGATTGCCTTACTTGGACGAAAGCGTTTTCCGACATCGCCGACAGACAAGGATTTGTATTACGTTTTGCAGTTTAAGGAGGAATTACACAAAATGCCGAAAGCAATAGGCAAGGTCAAGTGGTTTAACAATGCCAAGGGTTACGGATTTATCGAGCAGCCCGGAGAGCAGGACATATTTGTTCATTACAGTGCTATAACCGGGGACGGCTATAAGACCCTGATCCAGGGTCAGGACGTCGAGTACGAAGTAACCAACGGCCCAAAAGGCCCGCAGGCCGAAAACGTTGCCACCGTGGCGGAATAGATAGCCGATCAAATTATTACCATCACATTGCTGCCCGCGAAACTAGAGTTTCCGGGCAGTTTTTTGCGCGTTTCCGGGGGAAACTAAAGCTGAATTTGGCGCAAAAAGGTTGGGAATTTTTTGCAAAAGGTGTAAAATTCGTTTGAGATCAGTTTCAGTTCTAAAAGCAAATACTACCAAGCCACGTATGTGAACGAGGCCATTATAAGACAACCTATCACCGACCCTTTCTTTGATGAGACCGGCGTTGGTTAATTTCAGCAACCTTCCAAAAAGCTATCTAGCAATATGAAAAAGTTTAATTTTGAAAGCCTCGCGTCAATTCGTCTGGTTTTCCTTGCCGGTGCGGTCATTGCGATCGGGCTGTTTACTTTTGCTGCCATTCTTTCGGGACCGGCCGAACAAAGGGCAAAGCTGCTGAACGCCGAAAACGGCGAATCAGAAGAAAAAGAGAAAGATGGCCCTCGCGAAATTCTTGAGCGAGATATCGAGATGATGAAAGATCCGGCGCTCGGGTTTGTCCCTTCGGAACGGCTGCTCGTCGCTAAGGATTACAAAGACCGTTTGATGCGCAGCGATTTTGCGCCGATCAGCGGCGTATCCTGGAAAGAGCAAGGCCCCACCAATCAGGGCGGACGCACGCGGGCGATCATGGTCGATCCGAATGACGGCACCGGCAACACGGTCTGGGCGGGAAGCGTAGGTGGCGGGCTGTGGAAGACGACGAATATCAATTCAGCCACGCCGAATTGGGCACCCGTAAATGATCTGGCAGGCAATCTGGCGGTAACGTCTATCGCGTTTGACCCGTCGAATACCCAGGTCATGTATTTCACAACCGGCGAAGGTTATTTTAACCTCGACGCGATCCAGGGCCTCGGCGTCTGGAAGAGCACCAATGGCGGCACGACGTGGACGCAATTGGCGTCAACGACCGGAGCGTCTTTCAACTTTTGCCAGAAAGTGGTGGTCAACAGCACCGGCGTAGTGATGGTTGCGACTGTCACGGGCGGTGTCCAGCGTTCGGCGAATGGCGGAACTTCGTGGACAAAAGTACTCGGAACGGGGCTTGGGATTACAGGGGCCGCGAGTAATACGGCATATGATCTCGAAGTTGCGGCCAACGGCGATATCTATGGGTCGATCAGTGGTTCGATCCACAAATCGACCAATGCGGGCGTGACATTTGCTGCCGCACAAACTGTGCCGATCGCGCTTGGACGGGTTGAATTGGCGTGCGCTCCGAGCGATTTTAACTACGTGTACGCGCTCGTCGAGAGCGGTAATGTAGTCAACGGCATCTTACAAACGGTGAATGGCGGGACGACATGGACATCGAGGACCGAGCCGGCCGATGCTGATCCAGGAGTTCCCGCGGCGGATTTTTCACGTGGACAGGCGTGGTACGACCTTGCGATCGCGGTTGATCCAAATAACAGGGACCGTCTATTTGTCGGCGGCGTCGATCTATTTTTGAGTACCGATGGCGGTGGTACGTGGTCAGAGTTTGCGCACTGGTACGGCGGATTTGGTTTTCAATATGCTCACGCCGACCAGCACAATATCGTTTTCCAAAACGGCAGCTCGACCGTCGCATACTTTGTAAACGATGGCGGTATTTTCCGGACCACAAACGCCAATGCCGCGACTCCAACGCTCGCCGACCGGGGTACAAACTACCGGACGGCCCAGTTCTATTCCGCGGCGATGAGTCCGACGGCGCAGACTGCGTATTACCTGGCCGGAGCGCAGGATAACGGCTCGCACCAGTTTGTAACAAACGGCCTACAGACGACGACTCAGGTAACGGGCGGCGACGGAGCTTTTTGCCATATCGACCAGGATCAGCCGCAATATCAGTTCACGCAGTATGTCTACAACAGTTACTATCGATCGACGGACGGCGGTAATTCGTTTACCAACGTTGATTTCGGCGCGACCGGACAGTTTATCAATCCAACGGACTACGACGATTTAAATAACAAAATATACGGCGGGTCAGGCGTCAATCAGTATTTTCGTTGGAACGATCCGCAGACGGGGGTCTCGGCGACAAATGTCGCGATCGCTGCGTTTAACGGATCAGTTTCGGCGGTAAAGGTGTCCCCGAATACCGCAAACCGCGTTTTCTTTGGAACAAGTTCGGGCCGGGTTGTGCGAGTCGATACGGCTGATGCCGCCGGTGTCGGGACGAACATTAGTACCGGGTTGCCAGGCGGTTATGTTTCGAGTGTTGAGGTCGAAACCGGTAACGACAACCATCTTTTGGTAACGTTTAGTAATTACGGACTCAACAGCGTCTGGGAAAGTACAAACGGCGGTACAAGCTGGACCTCGGTCGAGGGCAACCTTCCTGACATGCCGATCCGTTGGGCACTATTTAATCCGAGTAACGCCGGGCAGGCCGCACTTGCGACTGAGCTTGGCGTTTGGACCACCGACACACTGAATGGCGGTGCGACCGTGTGGGGAGCGTCAAATTCGGGGCTCGCAAATGTTCGCGTTGATATGCTGCAGGTTCGCCAGAGTGATAAATATGTGATCGCCGCGACGCACGGCCGCGGGTTGTACGCATCAGACCTGTTTACGGTTCCGACCGCGATCTTTAGCTCAGATGTACAACTCGCCAATCTCAACGCGCCGGTATATTTCAAAAGCGCAAGCTACAAAGCGACCTCGTGGTCGTGGAATTTCGGCGATGGCTCGCCAATTAGTACGCTTGAGAACCCGGGACATTTTTATCAGACTGCAGGAAAATTCAATGTAACGCTGACGATCAATTCGGGAGCCTCGACGCTGACAAAGACTCAGTACATTCAGATATTGCCCAATCGCGGAACACCCTATACGGTCGCAGCGGACGGCGGCACATTTGAAATAAACCCGGACGATTTTGGTTCGCAGGCGATACGTGGCGGAATCGACAAATGGCAAAGGGGCGTGCCGACGAATTTTCTCACCACAGTTAATTCGCCAGTCAACGCTTGGAAAACGGACCTTGCGGCGAACCTGACGGCAGGTAACTATGCGACTGTTCTCCAAACACCAAGTTTCAACTTTACCTCATCGGCGAGTGCCTACACGTTGCGTTTTCGGAGAAGCATGCAAATTGCATTCTGTAACGGCCCCGTTGCGGCTCAGGTTCAATACTCGACCGACAAGGGGCAGACGTGGACGAGGCTCGGTGTAAATGCCGATGCGAACGCGACCAACTGGTACAATCGAGGACCGGCCACCGCTTGTCCGGTCGATACTGCCGTTTTTCCCGATCAATATGGTTGGACGATCACGTCGAATAACACTCTCGTGACCTATAACCTCACGTCAGGTGTCCCGGCCCTCGTAGGACAGCCAAGTGTTACGTTTCGCGTGGTCGTATCGGTCGCACCGGGCTACTCGGCGGCCGGATACGCGGTAGATGGCTTTATGGTCGACGATTTCGAGATCTTAGGGCCCGTCAATCCTCCGCTCGCCCCTTCAGCGTCCAGTGCGGCGATCTCAGGAAGGGTAACGACGGCTGACGGTCGCGGAGTCGTGAACGCAGCGGTAGTCGTCACCGGCAACAGCCTGTCGCAGCCGACGGTCGTCAAGACCTCGTCGCTAGGTTATTACTCGCTCGAAGGCCTGCTAGCAGGTGAGACATATGTCGTCACTATCAACTCGAAACGATACACATTTGCTGTACCGAGCCGAGTGATCAGTCTGGGCGATAGTGTCGGCGATATTGATTTTTCGGCCGAGCCGTAGTACAGGAAAAGCGGGAGGCGAGGAATTAGAGCAATTCCTCGCCTTTTGCCTTGAGCATTCTTCGCCAGAGTTCTCTGTACGACGTGAAGCGGGACGTGAGCGTATTGAAATAGTAGCGTTGAGCGTACGTCAGGCTGCGATTATCGGCGATGCGTTTGAGATTGGCTTCCATTCGGGCGCGTGCCTCGAGAGGCGGGCGTTTGGTGGCGCCGTTGAAATAGATGTCGAAATCGATCTTGAGCTTGCGGATGTCTTCCTCGAGCCGCGATAGCTGTTGGTCCACAGCGAGAGCGTCTTCCTGCTGCGAATTCAGGTTCCGATAGAGCTTGTTGCCGATCATTGCCATGGTTTTTTGATCCTGAAGAAGAGATGGCGCCTGGGAGGCACCTAATTAAAGAAAATCTCTAAAGGGCGAAAGATTCCGTATTTTTTCCACCATTCTAATATAAAATAACGGCATGAAAGCTGTTGAGGCCATATCACGCGAGGATAGATTGCGTGAACTGCCGTCGATCGACGAACTGCTGCGTTCGGCGACGGGCGTGTCGCTGATGCCGAACGCGGGGCCGACGCGTTTGACGGCGCTTGCTCGGGTGGCGGTCGATCAATTGCGAAAAGAGATACTCGCGGGTGCGATCGAAACGGACGATATTGCGGCGTTGTGCCAATCGCGGCTGGCTGAGCTTTGGAATGCTGGCGAGCGGGATTCGGTGCGGCGTGTGATCAACGCGACGGGCGTTATTATTCACACAAATCTGGGGCGTGCGCCTTACTCCGAACCGGCAAAACGAGCCATAAGCGAAGTTGCGGCTGGTTACTGCTCGCTAGAATACGATCTCGAAACAGGCAATCGCGGACGACGCGGTTCTCATGCCGAGACGATGATCGCCGAATTGACCGGTGCCGAGGCCGCAGTTATCGTAAATAACTGTGCTGCGGCGGCGTTTCTGGTGTTGTCGGTATTTGCAAAAGGCGGCGAAGTTATCGTTTCGCGGGGCGAACTGGTTGAGATCGGTGGTGATTTTCGAGTTCCGGATGTTCTCGAACAGTCTGGTGCGGACCTTCGCGAGGTTGGGACGACGAACCGTACGAAGACGAGCGATTACGAGAAAGCGATAGGCGAAAACACGCGTCTCATTCTCCGGGTACATCCTTCAAATTATAGGATAGTTGGGTTTACTGCGATGCCGACGGTCGCGGAACTCGCCGTTGTGGCGCACACGAACGGCGTTTTGCTCTACGAAGACGTCGGTTCCGGGGCCTTGATCGATCTCTCGAAATACGGCCTCGCGGACGAGCCGGTCATTGCCGATTCCATCCGTGATGGGGCCGACATCGTCTCTTTCAGCGGAGACAAGCTGCTCGGCGGGCCACAAACCGGAATTATAGCGGGGCGGCGTGAATTGATCGAACGCATCCGAAAACATCCTCTGTACCGAGCATTAAGGGTCGATAAGCTGGCGTACGCGGCATTGGAAGCGACTTTGGGGTCATACCGGCGTGAAACCGGTATGGAAGAGATCCCGGTCTTGCAGATGATCTCGGCTTCTAAAGAAGAGATCCGTGAACGGACAGTATCGTTTGCTTCGGAATTGCGTTCGCGGGCGGGGGAAATGTCGGATTTGAAATTTGAGATTTTGGAGGGCCGCTCGGCGGTCGGTGGCGGTGCCGCACCGATGGTGCAGCCGGAGACGGTTGTGTTGGCACTCTCACATTCGAAGTTATCGGCGTCGGAGTTGGGATCGGCTCTTCGCTCGGCAACTCCTGCGGTTATCGGGCGGGTCGAGGATGAGAGGATTTTGCTCGATCTGCGGACGGTCGGTGTGGCGGAGGAAGAAGATTTGCTGGGTGTGTTGTGCCGGCTCTTGTCAGAATAAGCTGCATAAAAGAGTTGGAAAGAAATTTTACCTCAGATTTGCGCAGCTAACGCGGATCAGAAAAATCCGATATATTTGCGTCATCTGCGTAAATCTGCTAGCTGTTTCGCTCGCCGAATTCCTGCATAAAATCTACTAATTTGACGACGCCTTCGCGGGGCATGGCATTGTAGATTGATGCTCGTACGCCGCCGAGAGAGCGATGCCCACGCAGGCCGTCGAGGCCGATGGCGGTGGCCTCGGCACAGAATTTTTCGTCGAGTTCAGGTGTTGGCAAGTGAAAGGAGACGTTCATTACCGAGCGAACGCTTCGATCGGCGTGGCCGGTGTAATAGCCGTCGCTTGAGTCGATGGCTTTGTATAGAAGGGAGGCTTTTTCGATGTTTCGCTGCTCCATCACCTTGACGCCGCCTTCGGCCTTGAGCCAATCACAGACTAGGCCGATCATGTAGATCGCCCAGGTATTTGGCGTGTTTGCCATCGAACCGTTTTCGGCGATCGCACGATAATCGAGCAAAGTGTGCAGGCCATCGGGGACTTTCCCGAGCATTTCGTCTCGGATGAAAACGACCGCGACGCCACTCGGGCCGATATTTTTTTGAGCACCGTTGTAGACTAGCGCGTATTTATCCCAGTCGATCGGTTTCGACAGAATGTTCGACGACATATCGCAGACGACCGGAATTCCGCCGCCGTCGATGTCGTATTTGAACTCAACGCCCTCAATCGTCTCGTTGGCAACGTAGTGAATATATTGAGCGTCGGGGCTGAAATTGAGTTCGCCTTGCTCCGGCAGAGATTTGTAACCGCCGGCCGCGTTTGTGTAGATGACATTAACATTTCCGCATTTTTGGGCCTCGGCTAGAGCTTTGCGGCCCCAGAAGCCACTGATCACATAGTCTGCCGTTTGGTCCTTTGCGAGGAAATTGATCGGTATCATCGAAAACTGCATCGACGCTCCGCCCTGTATAAATAGGATGCGAAAATTGTCCGGCACATGCAGCAGATCGCGCAAGCCCTGCTCTGCGCCGGCTAGTATGGTTTCGAAATGCGTCGAACGGTGGCTGATCTCCATCACGCTCATTCCGATGCCTTTTAACGAACGTATCTCGGATGCTGCGCGGTCGAGGACGGGGCCCGGCATCACGGCGGGGCCGGCACTAAAATTATAAACTTGTTGACTCATTGTGACCTTTTCTTCACCGATCGGGCGGAAAGCGAATAGAAAAGATATCACATAGATACAATTTTTTGAACGCGACGAAGCTCAATAATCGCCGGGCACAATCGCGCTTTGTTTCAATTATTACGGTTGTTTGAGTTAGAATAGGAGAATAGCGACGAACTCTTTTTTTAAGGGTGACATCATACATTTGCCGTGACCGGCAGTCGTGTAGATTATTGGAGGATAGTAATGTTCAGAAAATCATTTTTCGGTATAGCGGCCGTTGCCGTTTTAGTTTTTGCGAGCGGAATGACTGCGTACGCGCAGATCGCCATTACATCGGGCACGGTCGAGCTTGTGCAGGCAGATGGAACGCGTGTCCCGGTGGCAAATGCGAATATCGATGTCTATCGGACCGACTCGAAGGCGGGATTTCCCAAGGGCAAGACGGACAAACGCGGCGGTTTTAATTTTGCCGGATTCGTCATCGGCGGTGTTTACGCACTTGCGGTGAGCGCTCCAAATTGTGCTCCAAATTTCCTTGCGAATGTTAAGGCCGGACAGGAGAAACTTTTGATATCCTTACGTCCCGGTGACGGCAGACAGTTAACCGAAGCGGAGGTCCGGGAAGCCGTCGCGAAAGGCGGAAAAGCGGGAGCGGTAGACGCGGCCCCCGACACGAGCGCCGCCGACAAGGCCGCCGCTGAAAAAGCGAAGGCCGAATACGACGCTAAGGTCGCCGAGATAAACGAAAAGAACAAGAAATCGTCTGAAAATTACGACAAGATCAACGTATTACTCAAAGAAGGCTCAGAGGCGGTGAAAGCCAAAAATTACGATCTCGCGGTCGCCAAATACGACGAAGGCATCACGATCGAGCCGAATTTTGTCGGCAGCACGCCGGTTTTGCTCAATAACCGAGGCACATCACTGCGGCTGAGGGCGGTCGAAACCTATAATAAAGCAGTAAAATTGACCGATGCGACCGAAAAGGTAGATGGGTATGCGAAGGCAAGAAAGGACATTCTCGATGCTGTCGAATCGCACCTCAAATCGTGGAAGATCGCGACTGAAACTCCTGCCGCAGAGATCAAGGATGTGCCCTTCAACGATAATAATAAGCTCGTAGCGACCCGTGAGGTGAAAGAGGCATTCCGAATTGCCGTAGTGACGGAACAGGTCGATCCGGGAGTGATCGAGGTCGCTAAGGTGATGATACCCCAGTACATTACCCTCGAACTGGATGCAGCAAAGAAAGCCGAAGCTATGCTTATCATGGCTGATCTATACCGCGTCACCGCTGATTCGCCAAACGCAATCATCGAATATAAAAAGATTCTCGAGACCACGCCGGAAAATCCGGACGCCCTCGCCGGTCTTGGCTTAAGTCTGGTAAATGAGGGCTATGTTAAGGACGACAAGGCAATGCTCCAGGAAGCTGCGAATTATCTCCAAAAATTTGTCAGTGTCGCCCCTGACACCCATAAATATAAGGCAAACGCCGTCGAAGCGATCGACACACTTAAAAAGTTGTCGAATGTCGCTCCGCAAAAACCAGCGGCCGGCGGAAAGAAAAAACCGTAAGTCAGTTTATCGTCACTCGAAAGGCCGAATTCGCTTCATCTGCGGGTTCGGCTTTTTTCTTTTGTCACAAAGCAGCTTGGCGCGGTGTTTTAATTTTGTAACGCAATTGTTGCTAAAAAAATCAGACAACACCGGAGGCTTTAATGCGGAAATATTCATACGCCCTTTTGGCGAGCGTCGCTTTTATTATTATCGTGATCGGCAATATCACGATCGTCGCCCAAACAGTGGTGACCGGCACTTGGAAATCGGAGACGTGGACGGACAAACACGTCGGCAAGCACGGAGACGACGACGGAGCACTAGACAATTCGATCCTGAAAAAGGACGAAAACAAGCTACAGCTTTCATTTAGCCGAACGACAAACGGTAATAACCGAAATCAGTTCGGATCTGGGTTTGACTACGCCGACCTACAGGGATTGACGCGTGAGCAGACACAGAACGGCAAGGTGAGTTTCCGCATCGTCCGCGAGGCCGGAACCGTCGATTGCGACGGTACGTTTACAAACGGCAAGGGTTCGGGCACGTTCCGCTTTACGCCGAATATGTCGTATGTCGAGGGCATGAAGTCTCGAGGGTTCGATTTTGAAAAATTCGCTTCGAAACGCGATGACAGTGTCGAGGATAGATTGCTCTCGGCGGCATTGATCAATGTCACGACCGCACTCGCGGACGATCTGAAATCGGTCGGATTTGGCAATCTTGATGTCGATGACCTGTTCAAAGCGGCGATATTTAAGATCGACTCGAAATTTATGGCCGAAATGAAGGCGACAGGCTTTCCCGACCTAAAGATGGAAGATCTCGTACAAGCACGCATCTTCAAGATCGACGCGGATTACGTGCGTCAGGTCCACGAAATGGGTTTTGCAGAAAAGGATTTTGAGAGCCTGGTTAAGTTTCGCATTTTTAAGGTAACACCCGAGTTTTTGAGTGAAATTAAGGCCGAAGGGCTGACCGACCTTGACGCTGAGGATATCGTCAAACTCCGCATCTTCAAGATCGGTGCCGAATATGTCCGCCGGGCCAAACAGGACAATCCAAATGTTACTGTCGAGCAGCTCGTGCAGATGAAGATCGGCGTGTATCGAAAGGTGCGGGACGACAACTAGGTCAGAACCGCCTGCGTGAGCGGGCGGCGAACCGGGCTTAGAGATAATGAGACGCAGTGACGCCGGGATGAAAATCTCGGATGACTGCGTCTCTATTTATTTCCTGGTCCTGATTCCTACGTGTATGCCGCCCGCTTACGCAGGCGGTTCCGACTTATTCGAACTGCTTCTTAAACTCTTCAAAAGTTTGCTTTAGCTCTTCTACCTCGGCTCGCAGGCTCGATACTTCTTCTTCCAGTTTCTCGACACGTTCGCCATCGACATTGCTTCGCGTCGATCTGGTTGCTTGAGCGACGGCAAACGCTTCGATGTCGATCTCGCCTGATAATAAATGGGCGAAACGAGCCTCTTTTTGGCCGGGTTGGACGGGTAGGCGGACGACTAGCGGATCATCTCTTCGCGCAAGTCCGTCGAGCGTTTCCTGGATCTCACCGAGGCCTGAGAAACCATGAAGGCGCTCGGTGCGGGTTCGCAGTTCGCCGAGCGTCTGAGGGCCTCTGAGGAGCATTACATCGATGACGGCGGTCTCGGCGGGGTCGAGTTCGTAGACGCTCGGTAGCATGTGCTTGTATTTAGGCACACGGCTCGTGCTGCCGTAGAAAACGTAAACCAGATTGCGGTCCCGCAGGGCTTCGAGACATTGGTTGACGGTCGTCTCGTCATAATTGACCATAGGCTCCCGATTGCTCTTTTGATTGCAGGCGTTGACGAGAGCGTTTAACGTGAGTGGATAATATTCGGGCGTCGTCAGTTGTTTTTCAACCAGTGAGCCGAGGACGCGGGCTTCGATGTCGGTTAGTATTTCGGGCATATTCAGATGTTTACGCTTATTTCTTTTCTGATAAGTAATTTACAATTTAAGCAATGGATATTCTAGTCGCACGCACCGATGCTGAGATCGCGAGGGCTTTCGAGGTGCTTTCGTCTGCGACTGTGCTCGGATGCGACACGGAAACGTCGGGATTGAGCGCACGGCACGGACGCTTGTTTTCGGTACAGTTTTCGGACGGGTTGTTTAACGTGCTTGTCCCGATCAGCGAAGGCGTGCCGCTCGGTATTTTGAGCGATATTTTGACGAATGCCGCGATAGTAAAGATCTTTCACAATGCGAAATTTGACCTCGATTTCCTTGGCGAAAACGGCTACGCAGTCGAAAACGTCTATGACACAATGATCGCCGAAAAGGTTCTTACCCGTGGTGCGGGCCAATCTGCGTCGTTAGCCGAAACGCTCTACCGCTACTTCGCCGTCGATCTCGACAAATCCCAGCGAGCTAAATTCAATCGCAAATGGGATGGTATTTGGACGGATGAATTGGTAGATTATGCTCTGTCAGATGTTATTCATCTGCCTAGATTGATGGCGGAGCAACGAGATTGGCTTGCAAAGCTCGGATTATTGGATGTATTTGCCTCGCATATGAAGAAGATCTCGTAGAATATGCTTCCCACCGGTTCGAAACCCGTCACGAAGTGGAACAAATCGCTCACGAAGCCGTGTAAGTCTCTCACGAAGCGGTGTAAGTCCCTTACGAAGAGCTGCAAGTCTCTTACGAAGCGGCAAAAGTTCCTCACGAAGCCGTGAAAGCTGCTTACGAAGCATAAAAAGTGCTTCATGAAGCGATAAAAGTTCCTCACGAAGCAGTGAAAGTTTCTCACGAAGCGTAAAAAGTGCTTCATGAAGCGATAAAAATTCCTCACGAAGCCGTTAAAGTGCTTAACGAAGCGGTGAACGCTCCTTACGAAGATGCGAAAGTCACAAATGAAGCGGTCAAAGTTCTTCGGAAAGAGGTCAAAATTCGTGATGAGACTTAATCACCAGCGATGATAAGCCGGATGACCTTCTTTTACCGCCACAAACGTCCCGCGACACGTCGCACAGATCTTGTCGTTGGCGATCAACTCGGCTTCGACCGTCGCGCGATCTTCTCTTGATTCGACGACGCGAGCGCGCAGATGGATAGGGGCGTCGAATGGCGTCGGGCGGAGCAGTTTTACGTGGAAATCAGCCGTTACCGTGCAGTCTGGCTCGCTCTTGCCGTCGCGTTTCATGAGGAAATACGTCGCGGTCCAGTTCGAATGGCAATCGAGCAAAGCACCGATGATCCCGCCGTTCAGCATGCCCGGAAATGCCTGATGCTCGGGCTTTGCGTGCCAGACAGCAACGACCTCGTCGCCGTCGGGAAAGCTCTCAATATGCAAACCCTTGTCATTAGCCGGCCCACAGCCAAAGCAGATGCTGTTTGGTGAATACGTTTCTTGCAGTGATCTACCCATTTACCCAACAGATTCGCACGACACGCCGGAAAAGTAAATCGGAGCTGGCAGCAGCGAGCTGTGAGTTTCGAGCCGGAACAAGTTTGCCCGTGGCGGCAAATTGGGTTATTTTTACTCAGTTCCATTTATGACAAACGACACGCCAAGACGAACATTTCTCGACATGAACGGCTATCAGTGGACCGTGATATTTGCGGCGTGGCTGGGTTGGGGATTTGATATTTTTGACAGCCTTTTAATGAATTACGTCGCGCCGAACGCGGTGCCGACGCTGCTGGGGTTGACGATCGGAACACCCGAGGCGGCCGCGGCAACTTTGTGGTGGACGGGCATTTTTACTTCGCTTTTGCTCGTCGGATGGGCGGCGGGCGGCATAATTTTTGGCAAGGTGGCGGATCGTATCGGCAGGACGAAAACGCTCTTGCTGACGATGCTCCTTTATTCCATCGGCACGGCGGCGTGTGCATTTGCGCCGAATATCTGGGTTTTGATGCTGTTTCGGATCGTAGCGAGCCTTGGCATCGGCGGCGAATGGGCGGCGGGTGCGGCGATGGTCGCGGAGGTCGTGCCGGATAAACGGCGTGTGGAGGCCGGGGCATTGCTTTACACGGCGGCTCCGTTCGGGTTGTTTCTGGCGACGTTTGTGACGTTTCAGGTTACGGGAGTTTATTTCACCGATCCGGTGGTTTCGTGGCGGTATGTTTTCCTATTCGGGCTCATTCCGGCAGCGGTTGCGTTCTTTGTCCGGCTTTTTATCAAAGAGCCCGAACGTTGGCAAAAGGTCGCTCACGATCAGCGTGCAAAGATCTCAGAGTTATTTTCTCCAAAATACCGAGCACTAACGATCAGCGGTTTTTGCATGGCGGTGACCGCTCTCATTACGTGGTGGAGCGGTAACGCGTTTATCCCCGTAGTCGCTAAAGGATTGGCGTCGCGTGAATGGACGGAGTTGACTAACGCGGGCGTCGCCGGTCTGCCGACGATCGAGGTAATGGGTCAGCAATGGGTCAGGACCGCGACCAATTCGTTCAACCTAGGCGGACTGATCGGGACGCTGCTGACCATTCCGATCGCAAAGTATTTTGGCCGTAAGACGATGTTCTTTGTGTTCTACCTGGTTGCCGGTTTGTCGATCATGGCGGCGTTTGGGCTCGACCTAGCGCCGCATACTCGTCTGTATTTTTATTTTCCAATAGGGCTTTCGGTCTTTGGTATATTTGGCAGCTTTACATTTTATCTGCCCGAACTTTTCCCGACGCGTTTGCGGGCGACGGGTGCGGGGTTCACATATAACATCGGTAGATTCATTGCCGCGTTCGGGCCATTTTTGGTCGGTAGCATTGCGGCTGCGGGAGCGAATTCATTGGATAGCGCGATGAACGTTTTGTTTTGGGTCGGTGCGGTGCCGCTGGTCGGATTGCTGCTGCTGCCGTTGGTGATCGAAACTAAAGGCAGAGAACTGGCAGATTAGATCAGTTCCGCTTAAGCGGCATTTCGTCGAGTGTTCGCGTCGTGTGGTCGGTGACGCTCATAACGGGCTGGTGGTATTCGTGGAGTTGGGCAGTGATCGGCGGATTTAGCTGCTGCGGCTCAAATGTCTCGGTTGAATTGTCCCAATTTTTCAAGCGGGCATCGATCAGCTTGGGCACCTGTCGGGCGAGTGAAAAGCAAATACCGAAGATCGAAGCCAGATAAGCGATGACGATCATCATCACGACCTCGGTCTTTACCTCATTTTTCAAAAGCACGGCGACCAGGCCGAGGAGAATTCCCATTCCGAACAGCACGATAAAAACGAGCGAGGTCAGAAGGTGGTTTAGCATCTTGCCAGGCCCCGAGTCTTTGTCGATCTCCGGAGCCTTAGACAAACGCTCGCCGCAATTTTTGCAGAACTTTAGATGTTTGCTGGTGTTTGTACCGCAGTTTGGACAAAACATAACTTACTGTTTCGGGCTGATCTTGTCCTCGAGCCAATTGGTCAGGTCTTCGATCGATTCGATATGCACGGGCCGGCCTTTCCACGCTTTGTAAGCAAAGACGATGAGCATGACCGTCATCACGACGTTAAAAATGCCCGAGCCAAAACGAGCAAAATCGGTAACTTGGCCGATCCCTCCGAGCAGTGCAGATATCAACAGTATCGCGACATGCGCGGCAACGCCCTGCGCCGCGTGAAAACGCACTTTTGCTTCGCTTTTGGGCAGGAATACCAGCATCAGAATGCCGCCAACAAGGCCTAGAAACCACGGGAAATACGGTACTGCCGTCATTATGTTTTCCGGCAAACCTACCTTTGCGACTTTTCGCGAAGGCGACTGATCGACATTGCCAAAACTTACGGTCTGATAATTTGCCGGCACATATTGGCCGTTGTACGGATTCGCATACGGTGCCGAATAGCCTTGGATATCAGGCTCGGTAAATCGCCTTGTCTGCTCCTCGGTCGGCAAAGCATTAGGCGCAAACTGCCGCGTCTCGCCGCCTTGATTTGGCAAATACTGCGTTGCACCAGCCTCAGCGGCTGCTCGTGCTTTCTCCGGAAATTCCGGATCAAGCGGATTTGTATCGTACTTTGTCGCCATCGCTAAAAAATTTTACGACATTTCTAGGTAATTAGTTCGAATAATTGTTGTCGCCTTATGGGACTACGAATCCAGAAAGCTAATTTTCTCATCATCCCGCAATCGTCGGTTTCGAAGCACCAAAACCAAAAACGGCAAGAGAAAACCAAAACAACCAAAGAAAAATACAACATGAGCTACAAGACTCATTCGCGTGTCTCGACAATCGGGACAAGGCTGAGGGTTCTGTAGATCAATACCATCGCACAGAAAGCCGGTTTGCCTAGTGTCAAACAGATAACAATTGTTCGGCAGCAGATATTGCGAAGCGACAACACACAAGATCAATATGGTAAATGCTGCTAACGCGGCAATTGCTTTTTCCTTGTCGGTTGATTCGCGCACTTCGTGTTATTCGTGGCTAACGTCTATCCCTAATTCCTTCAACTGCGAACCATCAACTTCGCCGGGCGAGTCCATCATCAGGTCCTGTGCGGACGCGGTCTTCGGGAACGCCATTACATCGCGAATGTTTTCGGTGCCGCAGAGGATCATGCAGGTGCGTTCGATGCCGGCCGCGAAGCCTCCGTGCGGCGGCGTGCCGTATTCGAGGGCGTCAAGGAAAAAGCCGAAACGCTCTCGGGCCTTTTCGAGCGATAGCCCCAAAGCTTTGAAATTCAAGGCCTGTATCTCTTTCTGATGAATACGGATCGAGCCGCCGGCGCATTCGTAGCCGTTGATTACGGCGTCGTATGCCTTGGCTCGAACGCTGCCGAGCAGGTGGTGTTGCGATTCGTCGTTGACCGCCGTCTTAAATTTCTCAAGGTCTTCGTCCATCGGCGAAGTGAACGGGTGATGCGCGGCGGCATAGCTATCCGTTTCCTCGTCGTGCTCGAACATTGGAAACTCAGTGACGATCAGCGGTTTGTATGCCGTACGGTCGATCAGATCCTCGCGTTTCGCGATCTCGACCCGCAACGCTCCGAGTGCCGCCGCAACGACAGATTTGCGGCCGGCGACGATAAGAACAAGATCGCCTTTTTTGGCTCCGGAGCTTTTCGCTAGCTGCCCGACCCTTTCTTCGCCGAGAACTTTGAGTAATGAAGACGTA
>Ga0209023_10003102_pt1 | contig 20063 bp, 9 predicted proteins | sample LakOneMetagenome_FD_187468 | JGI IMG/M metagenome (GOLD analysis project Ga0209023, IMG submission 187468) | Freshwater and sediment microbial communities from Lake Erie, Canada (SPAdes) (version 2) | ecosystem: Environmental > Aquatic > Freshwater > Lentic | place: Lake Erie, Canada | collected...
CAAGATTGCCGAGCTCGTATCCGCGACGCTCCAGAGCCCAGCCGTGCAACGTGCCGCCGCGAGCGGGACGGCACGGCGCGAAGTTCCGTTCACCACGACGCTCCCCGACGGCATGGGGTACGCGGTGGGCCGCGTCGACCTGCTCTTCCGAGATCGCGACGAACTCATCGTCGTGGACTACAAGACCGAGGCGCTCCCCAACGCCAATCCCGGAACGCTGGCGGACGCTGCCCAAGAACACAGCGGCCAAGGGCTCGTATACGCGGCGGCCGTGACGCGCGCCACCGGCATCCCAGTACGCGAGGTCGTGTTCGTGTTTCCGAGCGTGGGCGGCGAGTACGTGCTGGTGGTTGACGACGACGCCATCGTGGCGGCAGAGCGACACCTCGTCAGCGGCAAGATCTCGGAGCTCGATTAACGCCGTGGTCGACCCTTGAAGGGTTGGAGTGTGTCGAAATCCTTGTTGGTGAGCCTCCGTAGGAATTCTGAATAGTCCATTGCCTCGATGTTGAGGGCTTCGCCGATGAGGCACGTGTCCGGAACGTTGTTCGCGACTACGACCGGCAGAAGCTCGGCCCGCGCGAGCTGATCGGACGTAAGCCCGAGCCGCTGCTTGCTATCAGCAAACCCCGGGCCACGCCGGAGGCGGGCGGCATACTCGTACGCCTGGCCGACGGACTCGGCACCGCCGACCTTCGACCATTCGGCTTCGACCACGAGAAGCCGGGCGCGCGCTCCCTTCTCGGGGAGCCTAATGATGAGGTCAGCCTGGGCATCCTTCACAACGCCGACTCTATTTCTGGAGTTGTGGGCGCCCAGAACGTGGGCTTCCGTGGTTGCCCTGAGCCCATTCATACTGTTCACGCAGCCGGCGAGAAAGCCGACGCAACGCCTCTCGATTGTCTGTTTCGCCGCCGGCAAGCCGAGCGCGGCATCTCGCGCGAACGTGTACTTAGATCGAAAGGAAGCCGCCAGCGCCCGTTTCAACTCCGCCTCGGTGGCCCTCCGACACCGCGTCCGACCACCGGCGAGCGCCGCCCCGAGGGCTGTCTCAGACTGCGGCAATCGGTTCGTGATGAACACACAGCGACGCGTCTTCTTGTGCTTGTAGTGGACCGGTTCGCCGATAACGAACCCCACAGCGTCGACATATCGGCCAGTCTCGCTTGCGACGAGCACTGGAGTTCCGAACACCGCATCAGCGGGCGCGTGCACCTCGACCTCGACGCCAGCCCGGAGCGCGCTGTACTGCTTGCGGACTTGCTTGCCGTCCTTAGCCACATGCAGCGCAGCGATCCGTAGCGGCTTCTCGGTGGCGGAGGTGCGACGGGCTCTTCGCATGGATGACCTGAGTTGGAACTCCACCGCCGCTTCAGAGCACGGTGGAACTCGTTGGCGCCGGGATGAGCTCGAGGACGACATCGGTCAGCGCTCGCCAAGCACGTTCCGGTGTGGTGTCGAGCGCCGTCGCGATGCTGCGCATCTCATTTTCGTTACCCGGGGAGACACTGGCCGCGTCAGGATCCTCACCTAGCTCCAGTGCTCGCCAGACGTCGAGGACCCGCTTCCGGATGTCATGGGGCACCAAGTAGAGGTGTCGCCTGTCTTCTTCGGTGTCAGACCAGCGGAGTGATTCATCATCCGCAAGCGTCGACGGTCGCTCTGCAGCGATGCCCAGCGCCTTCATCGCGGCCTCGACGATAGCTTCGAGATCTACGGAGGCCACGCTCCGGAGCTGGGTGTGGACTCTTTCATGTCCGATGAGCTGATAGTAGGGCTCGACTTCGCCTGCGAACCACAGATTGATCAGATTGATTGGTGCAGATTGCTTGACCGTTGGTGGTTTGCCGTTCCGCTCGACGAGGCGTCGACCGTAGTCAACAGCCGCAGCCGTGAACTGCGCACGCCACCGCTCACTGAGGAAGCTCGTGAGGAAGCTGTCCGCCCATTCCCGACGTGCATCCGTCACAAGGTCGCGCAGTTGGATGAAGGCCGCTGCGTGTGGGGACTCATCGCGCTCTGGGGAACCAACGGTGACCTCACCTGCTTCACTGATTGAGACGGAGATGGACACGCCATCATCCGCCGGGATCCCCATGTGGACCGACTGGATGCGTTCAAGTAGCGCCTGGATGACGTCTCGGCTCACTGGCGTCGCCACCGCTGCAAGTTCTGCCAGCGCAGGCTCAAAACGATCGATCGATTCGCTGCCGCTAAGCCGGTAGTAGCCATTTGCTACTCGCCAGGCATCGTCGAGTAGGTCGTCCCATATCCCAATCGCTGGAGCCAGGCCTTCCAACATACGAGCGGTAGGCGACCGGCAGCTGACGATTCGATCGATGGATCGTGTGGCCGTCTCCGTTCCCCACAGAGCACGAACGTCATCGCGCGTTGCGACTTGGAGACGCGGCAGCAGCTCGGCATCCGCCGTCCACCTGAGGACACGCACCCCACGCTTGTGCGAGAGGTTCTCGGCCGCCTGCAGCGCATCGATCTCGTCCCAGACGCGTTCGAGCACATCAATCCTGGCGTTGATGGAAGCGACAGGCCCTTCAGCGCGCAGGTCAAGGTCAGCCTCGACACAGATCGGCTCGCGACGAATGCGCTCATCTGCAGGGAGCGGCTCGCCGAGAATCTCGAGAAACTGCTCCCAGTCCCCCAAGCACCCCGCGGTCACATCCGGGGCCAGCGGCGCTGTGAGGACCCGCTTTCGAGTATTTGTGCCGTCGCGTCGGAGTGTCGAGTAGTACTTCGTAGCGACTCGGGAAAGAGCCATCGCCCTGTACCGAGCACCCAAGTCCGGCGGGACCCGCTGCGTCAGCCCGGCCAGTGCGTCGCCCCTGCGAGCGATCTGTTCTTCAGAGCTTGCGAGGAAGTATCCGCTCTTGGGAGCAATGGCAGCCAGAGGCGACACATCGAATCCCAGGGTCTCAAGTGCGTGGACGCTGGTGTCCCAGGTATGAAGCTCCTGCAGCAGGTCGCCACACAGGCGAAACGGTCTCATCAGGACGGCTAGGCCAGGGATGAGCACGGACCAGCATGCCACCGCGTATGCATCATTGAGCAGGTACTCGCCTGGACTGGTTAGCGCGGCCGCAAAAGCCACCCTTGGAACTTCAAGCAAGTACCGTGGGAGATTGAGCAGCCCGACCCTGGATCGTTGCCGCGTAGACGGCAACTGCGCACCATTTCGAAGTTGGGCTTCCAGCGCGAAGCGAGACTCGATCTCCTCATCGTTGTGATCTGAAGAGAAGCGGAGCTTCGGAGTCTCGAACCGCCCTGACGTGAACTCGACCCCCAGGGTGCCGTTCAATGCCTCCGCGAGAAGTCCGGTGATGAGGTCATCGGTTTCTATATCCGTGAAGGCGTCGCGGCCTCTGATCCAGTCGATCTGTTGCTCGAGACCTTCAGCGATGGGGAATCCCGTCACGAAGCCTTCTCCCAAGCCGCGACTTTCGCCTCAAAATCGTCGCGCGAATACTCATCAACGCCGAAGACCGCTTCAGCGCGGTGCGCCTCGGTCATCAGGCCCTCGCGCGCGTAGAACATCGAAATCGCGGAGCCCATGTAGTGATCATTGAGCGTCCACCCGCAGGTTCGAGCCAACTCCCCAAGCTCGAGCATCTGCCGAGCGACCTCTTCCGCATGGACGAGCCACTCAATATCCTCGCGCACCCGCCGATACCCCGAGAATTCGTCGAACGCGTTGCCCAAGACCTGAAGGTAGTCACTCGCGCTGCCGGGGGAATTGAGTGCGGCCGCGAGTGCCGCGCGGACATCCGGATCCTCGCCCCGCGATCCGTCAAACCAAGCATCAAGTGCCGGCGAGTTGAACGTGCGTGGTGACGGTTGCGCGTCGCCGCTGCCGCCCGATTGGAGCAAGGAGCGCAGGCTCGCTGCCGCCGGCGCATTGTGTCTAGTCGCATCGGGGCTGCCACCCTGGACGATCTCGCCCTCCTGGCTAGTGTCGAGCGTCACGTCGTCGCCGGTTCGGAGGCCGACAATGTCGATCAGGGCAGCCTCGATGGTTCGCTCAACCTCCTTTCTCTCGACGTCTGTCTCAAAGGGCATCCGACGTGTGTAGTTCTCCGGGCTAGCTACGAAGCCGAGATGGGCAAGCGACGCCAGCTTGTGCGCTTCATAGCTCGGCCCACCGAAGTGGTCGGGATCCGCGACTTCTACGGTCAGCTCCCGAGCGACTCCGACAATGAACTGCACATACCAGCCGGGCACGGCTTTGGATGCGAAGACGGCGAAGCTCCCGGGGCGCCAGCCCACGGCATCTCCGACGACCTCAGCGACGAGGTCCTGGATGCTCGACATCATCCTTCCCGCCAGAATCGAAGAGGAGCGTTACGAAGTCGGGGGGGCGCGGTGTCCGCACAAGTCAACGGATTCCTCAAGTGACGGTCGGGGCCGTGGGCTCTTCAGCTGACCCTGCTTCAGCGGTCAGGAGTCCATCGCCGGAGGGCTGCTCTGCCGGCTCCATTCGCAGCGAGACGTCGGCTGGGCCGAACGTTGGCTTCTGCGGGCTCTTCGCGCCTTCCTCCGGTTCTCCGTGGCCCCTTTCCGGGAGCCGGGTGATTGTCAATTCCGCCGCGGGAATCGCCTCCTGTGCCAGCGTGACCAGGTGCTCGTGGTGCGTGAAGAACACGATCTGCGTGAGATTCGTGAGTTCATGCAGCACCTTGAATCCGGCGCGGGCGCGGTCGTCGTCGAAGTTGAGAAACAGGTCGTCGAGGATAAGCGGCATCGGTGTGCTGGTGGCGAAATAGTGTTCGAGCGTGGCGACGCGAAGCGCGAGGTGTAGCTCGTCGCGCTCACCGTCGCTAAGGTCGCCCACATCGACACGCCGGCCGCCTTTGACGGCGAGCAAGACGGGTTCGCCCTTGTCGTCGAAGTCGGTTGCAAGGCCATTGATGACCTCAAGCGTCAGCCGCGGGAGCAGTTCGTTCGCACGCGCTAGGACGGGGCCCTGACTGGCCTCCCGGTAGGTCTCGATCGCGCGGCGCAAGAGGACGGCGGCAAGCCTCAGCTTCACGTAGCGCTCCGTGCCATCTCGCGCCAGGGCCAGGGCGCTCTGCGCACGGTCGTCGGCCTCTGCCGCTGCGGCGCTGCCGTCGATGCGCTCAAGCTCGACTTGCTCACGCCCGATCAGTTCGGAAACTTGCGAGCGCTCGTTCGTAAGGTCCTCGGCCTGGCGCTTGAGCGTCGCAATCTTGGCGCTGAGGGCGTCATGCTCCTGCCCCGCTGCCTCGGTCTCCAGAGCCTCGACCGAATCGGCGCCGAGCTGGGCGATACGTGCGTCGAGCTCACGAGCCTCGCGCGTGCAATCACGCTTGCGGGATGCTCGCTCCTCGACTGCCTCGAGCTCCTCGTGCGTCGAGACCTTTGCCTCCTGGATCAAGCGGGCAAGACGAGCCTGAGCGTCGGCCTCCAGCCCGCGCGCCTCCTCAATCCGTCGCTCGTCAACCTCGATCTGCTTGGTTGCCTCGTCAATCCGGACCTGTCCCTTCTCTGCGGCCATAGAGCGGCGCTGCAGGTCGTCTATGGCCGAGGCAACGTCCGTGAGGGGCTCGCCGGGCGCGACTTCCTCGAGCAACCGACGTGCGTCGGCGTCAAACGCCTGGGCATCCCGCTCGATGCCGTCGATGCGCCGTCGCGTCCCGTTCGCGACCTTGATCCGTTCGAAGGCCGCGTCGAGTGCATCAAGCGTGGCCGTGCCCTGGCTGACTGTCGCACCCTTCGGAAGCTGCAGGTCGGCGGCGGCCGCGGCCCAGCATGCCTCCCACTCCTCCATCGCCTGACGAGCCGCGGCCAGCGCGGCTGCCTGCTCCGCCTCCCGCTGTTCGAGCCTGTCGATTTCCTCTTCGGCGGCCTCGCGGGCATGGCGGCCCGTAGCTAAGTCCTCCAGCACTTGCTCAGCGCGTCGCAGCACCGCGCCGAACCCATCTCCGGCAGGCGGCGCACTCTCCCCCATTCGCGCAACGGCCTCTCCGAGCGATTCCCGGTGGTCGCAGGCCAGGGACTGCAGTGCCTCCTGCCGGCCCGCAACATCCTGCGCAGCGTGAGCCGCCGACCGCAGCGCAGTGTGCTTCTTGAGCCACTCGCGCATGTCTGTTGGGGGCAGGGGGTCAAGTGCTGCACCGGCCCAGGCAGCCTTCCAGTCTTCGGCGTGGCTGGCGGCAGCCTTCTCATGGTCTGCGAGTCGGACGACCAGCCGCTCTGCTTCCCGCTCCGCCCCGTCCCGCGCTGCCAGTAGCTGAGCCTTCTTCGCCACGCGATCTGCCTCCGCCCGCAAGCGATCTGCCGTGCGGTCAGCTGTCTCAACGCTGCGCTCGTAGGCGTCCGGCAACGGCTCACCGAACGCCTTGCCCGGTTCAGGATCCACGTCAATCCAGGCTGCGCGCACGGCAAGCCAGCCAGCCGTGCGCCGCCTACGGTCGTGGTCCAGTTCAACCTCGGTCGGGACGTCGCCCACGAGTTCCAGTTCGTCAAGCGCTATCCGCGACTGCTCGAGCTCCAGGCGCACACCCTCAGCGGCGTCGACGATGCTCTTCGACTGCCGGGCATCGTCAGAAAACATCCCAGCAAAGCGTTCCACGGTCTCTGGGAGGGGAACCTCCAGTCCAAGCACGGTTGCGACATCTCCGGACACGAGTGGGAGCTCATCGCGCGCGCGGCGTGTCGCCGCCTCGGCACCTGCGAGCGCTCTCTGCAGATCAGCGACTTGCTTCTCGAGATCGCCCGCGGCCCGTGCCTCGCGGACTGCGTCGCGGAGCGGCTCATCATCCCGGGCTTCCGGTAGTGCGTCGCGCCGTTTGCGACGCCCAGCAAGCTCGGTCTCAGTCTCCTTGTACTTTGCCTCGGATACTGAGATCGCCTTGACGAGATCGGGACGCTGACGAGCGAGGTCCAAGACGGTCGCTCGCAGCGCAGCGGTCACCCGCCGAGCTTCGGCGCCATCGAGCGTGAGCAACGGATCAACTTCGCCCAGCGCGGTCAGTGCCTCGCGCTCCTCGGCCTCGAGCTGCCCTCGGAGTTTGGGCAAATCACGCTCTCCCTTTCGGATCTCGCCAATCCGCTGGCTCAAGTCGGCGATCTCGTCTTGGCGGCCGACAAGCGCAGCCGGTGCCTCAATACCGTCGATCTCTGTGCGGTGCCGAGCAATCGCTTCCTGGGCCTTCTCCTGCTCCGCCGCCGCACGCTCAAGGTCGGCAAGCGCCGTACGTCGCCGCTCGGGTGCGTCCTCAGCCAACTCCGGGACACCGGTGAGCGCCTCCAGTTCCGTTCGGCGCTCGGTGCGCTCCGCCAACGGCCCGAGGACACTCAACACCCTCATCGCCCTTGAGCGCCGGACCTCCAGATCCTGAATATCGGCGTCGAGCTCTTCCCTCTTGCCCATCGCGTGCGCGAGGGCCTCACGGTGCGCCGCCCATTCCCTCGTCGAGACGGAGAGCGCTCTTGCCTCCGCGGACTGCTCGGTGTATTCGCGGACCGCAGCGTTGACCCGCTGATTCCTCCCGCGTGGGGTGAAGAGTTCCTCAGCGTCGGCGTCAAGACTCGTCAGCAGCGCGTGGACGGCGGACGACCCCATCCCAGCGCCGAACAGCGCGGCGCCGAGATCCCCTCGTCCTCGCAGCAGGTCCTCACCCCCCGCGCGTAACCCGCGCTGGTTGAGTCCGAACATCGACCCGTACAGACCCTCCGTGATTCCGCCGAGGAGCTGGGTCAGCTCAGCGTCGTCGACCGGGTTCTCAGAGAGATCACGCAACGTGGCCTTGTTGCCCTTCCGCCGCACGACGTCGATCGGAGTGCCAACCCCATCGCCAAGACGCCCGCCGACACGCAGATCCGGCATGCCGTGTAGCCAGGCATCACGAGTACGTACCGGGATGCCGAAAAGCAACCCGTTGAGCGCGCGAAGCGACGTGCTCTTCCCAGCCCCGTTCCGACCAAAGACGATCTGCAGCCCGGGCTTGTCGAACTGCAGTTCAACGTCGGTGAACGGGCCAAAGGCCAACAGATGCAACGTGTCGATGCGCATCAGGCGTCCTCGAGCGTCAGCCGCGGAAGTAGCATCTGTTCGACCTCTCCAATCATGGCCCGAATCAGCTCGGGGTCTGCGGGATCGAACGGCTCAGGCCCGTCTTTGAGTTCCTTTGGCAGCTTGGAGCTCAGCTCGGTGAACTGGCTGGCCAACACGGCGACATCCTCGTCACCGAGGGCGTGAATGGAGCGCAGCAGCTCGCCGATGGCGTCTTCGCGTCGGCGGACCTCCTCAAGATCTACTGGCGATCGTGTCTTGACCGTGACCTTCTCGACCCATACGCGTTCGGTTCCAAGATTCAATGCTTGTGCTCGTACTTCATTGACGAACTGCTCAGCGTCCGCCGTAAGCGCGGTGTGAGCCTCGCAGGCACCCGAGATCACGACGCGTGCGGCGAGTAGTCGCCCATCGGCGGCGTCTAGGGCCGTGCCGAGGGCCTCGTCCACGATCACCAGGACGTCGTTCATCGTGACCGCCGATGCCGCGTCGACCTGACAGACCTCCCAACGCGCTACGTCGAGGTCACGGTGCTCGACGGCCAGGACAGCCGCGTCCTCGTAGGTAACGAGCGTCGCGCCCTTTCCGCCGGTCTCCCGGACGCTGCGGCCCTGAACGTTCCCGGGGAAGACAATCCACGGGTCCTCGCTCAGCACCTCACGCTGATGGATGTGGCCCAACGCCCAGTAGTCGTACCCGTGATCGGCGAGCTCAGCGACCTTGCACGGCGCGTAGTTGTCGTGGCCCGGCCGACCATCGGCACTGGTGTGGAGCATGCCAACGTTGAGGACACCGTCCACCGGGCCGGGGTAGGCGCTCGAGAGGTTCTCCAATACCGCCCGTGTAGCAAAGCCCTGGCCGTGGATAGCAACCCCGAGGTCCTCTCGCAGCTGCGTCTCCGGCTTCTGCGTGGAGAGCTGAACGCAGTTGGCAGGCAGGCTCAGCTGCTTGGTGAGCACGCTAGCGGCGTCGTGGTTGCCCGCGATGAGAAACACCGGGACATCGGCATCGGCGAGCCGAACCAACTGGGCCGCGAAGAAGAGACCGGTGTTGTAGTCCTGCCAGTCGCCGTCATAGAGATCGCCAGCGATGAGAACGAAGTCGACCTGCTCGTCCAGAGCAAGCTGGATGAGGTTCTCGAATGCTCGGCGTGTCGCGCCGCGCATCGCTGCCTGCGGAGCCCCCTCATACGAGGCAAGGCCGCGCATTGGGCTGTCGAGGTGGATGTCGGCGGCGTGGAGAAACTTCATGGAGGTGCTAGTCGCAACGAGGAGTACTGATCTGACGACTCCACCGGATCAGGCACCAGTAGTCAACCCAAGTCCCTCCCAACAGGCAACACACTGGCTTTGAATCATCGCGTCTGCAGCAAGACGCGCGCGCTGCGTGTTAGTCGAGGAGCGGGACCGTAGTGGCTCCCACAGATGAACTTGGCTCGGGCTCGCACTCCTCACCCAACCGCGACGGCACGCCAACCACTACACCGCGCGCTACCCGCTTGTGAAGCACGCGCGACTTGCAGCTAGCCGGATCACCGTGGCCAGACTGCGCAAAGGCTCTCGGTCATCTCAATGCCCCGCTTGCAAATGTCATCGTCCGTCCACGCCCTTTCGTGGGCCTCCACCATCTTCTTGTTCATTACCAGCAGGGAATAGCGACTGATCAGGGACCGCTTGCCGAGGCCCGCCTCCTTGCCGGACTTTGCAAGTGGAGCGGCCTCCCTGTCAGTCCAAGGCCTATGGGACAGCGAGCCGTTGAGTTTCTGCGTCACAAGTGTGAGGTTTCCGATGGTGTTGACCCGTCGGTCTCTAGCCGCGGCCATGTCAGCGTCGAGCGGAGGTGTCGTATCCCAGTAGGTGCGCCAGCTGCTCGGCATGAGGTGCTCAACTTCGAGCTTCGGTGGGATCGCAGTGGCTTCATTCTTTTCGGTTCGAAGCTGGCTTTCAATCCCTTCCAGAATTACGCGGAGACGCCCTTGTCGAACGTTGCCGTAAAGCCGAGTTTCAGGTAACCCGCTGAGCATATCGTCGTCTGTTGGCCAGACCCGAGCATCGGCAGTCTGGCTATCGAGGAACTCTCTCACGGCTACACCCGCCTGTTCCACTGAGTCGGTGTCCAGGCCGTTGAGCATCGCGACCATGAGTTTGTTCACATCCTTCATCGTCATGCGCAGCAGGGTGCGCCTAACAACCCAGCTTTCCAAGGCGCCAAGTCCGTCGGCGATTTGGGCGGACGGGACGTTGTGGTTCTCGGACAACATCCAGAGCAATAGCGGGGTTGTAGCCCCCAGTTCGAATGACTCGACCACGCGAGAATAGAAGCGCGCCGCGGGCGTTCCGGGATCCAATTGGGCAAACGACCTGAACGTGTCCGCATCCCGGCGCAACTCACTCAACAGTTGCTCGGCCGCCGGAATCGTTCCCATCGATGCGTGTGCGTACTCGCGAAAGCGACGAAACACGCCTTCCGTTGGGATTTCGTCCTTCGTCCGCATGGTGAGCCAGTACTGCAGAAAGATGTCGATCCGCGACCGCATGTGCCGACCCTGATTGATCTCGTGACGCCACCAGTCCTCGTCGAACTCCGACCAATAGGCATCGGCCCAGACTTCGGTATCTGCGCGGAGCCCTGCGCCTTCCTGAAATACCCAGTTCTTGATGAGATCCGCGGCCAAGAGGGGCGTGCCGCGATCGTTCAACGTCTCGAAGATCAGCTGATCGTCGTCGCTCTCGCCAAGGTTAATAGCTACGAGATAGAGCCTCGACTGCACGACATCGGCAAGTACGGCCACTCGCGTGGCCTCGTCGCTGATTGCGGGCTCTCCTTCGTCGGCGCCGTCGACGAGCCAGGTCCGGACCTCCCGTTGGAAGAACTGGTGAGCCTCCACGATGCGGTGCTCGGCGGGAAAAGAACCCGTTGTTCCATCCATCGCAAAGGCAAATGCTTCTCGGTCTGCGCGCGAGGGCCACAGCTTGAAACGATCCTTGGTGCCGGCGAACTTTCGCGCAGGGTTGAGGATGAGGTCGAGGAGGAACTCTGCTTCGTCGTCGTATCCCAGCTCTTCGATGACCGCCTGCGTGGCATCGAGAAGGACCTGCAGTGTCGTCATCCGCTGCTGGCCGTCGATAACGGCCGACCGGGCGACGTCGCCCGCATGATGCGTGAGTTCCTTCAGGACGACGGCCCCCAGGAAGTGCGCCCCCAAGCCCTTGAGCGAGTCGGGATCTTGGCCAGCGCCAATGACGGCTGTCGCCACACGCCGTAGGTCTCCCCAGAGAGGAGCCCATTGCTCCTCCTCAGTCCAGACGTAGGGTCGTTGAAACGAGGGAATCTCGAACTGAACCTTTCCTTCGAACAGGTCCTTGGGAGTTAGCGCGTCCGCCTTCACTAGTCCGCCGCTCTCTGATTCTAGAAACGCCGCGCCGCACGCCACTCCGACACGCAATGGGATCCCGTCACCCAACAGATGCAGATTATCTGAGCTGACCAGACCCAGCCGGAGTTGCTGCGACGGGCCCCTTACACATAGGCTGAGGACGTGAGCGCGAGCCATGCTAGTCGAGCCGTATGAGGGACGGGTTCACCGACTACCAAGCCAAGTACTACGCGCACGAACTTCAACGCAGCTACGCGAGCGACCACGTTGGCAAGCTGGCGGGCCTGCTCTTCGACGCGCAGGTCGAGCCCAAACCCCATCAGATCGACGCTGCGTTGTTCGCGCTTCAGACGCCGTTCCTCAAGGGCGTAATTCTCGCTGACGAGGTTGGCCTCGGCAAGACGATTGAGGCGGGCATCATCATCAGCCAGTACTGGGCTGAGCGCAGGCGCAGCATCCTGATCGTTGCGCCTTCCAGCCTCCGCCAGCAATGGCAGCAAGAGCTCTATGAGAAGTTCCTGATTCCATCGTCGCTGCTCGACTCGAAGTCGAAAGAGCGGCTTCTTGGCGCGAAGCGCAAGATGGAATCACTGATCTGCTCGTATGAGTTTGCCCAGCGACACGAGACCTCGCTCCTTCGATCGTGGGATCTCGTCGTTGTGGACGAGGCCCACCGCTTACGCAACTACTGGAATGGCAAGACCAAAGTCGCCAACGCGATGGCCACCATCTTGGAGAACACGGGCAAGACCGTTCTCCTTACCGCGACTCCGTTGCAGAATCGACTCGAGGAACTGTACGGGCTGGTATCGGTGTTTGACGCCGACTACTTCTACTCACTCGACGCATTCCGTGAGCGATATATCAAGAACCGCGATGCGACGCAGTATGACGACCTGACGGACCGCGTGGCACAGGTCAGCAAGCGAACCCTTCGCCGTGATGCCGACAAGTACATCCAATTCACGGAGCGACTCCCGATCACGGTCGAGTTTGAGCCCTCAAACGATGAGCGGCGCTTGTACGGCCTGGTCAACGACTACCTCCGGCGCCCCGAGTTGTTCGCGTTCTCGGCGTCACAACGCCATCTCAGCGCCTTGATCATCCGCAAGCGGCTTGGGTCTTCGACGTACGCGGTCTCCAGCACACTGGACAAGATAGCCGGGCGTCTCGAGAGCGAAATCACGGAGGGCAAGCGTCGCGACAACAGCGGCACATTCGTTATTGACGATGATATGACCGACGAGGAGTTCGAGGAAATCGAGAGCGCCCCCGGCGACGGCGATTCGACCGTGCCCATCGACGAGACCATTGCCTCCGCAATGCGTAAGGAAGTTGAGGAACTCAAGCAGTACGCAGCGCTCGCGGGCTCGATCACCGTCAACCAAAAGGCCGTACAGCTTCACCACGCACTCAACCTGGGCTTCGATCGGCTTCGAGAGCTCGGGGCGGCCGAGAAAGCCATCATCTTCACCGACAGCACGGTGACGCAGGCGTACATCGCGCGATCCGTGACGGAGGCCGGTCGTGGGGATGGCCTCGTCCTATTTAACGGGAGCAACGACTCGCCACAGGCGACCGAGATCTACAAGCGATGGCTTGCCAAGAACGAGGACGGCGATCTGGTCACCGGCATTCCGGCAGTCGATCGTCGCAAGGCCTTGGTGGAATTCTTCCGCGACGAGGGCAAGATCATGATCGCCACCGAAGCGGCCTCGGAGGGCATCAACCTGCAGTTCTGCTCGATGGTCGTGAACTATGACCTTCCATGGAACCCCCAGCGCGTTGAGCAGCGCATCGGGCGCTGCCACCGCTTCGGGCAGAAGCACAACGTGGTTGTCGTCAACTTCTCCAACAAGGGCAACCTGGCCGAGCAACGGATCCTCGAGCTGCTCGAACAGAAGTTCCACCTCTTCAAAGGCGTGTTCGGCGCAAGCGACGAAGTTCTTGGCTCGATCGAGGACGGACTGGACTTCGAGAAGCTGATCTCGAACATTCTCACCCGCTGCAAGACATCCGACGAGATCGACGCTGCATTCTCGGATCTCGAGCAACGGTTCTCCGGGGAGATCTCGAACGAGCTCGCGACCGTGAAGACAAAGGTGTTCGACAGTCTCGACCCACGCGTGCAGGACCGCCTGAAGTCCTACGACGCACAGTCAGACGAGGTACTCAACAAGTTCGAACGTCTGCTACTGGCGCTGACCCGCTACCAGCTGCACGACCGAGCGACTTTTCAGGGGGATGGCCGACAGTTTGATCTGCATGAGCCCCCGGTCTCGGGGGCGCTGCCCGGGCGATACTACTTCAAGTCCCAGCCACAGGAACATGCGCACCAGTATCGCTACGCCAGTCCGCTCGCCCAACACGTTGTTGATAGCTCCAGGGAGGCCGACACCCCGGCTCGCGAGCTGACGTTCAGCCTCAAGGCGTCGGAACGTGTCAGCACCGCCATTCGAGGACTTCAAACACAAAGTGGCGAAGCTGTCATCAAGCTCGTGACCTTCCGATTGAAGGCCGCCGACGAGGCCATTACGGAGTCCTACGCGCTGGCCGGCCTCCTCACCGACGACGGGCAGTGGCTCGACCACGAGTACGTCGCCGACCTGATGGACCTCGCGTGCGTTGACGTGTCAGATGAGATTGTCCCGATCGACGATGCACGGTTCGCGCCGCATCTCCAAGCGCAGCGCGAGACTCTGGAGAAGGAGGTTCAGACACGCAACGCCCGCCACTACGACCAGCAGGAAGAGCTCCTCTACCGCAACACTCTCGATCGCAAAGCTGAGTCAGAGGCCCTGATCCGCGACCACCGTCAGAAGGAGAAGGAGCACCGCAAGCTCGCCAAGCTAGTCGACGATCCCATGGAGCAGCTCCGACACAAGAAAGAAGCTCGCCGTTGGAGTCGCAAAGCAGAGGATGAGGACGACCGTGCGCGTATCGAACGCGTCAAGCTACGGCACGAAACCGATAGGTACCTCGACCTCATTGAGCAATCTCTCACGGGCACTCAGGAGACAGAGGATCTGTTCATGATTCGGTGGCGCATTGTCACGTGACCAGTCCCGCCAGCCCACCGTGCCGTCCACCAGTACATACCGAGGCATTAGGGAGGACGACTGAATGAACGACGACGACATCCACGAGATTCCGAGGGCAACACCGGATCTGCAGACAGAGCTGGCCCGACGTCTTCAGGAACTCGTTCCGGAAGCGATCGCCGACAGCAAGGTGGACGTCACCAAGCTCACCGAACTCTTAGGGGATGATGCAGGTAGCAAGGCCGAGCGATTCGGGCTCTTCTGGCCCGGCAAGCGCCGTGCGCTTCGTGCTGCCCAAGAGCCCACGACGGCCACGCTCAAGCCGGTCAAGGATCAGAGCAAGGATTGGGACACGACAAAGAACGTGTTCATCGAGGGCGACAACCTCGAAGTTCTCAAGATTCTGCAGAAGCACTACCACGGCAAGATCAAGATGATTTACATCGATCCGCCTTACAACACCGGCAAAGACTTCATCTACCCGGACAATTACAAAGAAGGTTTGCAGACCTACTTGGAGTTCACCCAGCAGGTTGACGCGGGCGGCAACAAGCTCAGCACCAATAGCGAATCAGAGGGGCGCTACCACTCCAACTGGCTGAACATGATGTATCCGCGACTGAAGCTCGCGCGGAACCTCTTGACACAGGATGGCGTCATCTTCATCTCGATCGACGATACCGAGCTTGGGAATCTTCGTCGCCTGTGCGACGAGCTATTTGGGGAGGCTTGTTTTGTCGGGATGTTCAAGTGGAATAAGACAAGCAAGGCCCCAACGCTGAGTAGGCTCATCCGGAACAAGTACGAATACGTACTCACATACTCGCGAGGGCACACGCAGAGACTTCGAGGCACAGATTCCTACAATACGGCGGCGCCGTTGCTCAATTCTGGCAACCCTCGAAGCACGCTGCTCTTCCGTGCGGGGTCGCTCCAGTGTCGGTTTGAGGACGGTACCTACGCTGCTGGTCTATACGGTGAAGGCGACAAGGGTGTCGAGCTTCTCGACGAGTTGGTTGTTCGTGATCGCGTCAACCTGAATGACGCTCGAATTGAAGCACGCTTCAAGTGGGCGCAGTCCACGCTAGACCAGCGGATGGACGAGGGTCAGGAGATATTCTTCAAGACGGCGAAGCTCACGACCCTTTACTACTCGCTGAACCCCACTGACGGGAAGTTCATTGCGCCGGCCGATGTAATCAGCGACGCCGAAGTTGGCGTTAAGCGTTATGACGAGGCATACGTTGCACTCCGCGAACTCTTCTCCGGAAGGACGGTCTTTGATTATTCAAAGCCAGTCTCGTTGCTGAAATACCTCGTGCGAATGGTTCCAGAGGACGACTTTGTGGCACTAGATTTGTTTTCTGGGTCTGCGACCACAGCCCACGCGATCATGGAACTTAACCATGAGGACGGAGGCAATAGGCGGCATATCCAAGTTCAACTTCCCGAACCCACGCCTGGCGATTCAGCTGCCAGGGCCGAGGGATTCGCACATGTTGCTGCGCTGGCGCGGCGCCGCATAGAGCTTGCTGGCGAAAGAATCTCCGGCACCGCACCAGGAGAGCAGCATGTGCTTGGACAGTCTGCGGTTGATGTCGGATTCCGGGCCTATCGACTCATCGATACCAACTTCTCCAAATGGCGCGTCGCGAGTGACGTCGAGCCGGATGCGCTTGAGCAGCGTCTGCTGGATCTTCGCGAAAGTGCCGAGGACACAGCATCACCCGATGATCTGCTTACCGAGCTGCTTCTCAAGCAGGGGCACTCTCTCATTGAGGACGTGCGCGACATCGATGTGGCTGGTCTCGACATGCGTTCCGTGGGCGAGAACCTCGTCCTTGCCTACCTCAACGAACACGTCAAACCAACGCTGGATCAGCTTCGTGCCGTCGCCGACCTGGGTCCAGTCAAGATCATCATCCTCGAAGACGCATTCCAGGGAGACGATGAGCTCAAGACTAATCTGGCCCAGATCTGCACGGCTAATGACATCGAGCTCTGGACCGCGTAATGGAGTTCAAGTTCGACCCCCGACAGCCATTTCAACAGGACGCCATCGCCGCGGTCGTTGATCTCTTTGAAGGCCAGCCCGTCGACACCGAATCGCTGCTCACGACGCTTGTCGATGAACGGCCCGCATCGGAGGACGACCACGAGCGGCTCGACATCGACCTCCGCCAGGAGATCGGTGCCGTTGGCAACAACCTCCTGCTGGCGGACGGCGCTGTGCTCCAGAACCTGCGGGCCGTCCAGGACCGCAACGGCCTAGAGGTTAGCGAAATCCTTACTGGAAACGCGTTGGAGTTCGACATAGAAATGGAGACGGGTACGGGCAAGACCTACGTCTACCTGCGAACGGTCTTCGAACTTGCACGGCGCTACAACTTCACGAAGTTCGTGATCCTCGTGCCGAGCATCGCGATCAAGGAGGGGGTAAACGCCAGCATTCGGCTGATGCGCAAGCACTTCGAGGAAATCTACTCGATCCCGTTCGATTCGACCGTCTACAGCGGCAAGTCGGCCGAGGAGGTGCAGCCATTCGCCACGTCCACGTCGGTGCAGATCATGGTCATGACCATCGACTCGGTTCGTGGGGACAAGAACACGCGCATCATCCACCAATACCGCGACAAGCTGAATGGGCTGCGCCCGATCGACTACCTCAGCGCCACGCGCCCGGTGATCATCATGGACGAGCCGCAGAACATGGAATCTGAGCTCTCACAGAGCGCGGTCGGTGACCTCAATCCCTTGTGCACTCTCCGATACAGCGCGACGCATCGCAAGCAGCGCAATGTGGTCTACCGCCTCGATCCCGTCGATGCCCATGACCTCGGGCTCGTGAAACAGATTGTGGTCGCAGACGTCCTTCAAGAAGGTGCGGACGCAAAGCCGTACATCAAGCTCATCAGCGTGAAGCGCGAACCCTGGCAAGCCAAGCTTGAGCTCGTCGTGCGGGCCAAGGATGGCGCATTGGGTCGAAAGATCCTGAACGTGAAGCAAAATGACGATCTCGCCCGGCTTACCGGAAACGCAGCGTATGACAACAACTGGCGCGTCAATGAGATCAGCCTAGAGCCTCCCTACATCGAATTGACGAATCACGGGATCCTTCTTCAGGGAGAGGCCATCGGCGACAGCTCCGACGCCATCTACCGAGAGATGATCCGCGAGACGGTCAAGGAGCACCTCCGCAAGGAGGGGATGCTTCGCGAGCAAGGCATCAAGGTGCTCAGCCTGTTCTTCGTCGACAAGGTCGCGAACTACCTCGCCTACGGAGACGACGGGGCACCCGAAGAAGGCAAGTTCGCCCAGTGGTTCGACGAACTGTTCACTGAAGAACGCGACAAGTCGCCGCAGTACAAGGATCTGCTGCCGCAGGACCCACAAGAACTCCGGCGCGCGTACTTCGCCCAGACGAAGCGAAAGGGCGGCGGCACGGAGTACGCAGACACCAGCGGCACGACCCAGAAGGACGACGACGCGTACGACCTGATCATGCGCGACAAGGCGCGGCTGCTCGACAGTAGCGAGCCCGTGCGTTTCATCTTCAGTCACTCGGCACTGCGCGAGGGTTGGGATAACCCAAACGTGTTTCAGATCTGCGCGCTCCGCGAGATGGGACAAACGCTCGAACGACGTCAGACCATCGGACGCGGTCTACGTCTCCCGGTAAACCAGCGCGGCGAACGGGTCGCGGACCGAGGCGTTGCGCAACTCACGGTGGTAGCCAACGAGTCCTACCAGGAGTTCGCGAAGAATCTTCAGCAGGACTACGTGCAAGCCGGCGTCAGTATCGGAGCAGTCCGTCGCGGGGAGTTCTCCAAACTCCTGGTCGTTGAAGGGGCGCAGGAGTCGCTGCTCGGCTACACGCGCTCCGAGGAGATCTGGGAGCAGCTCCATGAGCGCGGCTTCCTCGACAACCACGGGCGCGTCCTTGGGTCGTTCACACCGAACGAGTTGGGCTTCTCGCTCAGCCTCGACACCGAGTACAAGTGGGCCGAAGAGTTCGTTATCGACATTCTCAACAAGTGCAACATCGAGCACTTCGTCAAGGCCAAGCGCAAGCGGAACCCGCGGACCTTGAACAAGGAGCTCTATGCGACCCCCGAGTTCGAGGACTTCTGGCATCGCATCAGCCGCAGAACCACCTACCGCGTCAGCGTCAACCGCGATGACCTCATCGACGCATCGCTCAAGGCGATCGGGTCCGAACCGCCCATCGAGCCGCTCCGCGTTCAGGTCACCAAGGCCGGGGTCAAGATCCTTCGCGGAGGGACCAAGGGCGAAGAGCTGTCGACTCGTTCCGCCGAACTGTCCGGTTCTTATGCTCTCCCCGACATCGTTACCGAGCTACAGGCGGTCACATCGCTAACGCGCAGGACGCTCGTGGACATCGTCGTCAAGACGGGCCGACTCGAAGAGTTCATCGGCAATCCCAACGACTTCATCCACATGGTCAAACGTAATCTGCTGAATGTGCTTGCGGCGTCTGTCGTTGAGGGCATCCAATACGAGCAGATTGCGGGAGCGGTCTACGAGATGCGCGAGCTCCAGAAGGATGGCCTGGAGGAACGCGACCGGTTCATTGACCAGATGTACAAGGTCAAGAACACCCAAAAAACGGACTTTGACTACGTCGTCTACGACTCCGATGTCGAGCGAAAGTTCGCGGAACTGCTCGACTCGCGTGAAGACGTGCGGTTGTTCATGAAGCTCCCCGCCAAGTTCAAGGTGCCAACACCCGTCGGTGACTACAACCCCGATTGGGCGATCCTCAAGCATGAGGACGGAGAGGAGGCGATCTACATGATTCGTGAAACCAAGAGCACCCAACAGGACGTGCTTCTCCGACCGAGCGAAGTCGCCAAGATCAAGTGCGGCGAGAAGCACTTTGCAGCGATCGGGATTGACAATTACGCAAAGTCGAGCCCGGACAAGTGGAACCTCTAGCGTACCCCGAGGCGTACCTCCGAGCCCGGGTCGAACCCGTTGTGCTGAAGCGGCTCGTCGCCGGCGTGGCGAGTTGAGACCGGTCACGTGGACGCCGAATGCCCCGAGCAACGGGTCGTCGTGAGCGATGGCTGAACCGTCGGGAAGCCGCAGCTCAAACCCGTGGGTGATGACGCCGGGCGGCCTTGTGGTGCGCGTGGCCAACAGCGAAGGGGTTCGAAGGAGCTCACGCGACAAGGTTGCGCATTTCCTGACGGGCCGAATCAGCCTGCGGTGGTCCTGATCCGCACCGGCAAAGGCGTGGCCGACCCCGCACGCGCGGCACAACGGGTCCTCGGTCGATCCCACAACCCGAACACAGGCCCGGCGTTGATCCAATTGGGCCGCTCGAAACGCCAGCACGAGGTGCAGCGCAGCATCGGCCCTCCGCCGCGAAGCGGGAGCTCGTCCTGGAGCCCATCGGGATAGCTGAGCTCCCACCCGTCCTCGCAAGCCCACTCTCGAGCCAGTCGACAACGGTTTCCCACAATGCTCCGTCGAGTGCCGTGGATCGCACGAGCCGGCGATTGTTGCCGAGGCGTTGGAGCTGCCCAGCGACGACCCCAGGCCAGGAGACGATGGCCCGGCGTGAGACCATGGCGCA
>Ga0209023_10003103_pt1 | contig 20058 bp, 13 predicted proteins | sample LakOneMetagenome_FD_187468 | JGI IMG/M metagenome (GOLD analysis project Ga0209023, IMG submission 187468) | Freshwater and sediment microbial communities from Lake Erie, Canada (SPAdes) (version 2) | ecosystem: Environmental > Aquatic > Freshwater > Lentic | place: Lake Erie, Canada...
CGCCTGCCGGTGGAGTATGGAGTGGTACGGGTGTGGTTGGTAACACGTTCAACCCGGCAGTAGCAGGATTGGGTGTAACGAGGGTAACCTACACGGTAACCAATGGCTTTGGTTGTACAACGAGCCGCTTTGAAAATGTAGTGGTGCATGATTGTAAAGAGCGCCATAATATCTTCCAGGAAGCGATCCGCATCTGGCCAAACCCGAACAACGGAAGGTTCAGTCTGCAGTTCAACAGTGACAAGTACAAAGAGTTCAAGGTTAAAGTGGTAGACAGCAAGGGCAGAGAGATGGGGTCTTATGAATTTAAGAACCTGGTGTACGGACAGATACTTCCATTTGACCTGAGCAGGCTTGCCGGCGGCGAATACTTCATCTATGTGTACAATACACAGGAGAGCGGTGTGTTCCCGATCGTGATAGCGAGATAGGTTTGAAAGGTTAATAAGTTAAATAGGTAAGTCCCCCGATCATGATCGGGGGACTTTTTTTACCAGCAAGCTGGCTGCTTATGCCGGTACCAGCTGAAGCTAAACAAACCGGCAAAAAAATGTATATTTAGTGTAGCGATACACGCACCAGGCTATTCTAAAACTGTTTTATGCAAAAGCTGCTTTTTTTATTGTTGCTGATCATGCCGTTTTTGAACAATTCCTGCACGCAGGGTACCAGCCAGGCAGACCAGGCAAAAGCTGATGGCTGGCGCCATGTAACCGATGATTTCATGAAATGGTACAGCTATACCTATAACAATATCCGTTTAAGCCAGGATTTTATCGGCATGGATACGGATGGCGCTGTTATTGATAAACCGGCATTCATCAGTAAACTAATGACCGGTACCGTATTTGCGTATAAGACGGGCACAAAGCAGGGCCGGGATATCTACCAGCTGTATACGCTGCATACACAGGATGAGAGTATTAAAGCTGTGATACAGCAATCGGCCGCTACCGAAATGGAGCATTATAAAATGGAAGGAAGGCCGATGCCGGCTTTCAGTTTCAATGATTTAGACGGAAACCATTACAGCAATGAATCGGTAAAAGGAAAACTGCTGGTCATTAAATGCTGGTTCATACACTGTGTTGCCTGCGTAAAGGAATTTCCGGAACTGAACCAGCTGGTAAACAGGTACAAGGGTAATAACCAGGTGCTTTTCGTGAGCCTGGCTTTCGATAAAAAAGATGCCCTGGAAAAATTTCTGAAAACAAAGGAGTTCAGCTATGCAGTAGTACCCGACATGAAAGCATTTATGAATGAAGACCTGTCTATAAAAATGTATCCTACCCACCTGCTGATCGACCGCTCGGGCAATATTGTAAAAGTAGTGAACCGGATCGGCGACCTGGTTCCCTTTATTGAAAAGGCACTGTAACATAGTATGCAAAACGGCTGACGGCTTTTTCTGCAGGCTGCTGTAGTTTCAGCGGCATCTATCCTGCTATTACCAGTTTGAGGTATTGCAACAACCATATCTAATTGCAATCTTTGCAGCGGAATTAATAACCTCATTTATCATTAACAACAGCGATCATGAAAAAGTATTTTCTTTTAAAGCTGGCAATGCTTTGTACTATTATTGCCCTGGCACAACAAACAGCAATGAAGGGTTACCCCGCAGGCACCATGGCCGGAGAAGCCAGGCTGCTATCATCTTATGGAAGTTACAGCAACGCTGTTTCATCAAAAATATTTACGGTAGAAGTGCCGGCATCCGGCAACTACTATATCAGTTCCCTGGTAAATATACAGGCAGGCAAAGCACTTACCGTGCAGGTTGACAATACGCCCGGCGAGTACCTGCAGGCGGAACGCAGCGGCTGGCAGTTTGGCCAGGCCGGCAACAGGCCGGTATTTTTACAGGCCGGTAAACACGTTATCAGTATCCGCGGAACCGATGCTATGATCCCGATGGTGGAAGAGCTGAACATTACCAAGGAGTCGCTGCCTGGAGGCAATAAGATACCTGCAGCTATTGAAGCTTTTTTGCAAAGAAATGAATTACTGAAAGCACAACCGGTGCCCGTATTCAAAGCGGCTTCGCAAAGCGGCGATGAAACCAACCTGGTACTGCCAAATCCACAGGGTATTTACGATCATGCTGTTGACGAGGCCTTTACTTACTCTCATTATTCGGTGGTTTATCTTACCGCAGGTAATCACACATTTACCACATCGGGTTCTACCATTAACCGGGCACTCACCGTGTTTAATTCATCTGATTATACCTATTCCTGGAGTAATGTAAACGGCGGTCCGGGCGGAGAATCGGGCCTGTATCTTATTGTGGGACTGGCAGGCTATTATGCAGTAACGCTGCGCCCGGTAACAGATGGCCAGACCGGCACTACCAATATCATACTCGACGGAAATACGCTGGTAAGCAATGCCGTTATCGGTGGCAGGCGCTTCGGTATGTCATCGCTTCGCGGTGGTGATATGAACTTTTTTACCTGCAGGCTTACAGCAGGGGATACCCGCATGTTTGTTTCACGCTATGCATCCAGCAGTGTGCGGGGTTATAATGATGATTATTACGGCGGCGGTGGAACCTGGGCCTGGGGCACCAGCAGCCGTATCAAAAAGAACTTCAATGGCAACGATTCGGTGCAGTATGCTTTTGTATGCGCTTACAGTCCGGCCAGCACCGGTGTGTGCGATGTATATATGGGCACCGGCAACAGCAACCTGCCGGTGCTGGAACCGCAGAATTTTCCGCAATTGACCACCGATGACGCTATCATGACTGCCCCGATGAGCAACGGTTATTACAATTGCATTGCCTGGAGCGGCGGCGTTACCAGTACTTCTATCTGGCCGCCCAGCGCTTATTCAACCTATAGCTGTAACAGCGGCAACGAGCTGCAATGCTTTGATAATTTTTATAATAATGTACCGGTGCGGTATCCCGGGGCCTGGAACTATACCCGCTCTGGTGCCACATCGGCCAATGCGGTAGTTGACCTTTGGAAAACAGCCAGCGCTTATACCCATGCTTCTGTTCGCAAGCCAGGCAATAACAACCCGCACGGGTACGACTGGGAGAGCAAGCCCGGCAGCCTCGACCGCACCCTGCATCCCCGCAATGCACTAACCAACGCCAACTGGTACGGATCGGTAAGTAATTATTACAAACCAACGGGCACCTATGCACGTAATGCAGGCGCTGCCTATGCTTTTGAATCGGACCAGGATGCTATTAAAGCAGGTGTTGCCGTGTATGATAAGGCATCGCTTACCCGGGGGGCTGTCGGAAAACTGGACAGGCTGCTGCGAAATAACCCGGCAGCCGCCAAAGACCAGTTTGATGAACTGTACAAAGCCTGGGATGCAACCAAGGCTGCCAATGCCAGCCTGAGCGACCCGGCCATGTACTGTAAAAATAAAGCCTACCGGGCGCTGGAGCAATTTGCCATGGTAAATGAAACAGTGGCCATGCTGAAGGCCTTTGACAAGTTCATCCAGGGAGATCATATTATTGGCGAACTGGTTTGGACCTTAACAAAGAACCGGTATGGAAAACTGCTGGACCAGGTAAAAACAGAAAGGCTGGCCAACCTGTATGATGAGCAGGGCCGCTACCGCGTACATGGCGATCATGACAATGGGGTACTGTACATTGAAAAGATACTGCAGGAGATGGAACCCGGTATTACCCTTGCCCCCGCCACAGACAATATGCAGGTAACGGTATCGCCTAACCCGGTAGCCAATATACTGAAAGTGCAGGTGGCTGTTACCAAAACCAGCCGCCTGGGTATTGTGATCAGCTCGGCACAAACCGGTTTAAAGCAGGCGATCCAAAAAGAAATGACCGTTGGGGCCGGTACACATCAGTACAGTTTTGCTGTAAGCAATATTGCCGGCAGCGCCGGAGATATACTGGCCGTGCAGGTTATGCTGGATGGAGTATTGAAAACGGTGAAAGTAGTGGTGATGAAGTAAGCGACAGCTGCATCTAATTGAGTCAAGGGGCGGCTTTGGCTGCCCCTTTTTCTATACCCGCTGCGTCTAATATCTTTTCCAACGGACAAAATCTGGTAATGGAAGACTGTAACAGGTTAGCCCCAACAAAGATACCCAGCCAAAGCCATTGTATGCTTACGTAATAGGTGAGTGCAATACTCAGTAAAATGATGGTGCCTGCTACTGCACGAACGATCCTTTCTCTCATATTTTTATATTTTAATAGCTTGATTGTTCTACCGGTACAATAAATCCTCTTACCGGAAAATTATTTTCACTTTGGGCATTGTATTTCCTGATCAGTTCTAGTCCTGCTGCGGCATTTTCATTGGCAGTAAAACTGAACAACATCAATGAATCAAATTGTTCACCGCCTGCTGCAAACCATTCTTTCAGCAGATCGGGCGACTGATCCTCTTTAAAACCCACCACGTCGGTTGCGCTGAATACCCGGATATTTGCTTCTTTGAATATTTTGGTTACATCATCCTGGTAGTCCTTTAAACAGGTTACAATAAAAAATTTCATACAGATCGGTTTAGGTTATTTTTTTGCATATTTTTTACGCATCATTTTAAAATACAACAGCGGCACAACCAGCAGGGTTAAAAAGGTTGAAGTGATCGTTCCGCCCATCAAAGAAATGGCAAGCCCCTGGAAGATCGGGTCGAACAAAATGATGATGGCGCCCAATGCTACTGCACCGGCTGTTAACAGGATGGGCGTTGTACGTACCGCACCAGCTTCTATAATGGCCTGCTTTAACGGTATGCCTTCTCTTAAACGGATATTGATAAAGTCGATGAGCAATACCGAGTTCCGGACCATCACGCCCGCCAGGGCAATAAAGCCGATCATGGAAGTAGCTGTAAAATAAGCACCCAACATCCAGTGGCCTAACACAATACCTACCAGCGATAAAGGAATAGCAGCCAGCATTACCAATGGTACCGTAAAGTTCTGGAACCAGCCTACGATCAGTATATAGATCAATAAGATCACCACAGCAAATGCAATACCCAGGTCGCGGAATACTTCATAAGTGATCTGCCATTCCCCATCCCATTTCAGGGTATAATTATCTTCCAGTTCGGGCTGATGGGTATATTCCTCTGTTAAAGAAAATCCTTTGGGCACTTTGATATGCTTCAGGCTGTCTGAAATATCAGCAATGGCATAGGAAGGGCTTTCCAGTTTGCCCGACATATCGGCCAGCACATACACCACTTCCTTTTGATTTTTGCGGTAGATGTTCTTTTGCTTAATTTGACGGGTTACCGTCACCACATCCCTGATGGGAACGCTGTTGCCCTGCATGCCGGAGATCTTCAGGTCGAGTATATCATCTATACCGGCTTTGTCTGCATCACTTAACTGTAATTTGATCATGGTTTGATTGAATGACGCAGGTTCATAAACATTACCCACCGGCATACCGGAAAGCGCTGCATTGATGGTGGCGGTTACCTGGGCAGTGGCTACTCCATAGCGCATGGATTTTTCCTTATCTACTTCCAGGTGGTATTCCGGCTGGTCGTCTTCTACCATCCAGTCTGCGTCAACCACACCGGTAGTTTTATTGAACAATGTTTTTACCTGGTTGGCTATTTTTACCTGTTCATTATAATCGGGCCCGTAAATTTCTGCTACCAGGGTAGATAATACCGGTGGGCCGGGCGGAACCTCCACGATCTTAACATTGGCATTGTATTTTTTGGCGATGGCCTGTATGGGCGCACGCATTTGTTTGGCAATATCATGACTTTGAATACTGCGGTCTTTTTTATCTACCAGGTTTACCTGGATGTCGGCCACATGATCTCCCCGGCGCAGATCGTAATGCCTGACCAAACCATTGAAACTGATAGGGGCCGACGTGCCGATATAGGCCTGGTAGTTCTCTACCAATGGCTGGCCTGCAACATATACCGCTATGTCTTTTGCAACTGCCTGTGTTTTTTCAAGCGTGGTTCCTTCCGGCATGTCAATTACCACCTGGAACTCATTTTTATTATCGAAAGGGAGCATTTTTAACGCAACCGATTTGGTATAGAACAGCATCATGGAACCCAGCAGAATGGCAACAATGCTGAGGATAAATGCCCAGCGTTTCCATCTTGTTTCCAGCATGGGGTTGATAAAGGCCCGGTAAATTTTGTAGATACGGCTTTCTTCCAGCGCATGCGCTTTTTCTTCTTTATGTGCGCCACCCTTCTTTTCTTTTTCACGAAGAAAGATATAACCAAGATAGGGGGTAAGTGTTAATGCAACGATGAGTGATAACATCATGGCAATGGATGCGCCGATGGGCATCGGGCTCATGTAAGGCCCCATCATACCCGAAACAAAAGCCATGGGCAGCACAGCGGCAACAACCGTGAATGTGGCGAGGATGGTAGGATTGCCAACTTCATTGATCGCATAGATAGCAGCCTGCAGCGGCGGCAGTTTTTTCATTTTAAAATGCCGGTGCATGTTCTCGGCTATGATGATGGAATCATCAACCACAATACCCGTAATAAACACCAGTGCAAAAAGTGTGATGCGGTTGAGTGTGTAGTCCATGGCATAATAGCTGAACAGGGTAAGTGCAAACGTAACTGGTACCGATAAAAATACCACCAGGCCTCCCCGCCAGCCCATGGCCAGCATTACAAACAAGGTAACCACCACTATGGAGATAAATAAATGAAACAGCAGTTCTGAAACCTTATCCGATGCCGTTTCGCCATAATTTCTGCTGACTATTAATTGAACTTCGTTGGGTAATAGTTCTTTTTTAAGATGTTCAACTTTGCCGATGATCTGCTCCGATAATTTCATGGCATCAGCACCCTTCTTTTTGGCAACACTTAGAGTAATGGCGGGGTAATTCGATCTGAATGCATTTGCTTTGGATGTATCTGCTTTGCCATACCCAAATAATACATACTGGTTGGGTGTTTCAGGGCCCTCTTCCACTTTGGCTATTTGTTTTAAGTAAACAGGCTGTTGCTGGTTGATGCCGATAACCAGGTTGGCCACATCATCGGCGGTAGTAAGAAAATTTCCTGTTTCAACAGAAATGGCGGTATCCTGCTGCAATAAATTGCCGGCCTGCACCTGCACATTGCTGCCCTGCACCTGTTTGCTGATGGATAAAAAATCAACATGGTTCTCTGCCATCCTGTTCTTATCGAGTAATACGTTTACTTCACGGCTCCTGCCACCCAAAATATTGATGTCGGCAACATCCGGTATCTTTTTCACTTCATTGGTAAGTGCCTGGCCAATTTGTTTTAGCTGGTAATCATCATATGTATCGCTCCACAGGGTCAATCCCAATACAGGCACATCATCTATTGCCCTGGTTTTTATCAGTGGCAGCGTAACTCCCTGCGGCATTTTGTCCATGTTCTTCATCAGTTCGCTGTAGAGTTTTACTAAAGAACGCTCCACATCTTCACCAACTTTAAACTGCACGATAAGCATGGCCTGGCCTTTCATGGAAGTAGAATATACGTACTCAACTCCTTTTACATTCGAGATCATTTTCTCCATCGGTGCAGCCACTTTGGTTTCTACATCTTTTGGTGCTGCACCGGGATAGCCAATAAAAATATCTGCCATAGGTACTTTTATCTGCGGCTCTTCTTCCCGGGGGATTAATAAAGTACTGTAACCGCCGATTAATAAAAAAGCGATCATTAACAGGATCGTTAATTTAGATTGCAAAAAACCTTTGGCTATATTTCCTGAAAAACCATTTTTCATTTGATTATATTAATGCGTTTATAAACTCCGTTATGTAAATCCGCTCTCCTGCTACCTATTTGATTTTTACGGGAATGCCATTGTATAATTTCCCGTCTGCCGACAGCACAAACTGTTCATCTTTTCCCAGTCCGCTCAGCACTTCCACCTGGTCGCCATAGGTTTTGCCTAACCGCACCCAGCGCAATAATGCAATGTTGTTACTGCCGATCGTGTACAAGCCGGTTAGCTGGTCTTTATGTTCTATGCAGGAGAGTGGAACCATCAATGCATTGGCATTGTTTGTTACTGCAACCGGTTCTTTTACCGGGATGGAAACAGTGGCGTACATGCCTGCATACAAACCTTTTTTATCAGCATCGGCAATATTTACTTTGATGATGTACTGGCCACCGGTGTACTGCGATGATGGATTGATCTGAACAACAGTTCCCTTAATGGTTCTGTCTACCGATTTGACGGTAATAACAGCCGCTGCGCCGGTATGAATTTGGTTGATAACATTTTCGGGAACAGATGCACTTACCTGGTAACTGCCGCTTTGTTCAATGGTTAAAATGGGCATACCAGGATTGGCCATGCTTCCTGCTTCGGCCAGTTTTTGTGTTACGATGCCGGAGAAAGGTGCTGTTAAACTGGTATAACCCAGGTTGGCATTGATCTCATTACGCATTTGCCTTACACCCTCCAGCCTTGCTTTGGCAGCGCTGTATTGCAGGGTAACATTGTCCAGTTCTTTGGCAGTGGCGCTTTGTTGCTTGTATAAAGCAGAGAACCTGTCGAAATCTTTTTGAGCGCTGCTTACATTGGCCTGGGCTTCTGCTATCATTGCATCGGTCTGCCGTCTTTTGGCAATAATGTCCTGGCTGCTGATGCTAACCAGTAACTGGCCTTTTGCAACCGGGTCGCCCACTTTTACTTTCAGCATGGTAATAAACCCCATGATCCGGGTGCTGATGCTGGCCGTTTGAGATGCTTCAATTTGTCCGCTGAGATTTAATCCCTGCTGCATTGCGGCAGACGGTGTTGCAACGGTTACCAGTACAGCTGCATCTGAATTTGCTGCAGCCTTTTCTTTTTTGTTACCCGAACAGGCGGCTAGTGTAAGAATGATGAAGCCTGCAGTTATTTGGGTAATACTTTTAAATTTGATCTTCATGCTCATGTTGTAAGAAGTTTATTTATTGGTGGACGCTGTTAGTAATTGTAAATAAGCCCTGGTTGTATTGAATGAAAACACAGCCTGTGCCAGTGCAAATTTTTGTTGCGAAAGCAGGGTGGATGCCTGTAAAATATCGGTAGTATTTACCAGGCCTTGCTGAAAGCGGTTTTGAAGGATCTGCAACGCTTCTGCAGCCTGTTCAATGGAAACCTGCTGTCGTTTAATTTCATAGCGGGCATCAGCCAGGTCGCGGTAGGCTGTATTTAATGCTAACTGGCTTTGTTCTTTTTGTTTATTTAATTCTGCCGATAATTTGTTACGTTCTGTTTGTTGGGTGGCAATAGCGTTCTTTGTGCTGTTGCCCTTAAAAATATCCCAGGTAACCTGTATACCTAACAGGTATGCGCCTGCGCCAAAACCCAAAGGATTGTTATCATGTAACTGGTAGCTTCCAAACGCATTCAGTTTTGGATAATAGCTCATCTTTTTGGATTTGATCGCCAGGTCAGTTGCTTCAATGGCTTTTTCCATGGCTAAAAAATCGGCCCTGGAGTTTGCGATCCTGTTCATGCTGTCGGCTGCTGTATTTTCAGCCTGTATGGCTTTATCTGTTTTGTACAGCATACCGCCTTCCCGGCCCATCAACAGGCCCAGGTAATCAGATGCGTTGCGGATATGGCTATTGGCTTTTGCCAGGTTGGTCTCTACCGTGCTAACCTGTACCTCTGCGTTCAGCAAATCTGATTTTTGAATAAGGCCCTGTTTATAATGGTTATTGGTAAATGTGTAAACCAACCGGGCTGTCTGTAAAGCTTCTTCCAGCACTTTTACGGCATCGTATGCCAGTTGTAGTTGCAGGTAGGCTTTCTGTACTTCAAATGTTAAATACTCTTTGGTGCGCTGTGTTTTGTATTGATATAGTGCTGTTTGTTTTGCTGCAGCTTTTCTTTGATACAGCATATCCATATTGATAAGCGGCTGCTGCACTTCCAGTTTGCCGGCAAAGTCGGTAGTAGCGCCGGGTTTGTTCAGCAGCGATGGATCAAAATCGTTTTGGGTAACGGATCTTTGCTGCAGTTTAAATCCAAATGCATTCAGGGGGTTATTGGTATTCATGCCGCTGTACGAAATACCTACCTGTGGTAAAAAAAATGCCTCCGTTTGTTTATAATTGGCTGCTGCGATGCGCTCATCCAGCTTTGCCAGTTGCACATCCCGGTTGTTATTTACCGCGGCAGCAATGGCTTCATCCAGGCTTATATATTTTGTACTGTCCTGGGCCAAAGCTTTGGTAGCATGGCTTACCAGGATGGCTGCAATAAAGATCTTTACCTTGAAATGTATTTGTATGCTCATTCAATTTTTATTTGCAGCAAAACTAACAGCAGTAAAATCCTTTGATGGTAACATTTGTAACCTTCAGCAGCCTGTGTACGAAAAAATATTTACCGTAAGCTGCAAAAAAAAGTACTGCCGAAACTTATGTATCCAACAGTACTTCATCTATCAAAGCAAATTACTTCCGGTCTTAAATAAACAGCATATGCACGCCTTCGCCTTCACTTTTTTTATAGAAGTCGCCTACGGTAATTATTTCTTCAACGCCTTCATACAGTTCTTCCTTTTTATAGTGGAACATATCCATCGCCAGTTTGCAGGCCCACATTTTTACACCCGATGCTGAAAGTATCTCTAGGAATTCCGGCACATCGGGCATATCAATTTTCTCCATTTCTTTTTTCATCATGGAAGTAGCCAATGCTTCCATGCCCGGCAGGCCTCCCAACATGGTGGGTATATGCATAGCAGGATTGCCCACTGTTGCCACATGCAGTTTTTCAAGCTTCTTTGTATGTATGGCTTCCAGTCCAAAGAATGTAAAGAACATTTCAGCTTCTATGCCTTCCATCCTGGCACCGTTGGCCAGTACAAAAGCAGCATATACATTTTCCAGTGTGCCCTTTGATAAGATGATCATCATCTTTTTAATGGCTCCGTTATTTTCGTTCATGACTGATAAAATTTTAAAGGTTAAATACAACTGGCGGGCTTGGGTATGCCCGCAATTTTTGTTGCTGTTTTTAATGGGGCAATTGGAAATAACTGGTAGAACTCTTTGATATCTGTTACACCACTGTTACCAATACGCCTGATGCTTAGTGCCACCTGGTTCTTTTGTTCGTTTTGCAGGTACTTTAGTATTTCCCAATGCCTGGCAGTTAAAGGAATATTGGCTTCTGCAGCAAGTGCTTCACCAACTTTTTCGTCCCACTGGCTAAAATCTGTTAAGTATCCTTCTTCATTTACGGTAATGGTTTTACCTGCTATTGTCTTTTCCATGATGTTATATTTTTTGGTTAAACGGTTTCGTAGTGTTTTCCTTTTTCCGACATGGTAGCCGATACAAAGGGTATATGCGTACCTTTTAATAGTACATTCCAGTATATCCAGCGAAAGGCCAGTTTGCCCATATGGTTCATCCTGCTTTCTTTAAGCAATCTTAATGGGCCAATACCTGCAAAAGGAAAACTTCCTTCTACGGGTTCGTGGGTATAATTAAAATCGATCAGCAATGCCTTGCCACCGCCGGTTTCAATAAAGCAGTTGGCATGGCCGTCAAATTCTTCTTGTAAGGGTTCGCCTTTTACAAAGCGTAAAATATTTTCGGTTAATATCTCTGCTTCAAAATGTGCCACAGAACCGGCTTTGGATGCAGGGATATTGCTGGCATCTCCCAATACAAAAATGTTTGCATAGTCTTTCGATTGCAGGGTGGCTTTATGGGTGGGCACATAATTCAGGTCGTCGCCCATGCCGCTTCTTTCGATGAGTTCATCACCCTTATTGGTAGGCACGGTCACCAGTATGTCGAAAGGAATTTCACGCCCTCCATAATCAATGATCTTTTTGTTTTCATTGTCTACCTGTTCAATGGCGAAATCGCTTTCAATGCGTATATGCTTTTCAACCAGCAAATGTTCCAGTGCTTCGGTGGCTTTGGGTTTGGTGAAAGCGCCGCTTAACGGGGTTACATAAGTGATCTCTACTTTATCACGCATATGCTTGTGTTTAAAGAACGAGTCGGCCAGGAACGCAAACTCCAGTGGTGCTACCGGGCATTTGATAGGCATCTCGGTTATATGAACCACCAGTTTGCCTCCTTCCCAATCTCTCAGTTTATTCCTTAAAGCCACCGATCCTTCAAAGCTGTAGAAATCAAAAACAGATTGCTGCCATTCGGCGCCCTTCATGCCCGGGGTTTCTTGGGGTGCAATTTTGGCCCCGGTAGCTATGATCAGCACATCATAGTCTAGTCCGGTACCATCTTCCAGCTGAATTAAATTTTCCTGTGGAATGATGCGGTTGATCTTTTGTTTAATGAGCTGCACATCCCTGGGTATAAACTCTTCAATGGTTTTGATGATGTCTTCAGGTGCATATATATCAAAGGGTAAAAAGAGATACCCGGGCTGGTAGTGATGTTCTGTTCTTTCATCGATGATCCTGATCTGCCATTCGGGTTGTTTTAATTCATGATGTAAATGATTTGCCATCATGGTACCTGCAGTGCCTGCTCCCAGTATAACAAGATTTTTCATTAGTTGCTTTTTAAGTTGATTAATGATGCTGTAAAATTCCGCACGCAAAACCGGCCGGCTGATGACTGTGATCGGATCAGCAAATGACTGTGGTCATCTCAAAATATGATTGTTGCCCGAAAGGCAGGAGCAGCTGCCTGAGTGTAATAAATGTTACAATCATGGCCGGTGGGGTAAGCTAATTTTGATGTTTTCTGTTCTCTGCTTTTCTATGTAAAACAGTAATACCTGTTGATACAATATCTTAAAACACCTGCAGCAGCAGGACTGAAAAACCCGGATCTGTTAAGCGGTTTATCTTGTTAAGAAAAAAAATAAATGCAATACAAATATGGAAGACATAACCATGGTAAAGGATATAGAAGGCAGTTACCGCGATTCGGTAGCCACCATCAGTAAAGAAGGTAAAAGAAATTTTATCAATCCTAAAAAACCCAAAGGCCGCTTATATAACCTGAGAACGGCATTCAGTATTTTTTACCTGGTTGTTTTTTTTACCATTCCTTTTATAAAAGTACATGGCGAACCCCTGCTGATGCTCAATGTGCTTGAACGTAAGTTCATCATTTTCGGCATGGTTTTCTGGCCGCAGGATTTTTTCATCTTTGGTATTGCAATGCTTACCTTCTTTGTGTTTGTTATTTTGTTTACCGTGGTCTTTGGCCGCATATTCTGTGGCTGGGCCTGTCCGCAAACCATTTTTATGGAAATGGTTTTTCGTAAAATTGAATATTGGATAGATGGCGATGCTGCCAAACAGAAACTGCTGAAAGAAATGCCCTGGAATGCTGAAAAAGCAAGGAAGCGTATTTTAAAATTCATGGTATTCTTTTCTATTTCTTTTATCCTCGCTAATTTTTTCCTGGCTTATCTTATCAGTATGGATAAGTTGCTGCAGTACATTAAAACCCCCTCCGAACATATCGGCACATTAATATCGCTCAGCATTTTTACCTCGGTATTTTTCTTTGTGTACTGGTGGTTCAGGGAGCAGGCCTGCCTGGTAGTTTGCCCCTATGGCCGCCTGCAGGGCGTATTGCTGGATAGCAATTCAATACTGGTGGCTTATGACCATGTACGCGGCGAACCCAGGAACAAACATGCAAAAAAAGGAGAAGAACACGGGGATTGTATTGATTGCCACGCCTGCGTAAGGGTTTGCCCCACCGGCATCGACATCCGTAATGGCACCCAGCTGGAGTGTGTAAACTGCACCGCCTGTATTGATGCCTGCGATGCAATTATGACCGGCTTACACAAGCCCACCGGGCTGGTAAGGTATGCATCTGAAAACAGCATCAAAGAAGGGAAGCGGTTAATATTCACCCGCAGAATAAAAGCGTATACCGGCGTGCTTACGGCCTTATTGGCGTTACTGGTATTCCTGCTCGTTAGCCGCGAAGACCTGGATGCCAGGCTGATGCGAACCTCGGGTATGGCCTACAGCACATTGCCCGACGGCAGGATCGCCAACCTGTATAACCTGAAGCTGGCGAATAAGACCCATGAAGACATCCCTTTTACTTTGAAGCTTGAAAATGCAAACGGCGAGATTGAATATGTTGGCAGTGCCGACATGCTGGTTAAAAAAGAGGATTATTCGCACCTGCAGTTTTTTGTAAAATTAAAACCTGCAGATGTTAAAGGCTGGAAGACCCTGTTGAAAATAGGGATGTATGAAAAGGGTAAAAAAATAAAGACCATGACGGCTAAGTTCATTGGCCCGGAAACCTATCGGTGATCAGATACCGGGTATCGGAAATGGTGAAAGTGGCGGTGATAAAGTACTGCTAGTTGTGATCAGATAACAGATAAATAAATAGGGTGGCTTTAGCTGCCCTTTTTTGCGGCCTGTAAGTGACTCATCCTGCAACAGTGCTTACAGCATAACATAGCAGAAAGTGCTTATCCCCGGTAACAATTATTGTTTTACAAATTGCAATACCTGTTTTTCTTCCCCGGTCTGCAGATGCATCCAGTATTTACCGGGGGCTAAATGCTGAACCGGTATCGAAATGGTTTGGCTGGATGCAGGAACTGTTACCTGTTTTACCAACTGGCCGGAAGCATTGAATACCTGCACATTCATCTTATTGTAGGCTTTGTTCAGCTGCAATTGCAATACATCGGTAGTGGGGTTGGGGAATACCAGTATCTCGATAGCTTTATCATGCTGCAACTGTTGTACATTACTGTAATCAACCTGTGCGGCCATGCCTTTTATTTTGATTCTGTAGAACTGGTTCTTACTGTTTGCATTGTCATCAATAAATGAATAAGATTGTATGCCTGGAATATTTTTTGCGGGCAAAGTACCGATAGCATAAAAATTAAAACCATCACTGCTTTTTTCAATATCAAAACAACAAACACCGCTTTCCTTATCGGTTTTAAAATCAAGTTTAGCTGTTTTCCCTTTTTGCAGCCAGGCGGCATTGAAAGAAATTAATTCTATGGGCAGCGCTCCCAAATTATTTGCATCAATGATGGAAGAAACATTGCGCCATGGGCTGTACACCTGCCCGGTGATAGAGGTAACCGGATCGTATTTTATTCTTGCCCTTAGTTTGGTAAAGCGGCTGGCCCCTGCAATTTTGCTGATCACATTTTTAAGTTCGATACCTGTTAAACCCATATCGGTATAGGCAGCCTGTTGTGCGGTAAAGAAAGTGCTGTTGGTAATAGGGCTGCCGCTGTAGGCATTGTAATTAAGCCTTGTTTCCCAAACGAGTTTACCTTTTGCACGTCCTACAAAAGACCTGGCATATAAGCCTGCACCAAAATTACTGAAGATGAAATTGCTGCTGTTGATAGGTGTGGTAAGATTGGTATTATACAGGCGCAGGTTGTTGCGTTTGTTGGTGCCGGGACTGTTGCCGTGATACACAAAAGCGGCCCCTTCATTGCTTTCCGGGTTATCGTATAAATAAGCACCCACAATCACATCGCTGTACCCGTCTGCATTTACATCGCCTGCCGATGACACGTAAACACCCATATTTGCAAATGCCTGGTTGCTTTCGAGCATAGCCGATGCAGTGCTGTTAATACCCGATGCTGTGCCATGATAAACAAAGGCTGCGCCTTCACCAGACTGGCCATTGCTGTATGTGGGAGCACCCACAATCACATCGCTGTATCCATCTCCGTTTACATCACCAGCCGATGCTACCGAATACCCCATAAATGCACTTCCCTGGTTGCTTTCGAGGGTAGTGGCAGGGGTGGTATTAATACCAGTGGCCGAGCCGTGGTACACAAATGCCGCCCCTTCATCGGGCTGGCCATTATCGTAAAAAAAGGCGCCCACAATTACATCGCTGTATCCATCGCCATTTACATCTCCTGCCGTTGCTACCGAATAGCCCAGGTTGGCACTCACCTGGTTGCTTTCAACAGTAGCGGCAGCAGTGCTGTTAATACCCGAAGCTGAGCCATGATATACAAAGGCCCTGCCTTCATCAGACTGGCCATTATCGAAAGACCGGGCACCTACAATTACATCGCTAAATCCGTCTCCGTTTACATCGCCAGCCGATGCTACTGACCAGCCAAACCAGGCATCTGCCTGGTTGCTTTCAACAGTGGCAGCAGCTGTGCTGTTAATTCCCGAAGCAGCGCCGTGGTATATATAAGCCCTGCCTTCATCGGTTTGACCGTTATCGTAGAAGTTAGCCCCTACAATAATATCGCCGTACCCATCGCCGTTCACATCACCTGCCGACGCAACCGAAATACCCATTTGTGCATCTGCCTGGTTGCTTTCGAGGGTAGTGGCAACGGTGGTAACAATACCAGCAGCTGAGCCATGGTATACAAAAGCAGCTCCTTCATCCAGCTGGCCATTATCAAACAACCTTGCCCCAATAATTACATCGCTGTATCCATCGCCATTTACATCGCCTGCCGATGCCACTGAAATACCAAAACCTGCAGATGACTGGTTACTTTCTAATATGGCGGCTGCGGTAGTACTGATACCGGTGGCCGATCCGTGATAGATAAAGGCTGCTCCTTCATCAGCTTGCCCGTTATCGTAACTGTTGGCCCCCACAATCACATCACTGTACCCATCGGCATTCACATCCCCTGCACCGGCTACAGAAACACCCATGAATGCACCTGCCTGGTTGCTTTCAACAGCAGTTGCCGGGGTAGTATTGATGCCTGCTGCTGAGCCATGATATATAAAAGCAGCACCTTCATTTGTTTGTCCATTGTCGAAAAGATTAGCTCCTACTATCACATCGCTGTATCCATCCCCATTCACATCTCCTGCCGATGAAACAGCAATACCCATATATGCAGTTGCCTGGTTGCTCTCCATAGTAGCAACAGCCAAAGTATTAATGCCTGTAGCATATCCCTGGTAAACAAATGCAGCACCTTCATCAGTTTGTCCATTATCATATTGATAAGCCCCTACAATCACATCACTGTAACCATCCCCATTAATATCACCTGCCGAAGCCACCGAACAACCCAAAGCTGCACCGGCCTGGTTACTTTCAAGAATTGCTGCAGGTGTAGTGTTAATACCAGCTGCCGAGCCATGATAAATAAATGCGGCCCCCTCAAAAGATTGCCCATTGCTATATTGATAAGCCCCTACAATCACATCACTGTAACCATCTCCATTTACATCGCCGGCACCTGCCACTGACCAACCCATCACCGCAAAAGCCTGGTTACTTTCAACCGAAGCAACTGCAGCAGGGTTGATACCGGAAGCGGAGCCATGATAAACGAAAGCTGCCCCTTCATTGGTTTGCCCGTTATCATAGGCATAAGCTCCTACGATTACATCGCTGTACCCATCGCCATTCACATCCCCGGCAGAAGCTACAGAAACACCCAGATTTGCAGATGCCTGGTTGCTTTCCATGGTTGCAGCAGCCGTTGTATTAATGCCTGCAGGTGATCCATGATAGACAAAAGCAGCACCTTCACTTAATTCTCCATTATTATATTGAACGGCTCCAACGATCACATCGCTGTACCCATCACCATTTACATCCCCTGCAGATGCTACCGACCAGCCCATTTGTTCACTCAACTGATTGTTTTCAACAAAAGCTGCAGCCGTTGTATTAATACCCAAGGCCGATCCGTGGTATACAAAGGCGCAGCCTTCATCAGTTTGCCCATTGTCGTAAAGATTAGCCCCCACAATCACATCGCTATACCCATCAGCATTCACATCACCTGCTGTAGCTACGGAAAAGCCCAAATTTGCACTTACCTGGTTGCTTTCTACTGTAGCGGCTACAGTAGTATTAATACCAGCCGACGAGCCGTGGTACACAAAGGCTGCGCCTTCATCAGTTTGCCCATTGTCGTAAAGATTAGCCCCCACAATCACATCGCTATACCCATCACCATTCACATCGCCAGCTGGTGCTACAACATAGCCTAAATTGGCGTTTGTCTGATTGCTTTCAAGAAGAGCCGCCGGAGTAGTGCTTACCGGATCGATGGTAATGGGATACACCGCATCTTTGGTATCTACCTGTATACAATAATTTCCGTTTTTATTTTTTTGAAAAGAAGCAGGTAGTATTTTCTTATTGGCATCCCATACCTGCAGGTCGTCATAATTAAGCACGTTAGTTTTTTTATGGAAAAACTGTAGCTGGTTGCCGTTTAGTTTATGTTTTAATTTAGTTTTTAGGTTCAGATTAATTCTTAATTCACTGCTTTTTGATAAAGCTGAATGCACAATAAAATTCTGACGCATGCCTGCATCGTTGTTGATGTATTGTACCGTGATCTTATCGGCAATATACTCCGCTTTGTTTTCGCTGATCTTCCACAAGCCTTTGCCCACCTGCTTCTTATCAAGATCAAAATTTACTTTCCAGCTGGGCAGGTAGCGGTATTTTATTTCATCGGGCCGGGCCATGGGGTCAAATTCACCGATGGGTATTTTAGTTGTTCGTGGCTCCACACAAAACCCTCTATCATCATAAAAAAATCGCAGGTTGTTTTTTCGGTTGGGCGTGCAATATACTTTTAGTTTTTCTTCCCATGTAAAATGGTATTCGCTTTGGCGTATGTTCTCCTGCGCTGTTGCATACCAGTTCTGGCTCCAGGCTTCGGCTGTTTTCTTTTGAGGTTCAAAAAGGTTTGTGGCAACGGTATTCTTAAAAGAAAAAGTATAGCCGGTTGTTGCTACATTATCTGCCGTAGGATTGCTGTTTGCAATTTTTTGAGAAAGCGGGAATAGCGCAATGGCTGCAGACAGGGTAAAGATTTTGTACATCAGATCATTTATAGTTAGATAAATAAAATGGCTTTACCCGGATGTTGAATTTGAAATAAAAGTAATAAAAAAAGGGCTATGCTGCGGTTTTGTTGAAAATGAATAGGCCCGGTAGGGAAAAATTATTTCTTTATCTTCAACAAAATGAAAAAATACTTCTTCTTCTTTTTTCTTTTTGCCGGTTTATATTCCGGCGCACAATCCCGTATCATTGCCTATGCCACCGGCAGGGCCGAAACCATTGTGCAGTATCCCGTAGTTAAACTCACCCATATCATTTACAGCTTTTTAAAGATACAGAACGATACACTCAGGTTTTGGGATAGCAGCCAGCAGAATACGGTTCGGCAACTGGTTGCTTTAAAAGCAACCAACCCGCAACTGAAGATCATGGTATCTGTAGGGGGCTGGAGCGGCTGTTCTTTCTGCAGCGACCTGTTTGCTGCTGAAGAACACCGGAATAATTTTGCCAGTACCACCGTAGCGCTTTTAAAACAGTATGGTATCGACGGGCTAGACCTGGACTGGGAATACCCGGCCATTGCCGGTTATCCCGGTCATAAATACGATACGGCGGACAAGGAACATTTTACTGCACTGGTAAAAGCGCTTCGAAAAGAAATGGGCAGCAGCTACCTGCTGAGTTTTGCTGCCGGTAGTTTTGTGCAATACCTGCAGCAATCTGTTAACTGGAACGAAGTAATGCCGCAGGTAGATTTTGTGAACCTGATGAGCTACGACCTGGTAGGCGGTTATGCCACGGTAACCGGCCACCATACGTTGTTGCAGGATTACCGGCCGGGGCAGGAGTCGGCCGCCAGGGCCGTGAACTGGCTGCTGGATAATAAAGTAGCCCCAGGCAAGATCATTATAGGTGCTGCCATGTATGCCAGGGTATGGGATAGTGTGCCCGATATCGATCACGGGCTGTACCAGCCTGGCAGGTTTAAGCAGGGGGTGGCTTTTGCTGATTTTAAAAATTACTTCAGCGATACATCGGGCTATCAATATTACTGGGATAAAAAAGCTAAAGCAGCTTATCAATACAATGTCTCTAAAAACCTGTTTGCCACATTTGATGATGAACGTTCCATTGCTGCAAAAACAAAATTCATACGCCGGAAAAAGCTGGGCGGTATCATGTTTTGGGAACTGGCACAGGATACGAAAACGGATGGGCTGATTGATGTGATGTATGAAGGATTGCGGTGAGTGGTAACAGTGGCTTTTGATAGATGTACTTCTTTTTGTCAATGCGTTCTTTCTTTTCTTTTTTTCTTGATAAAAATAGGCAACCGGAGTAGGAGGTTGCG
>Ga0209023_10003104_pt1 | contig 20056 bp, 19 predicted proteins | sample LakOneMetagenome_FD_187468 | JGI IMG/M metagenome (GOLD analysis project Ga0209023, IMG submission 187468) | Freshwater and sediment microbial communities from Lake Erie, Canada (SPAdes) (version 2) | ecosystem: Environmental > Aquatic > Freshwater > Lentic | place: Lake Erie, Canada...
GCCGGCCCGTGCGGATCCCGCGCCCGCGCCAACCTGATTGCGGAGATCTGGTGGCGTGCTGTGATCTGGATCACGCGCGCCGGCGGGTTCTCTCGACTAAACGTGAGGTGCTCCGGCGGTAACGGACTGTTCCCGGGATTTGCAGGGTTCCGCTCGTTTTTCTCGCGCGAAGTATGGTTTTTTCGTGTAGTCTCGCGCCAGCGTTACAGCCAATTTCATTTCGATTCTGACTGGGGATTTCCGATGCGCTACCCAACCATCATCGTTTCCTTGATCTGCATGGCGCTTTCCGCCGGTGCTGCACAGGCCGAACGCCGCGTCGCCTTCGTGGTCGGCAACGGCACCTACAAGAACGTCGCCCAGCTTCCGAACCCGCCGATCGACGCCAAGGCGATGGCCGGCGTACTGCGCAATGTCGGCTTCGAAGTCGTCGAAGGCACCAACCTCACCCGCGACAAGATGACGGAAAAGCTGCTCGACTTCGGCAAGAAGGCACAAGGCGCCGACGTCGCACTGTTCTTCTATGCCGGTCACGGCATCGCCATCAGCGGCACCAACTATCTGCTGCCCGTCGACGCCGACATCAAATCGGAAATGGACGTCAAGCTTGGCGCCGCCATCAACATCGACCTCACGCTCGACCAGACCATGAGCGACGCCAAGGTCAAGCTGGTGTTCCTCGATGCCTGCCGCGACAATCCCTTTGCCGCCAAGATCAAGTCGAACTCGGCCACCCGAAGCGTCGCGGTCGGGTCCGGTCTTGCCGAGATGAAATCGGGCGAAGGCACGCTGATCGCGTTCGCGACCGGCCCGGGCCAGACCGCGCTCGACGGCCAGGAAGGCACCAACAGCCCGTTCACCCGCGCGCTGATCGCCAACATCACGACTCCCGGCGTCGAGATCCAGCAAGCGATGACCAAGGTCCGCGCCCAGGTCAACGAGGAGACCAACAAGGGCCAGCTCCCCTGGGGTCACACCAACCTGATCGGCACGGTCTATCTCAACGGCGCGCCGGCACCGGCCGTTGCCGGCGGTGGCGCGATGGCTGCACCCGTCGCGGTCGCGGCTGCGCCGGGATCCGACGTCGAAGTTGAGTTCTGGCGCTCGATCAAAGACTCCAACAAGCTGGAAGAGCTCAACGCTTACATCACCAACTATCCGAACGGTCAATTCAAGCCGCTGGCGCTGTCGCGCATTGCGTCACTCGAGAACGGCGCCAGCACGGCGACCCGCAACCTGACCACCGGCGTTGATCCCCAGACCTTCAACGAATCCTCCAACCAGACCACCGAGGATCAGATCGGCCTCGACAAGGGACAGCGCCGCGACGTGCAGCGCCGCCTCACCGGGCTCGGCTTCGACACCAAGGTGACGGGCACATTCGACCAGTCCACCCGCGCCGTGATCACACGCTGGCAGGCCGCCCGCGGCTATCCCTCGTCCGGCTTCCTCAACAAGCTGCAACACAAGGCCCTGTTGAGCGAAATCGTTGCGACCACCCAATCGGCATCATCGGGCTCCAGCGATGAAGAGAGCTCGCCCCGGCGCCGCCGCAGTGGCGGTGGTGGCGGAGGCGGAGGTGGCGGCGGCCATCGCGGCGGTGGCGATCCCGCAGGCGCCGGCCGCTTCATCGGCGGCGTGATGGGCGGCTTCCTCCGCTAGACCCGCAAGACAAACAAAAGCCCGGGATCGCTCCCGGGCTTTTTCATTTCGTCCGACTGCGGTTTGAAAGACCTACTTCCCGGCGGCCTTGCGCAAGGCGTCGTTGATGCGGTCCTGCCAGCCCGGGCCGTCGCTCTGAAAGTGCTCAAGCACGTCCTGGTCGATGCGCAGCGAGACCAGCTCCTTCACACCGGGCAGTGCGGTCGGTTTCGGCGGCGCCTCAACCACCTTGGTCGTGGTGCGCTTGAAAGCTGCCTCGGCCTCGGTCCGCGCGTCGTTGAGGGTTCTCGGTCGTCTGGGCTGGTCGGCCATTGTTAAATTCCTTCGAACAACACCGTCGAGAGATAGCGTTCCGAGAATGACGGCACGATGGCGAGAATGGTCTTGCCGGCGGCTTCCGGCCGCTTGCCGATCGCAAGCGCCGCCGCGATCGCAGCACCCGAGGAAATGCCGCCTGGAATGCCTTCATTGCGCGCCAGCGCGCGCGAGGTTTCGATGGCGGTGGTGCTGCTGATTTTCACGATCTCATCGATCACGGAGCGGTCGAGAATATCCGGAACGAAGCCGGCGCCGATGCCCTGGATCTTGTGCGGCGTATGCTGGCCGCCTGACAGCACCGGGCTTTCCTCCGGCTCGACGGCGACCACCCGCAACGATGGCTTGCGCGGCTTCAGCACCTGGCCGACGCCGGTAATGGTGCCGCCGGTGCCGACGCCGGCAACGAAGTAGTCGATATTGCCGTCGGTGTCGTTCCAGATTTCCTCCGCGGTGGTGTGGCGGTGGATTTCGGGATTGGCGAGGTTCTTGAACTGCTGCGGCATCACGGCGTTCGGCGTCGTCCGCACCAGTTCCTCGGCGGTCGCGATCGAGCCCTTCATGCCTTGCGCTGCCGGCGTCAGCACGATCTCGGCGCCGAGGAAGGCCAGCATCTTGCGCCGCTCGATCGACATCGATTCCGGCATCACCAGCTTCAGCCGGTAGCCGCGCGAGGCTGCGACAAAGGCCAGCGCAATGCCGGTATTGCCGGAGGTCGGCTCGATCAGCACGGTGTCGGCGTTGATCACGCCGGCTTTTTCCATCGCGATCACCATGGCCGCACCGATGCGGTCCTTCACGCTGGCGGCCGGATTGAAATATTCAAGCTTGGCTAAAATGGTTGCGTTCACGCCGTGCGCCTGCGGCAGCTTTCGCAACCGCACAATCGGCGTGTTGCCGACGGCATCGACGATCGAGTCGAAAACCCGGCCGCGGCCGGGACGGTGCACTGCACCAGTGGCTGACGATGCGTCCATCACGAGACTCCCTGTGGCGACAATGTGCCCGAATTACCTGATGTTCCCTACTTAGGAGCCGTGCGGGGCGGGACGCAAGCGCGAAACGCCCGCGTCAAAAATTCGCTGCATCGCAAAACATTTCGTGAATCAAATTTCGCGAAAGAAACGCATTTGTGTTGCGCCTTCGTCAAAGAAATTGGACTATAGTCGGAAGCGTCAAATCAGTTGTGGTTCAGATCGCAAAGGAGGTCACGATGCCAGCAATAGCTGAAGTCCTGTCGACCGTCGCGTCTCGGCCCGATCCGCGTGGGTGTGATTTGCCGACCTGCCCTGTGTGCGCCGACTCCATGGTGGCCGCGGAAGCTTCCGCCTACCTCCAGGACAACATCATCAGCTATCTCTGGACCTGCGATACCTGCGGCTACGGTTTCGTGACCAAGCACGCCGTGAAGAAGTTCGCATGTAACTGAGGCGTAACGCGCTTACCTCGGAGCAATATCCCCGCGCGCCCATCCGGCGCGCGTTTGCTTTTTGAATTCCTCGAAAGTGCCGGCGGCGATGGCGTCGCGCATGCCCTGCATCAGATGCTGGTAATAGGCGATGTTGATGTCCGACAGCAGCATCGCGCCGAGCGTTTCGCCCGACCGCACCAGATGATGCAGATAGGCGCGCGAATAATCGCGCGCCGACGGCCAGGTATTCTCTTCATCCAGCGGCCGCGGATCGTCGGCATGACGCGCGTTGCGCAGGTTGATCTGGCCGAACCTCGTAAACGCCATGCCGTGACGCCCGTTCCGGGTCGGCATCACGCAATCGAACATGTCGATGCCGCGCGCGACCGCCTCCAGCAGATCCTCCGGCGTACCGACGCCCATCAGGTAGCGCGGGCGGTCGGAAGGCAGCAACGGCGCGGTCTCCTCGATCATCGCCAGCATGACCGCCTGCGGCTCACCGACCGCGAGCCCGCCGATCGCGTAACCATGAAACCCGATCTCGACCAGGCCGCGGGCGCTGACGTGGCGCAGGTCGGGAATGTCGCCGCCCTGCACGATGCCGAACAGCATGTAGCCATCGGGCGCAGTCTCGAAAGCACGTTTGCTGCGCACGGCCCAGCGCAGCGACAACTGCATCGCGCGTTCGATGTCGGCGCGCTCAGCCGGCAGCCGAACGCATTCGTCCATCTGCATCGCGATATCCGAGCCCAACAACCGCTGCACCTCGATCGAGCGCTCCGGCGACAGCTCGATCTTGGTGCCGTCGATATGCGAACGGAACGTCACCGCCTGCTCGGTGATCTTGCGCAGCTCCGACAGCGACATCACCTGGAAGCCGCCGGAGTCGGTCAGCATCGGGCCGTTCCAGCCGGTGAATTTCTGCAGGCCGCCAAGGGCCGCGATCCGCTCGGCGCCAGGCCGCAGCATCAGGTGATAGGTATTGCCGAGCACGATATCGGCACCGGCATCGCGCACCTCGCGCCAGTGCAGACCCTTCATCGCACCGGCGGTGCCGACCGGCATAAAGGCCGGCGTCCGCACCACGCCATGCGGCGTGGTCAGTTTTCCGGTGCGGGCGGTACCGTCGGTGGCGAGTAGCTCGAAATGATTGGGGACGCTCATGCGGCAGCTTATGGCGCGACATGGCTGCCCTGTTCAACCGTGTTCGAGCCAAAAATTGGCCCGAAACCCGTTGACCACGCGATCCGGCTGCCGCATAAGTCCGCGTCATGACCACCGCGACTAAAAGCACCCTGAAAACCAAAGCGCCCTCTGGGGCCTTCGGAGGCGTGCGCGCGTAGTCGAACGATCGCATCAACTGAACCGAAGCGCCCCGCGTGAAAAGGACCGGGGTTTTTTTATTGCCTTTAATCAACCCCTCGAATGGAGACCAAAGTGAGCCACGATCCCGTAGTAGCCATTGCCGGCGTCACCGGCGCCGTCGGCGCCGAATTCATCGCCACCATGGATCGGCGCGGCTTCCGCGTCGGCAAGCTCAAGGCGCTGGCGAGCGCCCGCTCGGCCGGCAAGACCGTCGACTTCCGCGGCGAGAAGATCGTGATCGAGGAGCTCACCGAGCGTTCGTTTGACGGCGTCGATATCGCGCTGTTCTCGGCCGGCGGCGGCATTTCGCGCAAGTTCGCGCCGATCGCCGTCAAGGCCGGCGCGGTCGTGGTCGACAACTCCTCCGCGTTCCGGATGGATCCGAACGTGCCGCTTGTGATCCCAGAGGTGAACGGCAACCGGATTCGCGACCACAAGGGCATCATCGCCAACCCGAACTGCGCCGCGATCACCGCGCTGGTGCCGTTGTGGCCAATCCATCAGAAGAACCGGATCAAGCGCCTGATCATCTCGACCTATCAGGCGGCGAGCGGCGCCGGCGCGGCGGCGATGGAAGAACTGGTGGAATCGACCCGCGCCAGCCTCAACGGACAGGTCTATACGCCGAAGGTGATGCCGCACCCCTACGCGTTCAACCTGTTCAGCCACAACACCGCCATCGATCCCGAGACCGGCTACAACGACGAAGAAACCAAGGTCATCCAGGAGACCCGCAAGATCTTCGAGGACGACAGGATCGCCGTCGGCGTCACCTGCGTCCGCGTGCCGGTGCTGCGCGCGCATTGCGAGGCGATCACGATCGAATGCGAAAACCCGATCACCGAGGACGAAGCCCGCGCCGTCATGGCCCGCGCGCCCGGCGTCAGGATCGTCGACGACCGCGCCAAGAACTACTTCCCGATGCCGGTCGATGCCTCCGGCCAGGACGACGTGCTGGTCGGCCGCATCCGCAAGGATCTCAGCGATCCCACCGGCCATTCGATCTCGATGTTCGTCTCGGCGGATCAGTTGCTGAAGGGCGCCGCTCTGAACGCGATCCAGATCGCAGAGTTGCTGCCGCAGCGCGCGATGGCGTGAAATAAACGGAATCGGAGGGTGGGCAAAGGCGCTCTTCCGCCTTGCCCGCCATCGGTCCGCGTCATGACAAGATTGGTGGACACGCTTCGCTTTGCCCACGCTACTGGTTATGCCCGAAACAACAGACACGCGTCGCCGTAGGAATAGAACCTGTACCCATCAGCGATCGCATGGGCATAGGCGGCCTTCATCGTGTCGAGCCCGGAGAACGCCGATACCAGCATGAACAGCGTCGACTTCGGCAAATGGAAGTTGGTCATCAGGATATCCACCGCACGGAAGCGATAGCCGGGGGTGATGAAGATCGAGGTTTCGGCGCTGAACGTCTGGATGGTGCCGTCCTCGGTCGTGGCGCTTTCAAGGAGCCGCATTGACGTGGTGCCGACTGCGACGATACGGGCGCCCTTGGCGCGCGCCGCATTCAAGGCCGCGGCGGTTTCCGCCGAGATCGAGCCCCATTCGGCGTGCATCTTGTGGCCGTCGGTGTCGTCGACCTTGACCGGCAGAAACGTCCCTGCCCCGACATGCAGCGTCAGCCGGTGCAGTTCGACGCCTCGCGCGCGCAAGGCGGCTTCGAGCGCCGGCGTGAAATGCAATCCGGCCGTGGGCGCGGCGACCGCGCCCTCGTTTGCCGCGAACATGGTCTGGTAGTCGGCCGTGTCTTTTTCGTCCGGCGTTCGCTTGGAGGCGATGTAGGGCGGCAACGGCGGTGTGCCGACATCCTCGATGGCCTGGTCGAGCGTCGGGCCGTGAAACGCAAAGGCAAACGTGACCTCGCCCTCCTCGCCCTTGGCCTCGACGATGGCGTCGAGATTTCCCAACAGACACACCTTGCCTTCGTTGCCGAAGCGGACCACGTCGCCCGGCGCGAGCTTCTTGGCCGGCTTGACCAGCGCCTGCCAGCGCGAACCGTCGAGCCGCTTGATCAAGGTCGCCTCGATCTTCGGTTCGGTCTCGCGGCCGATCCGGCGGCCTTTCAATTGCGCCGAAATCACCTTGGTGTCGTTGACGACGAGCTGATCGCCGGGCCGCAGCCAGTCCGGAAGATCGACAATGGTGCGATCTTCGAGCGGCTTGCCGGGCTGCACCACCAGCATCCGCGCGGAATCGCGCGGGCTTGCCGGCCGCAGCGCGATGTTGGCAGCAGGGAGTTCGAAGTCGAACAGATCGGTGCGCATGGCTAGGCCCGTCATCGCCCGCGCAGGCGGGCGATCCAGTACTCACAGACCCTTTATGACGAAAGCCGATGAGTACTGGATGCCCCGCATTCGCGGGGCATGACACTGGAGTTCAGTTTCGCAACGCTCAAGCCGCGTCGACGGCCATGTGCGCCTTGACGATCTTGTCGGGATTGCTCACCGGCTCGCCGCGCTTGATCTTGTCGACGTTTTCCATGCCCGAGGTGACCTTGCCCCAGACGGTGTACTGGCCGTTGAGGAACGAAGCATCGTCGAAGCAGATGAAGAACTGGCTGTCGCCGGAGTCCGGGCTTGCCGCCCGCGCCATCGAGGTGGTGCCGCGAACGTGCGGTTCCTTGTTGAATTCGGCCTTCAGCTTCTTGCCGGAGCCGCCGGTCCCGGTGCCATGCGGGCAGCCAGTCTGGGCCATGAAGCCGTCGATGACGCGGTGGAACACGATGCCGTCGTAAAATCCTTCGCGCACCAGCTCCTTGATGCGGGCGACGTGGCCGGGTGCCAGGTCGGGGCGCATCTCGATGGTGACGGGGCCCTGCGTGGTCTCGAGGATCAAAGTATTTTCGGAATCAGCCATGCTTTTCTCTCATCAGGTTTGGGTGGACGTTTTCGAGTTCTGAAAGGGATCGCCAGCGGCCGGCCTGCAACGGCGCCGCCCAGTCCCTCGGTAAATGGCAACGGTGTACAGCGTTGCAATGTCTCCATGACCGCGATCCGGTATTGCAGCCGGTCGTTGTCGCTGGCCTGCTCCGATTCGTAGGTGATGCGGGGATGGCCGAGAATGACGCCCTCGCGATTGAAACTGACGACAACGGTAATGTCGGTCGGATTGGCGGCCGAGAGCGGCGGCGGTTTCCAGCAGGAATGCAGCCTGACGAAGATGTCCTTGAGGCTGTCGAGCGCCGCAGCCTCGGCCCGCCCGTCGCCGGACCACGCCAGCCACAGCAGCACCGCGGCAAACCAGGTGAGTGGCTTGCTGCGGGGCGTGGCCATGGTGTCACTTGATGTCGGATGCGACTTGCACCTTGACCATCTTGTCGGGGTCGGTGACCTGCCCGCCCGCCGAGCCGGGCGGCGCCTTCTTCAGCTTGTCGACCACGTCCATGCCGGAGACGACCTCGCCGATCACGGTGTACTGGCCGTTCAGGCTGGAGCCATCGGCGAACATGATGAAGAACTGCGAGTTGGCGGTGTCGACGCTGTCGCCGCGGCGGGCCATGCCGACGATGCCGCGCTTGAACGGCACTTGCGAAAATTCCTGCTTGAGGTTCGGATATTTCGAGCCGCCGGTGCCGTCGAAGTTCTTGCCGTCGCCGGTCTGCGCCATGAAGCCGTCCATCACGCGGTGGAACGGCACGTTGTTGTAATAGCCCTCGCGCGCGAGCTGTTTGATACGCTCGGCGTGCTGGGGCGCGATATCGGTCCGCAGCTTGATCACGATCCGGCCCTTGGTGGTGTCGATCACGATCGCATTCGCCTTGTCGAGATTGGCGGGCAGCGGTTGCGCAACGGCGGGGGCCACGCAAATCAGCGCGGCGAGGACGGCAAGAATTCGGATCATGAAAGCTCCGGTCAGGTGAAAACGGAAAAAGGTTTCGGACAGACGCGTCAGCCGGCGAATTTCTTCTTCAGGCTGGCGGCGACCGAGGGCGGCACGAACGCGGAAACGTCGCCGCCCATCTTGGCGATTTGGCGCACCAGTGTGGCGGTGATCGGGCGGACCGAAACCGAGGCCGGCAGGAACACCGTTTGCACCTCGGGCGCCATGGTCTCGTTCATCCCCGAAATCTGCATTTCGTAGTCGAGGTCTGTGCCGTCGCGCAGCCCCCGGATCATGATGGTGGCGCCGGCCTTCTGCGCCGCCGTCACCGTCAGGTCGTCATAGGTGGTGGCGTCGAAGGCGCAGCCGGCCTTGGCGGCGACCGGGCCGAACACCGTCCGCACCATCTCCAGCCGCTCTTCGGTCGAATAAAGCGGGACTTTGCCGGGGTGGACGCCGATGGCGACGATCAGGCGGTCGCACAGGCCAACGGCGTTCTTGACCACGTCGAGGTGGCCGTTGGTGACGGGGTCAAAAGACCCGGGATAAAGCGCGATACGGGGCATAGGCCCCGTCTACCCCGCCCCGGCCGGCCGGGCAAGCCGGGCCGGTTCCCCCTTCAGGCGGCATTTTATTTCGTCTCGGCCAATGAACCAGCGCCGGGGTCACCGCGTCTTCTGGGCAACCGGGCTTTGTTTCGTCGGCCAACGCACGACGAAACAAAACTCGGCCGGGACGAAACCATTTTCGGGGTTGGTGAAGACACCCGGAAACTTGCGCTGACTACAAGTTCAACCAACGAAACGACGGGCCGCGAAGGCCCATGACAGGGGACCGTCATGATCAAGGCTCTTTCCGCAATCTCCGCTGCTGCATTCATCGCCACCGCGCTCACCGTGTTGCCCGGCTTTGCCCCGACCGTCGAAGCCAGCGTGCCGCAGGCCCTCGCCAAGGCCGACCGGCTCGACATCCGCCCGGTCGGAAAGGACTGCTCGCATCAGGCCTGGCCCAATTTCGAGGCTTCCTGCCTCCGCGTTGCCGGCACCAAGGCCGCCCCGATCCGCGAAGCCCGTCTGGTGACCGCCGATCGTAATCCGTAATGCGCCACTGAAATTGTTATCCGTCCAGGTTGCTCTGGATCGAGGCCCTCGGGATGCCCCCTGAGGGCCTCTTCGATTCCGTGACAGGCAGGTGACAGGTTCGCGCTCCACCTGCCGATTAATCCCCACGAAAACCCCATGGCAATTTGCGACGTCTCGTCGCAGACTGCGGCAAGATCGCGCTGCCCGGATGACCCGGCCGGCACGGTGCCAACGGGGGCGCGCCAGTGACCAGTACGCCAATTGCAACCACCGGCCATTCCAGTTCGCTTCCTGCAGCAGCCACGATCGGCGCCCTCGGTGTGGTCTACGGCGACATCGGCACCAGCCCCCTGTATGCCCTGAAGGAAGCCGCCAAGGCCGCTACCCATGGCGGGGCGCTGACGAATGACGCCATCCTCGGCGTGGTATCACTGATCCTGTGGGCGCTGATCCTGATCATTTCGATCAAATACGCGCTTCTGATCCTGCGCGCCGACAATCGCGGCGAAGGTGGCATCGTCGCCCTGCTCGCGTTGCTGTCCGCTCGTAATGCCCAACCGGGGACGTGGCGCTCGCATCTGCTGGTGGTCGGACTGGTCGGCGCCGCGCTGCTGTATGGCGATGGCGCGATTACGCCGGCGATCTCGGTCTTGAGCGCCATCGAAGGCCTGAAGGTCGATGCGCCATCGCTGACGCCTGCCGTGGTGCCGATCACGGTGGTGATCCTGATCGGCCTGTTCATCATGCAGAAGCATGGCACCAAGGTGATCGGGCAAATTTTCGGGCCGGTCATGGTCGGCTGGTTTGCGGTGCTCGCAGCGCTCGGTGTTCATGGCATCGTCAAGGCGCCGGTCGTGCTCGAGGCCCTCAGTCCGCTCTATGCCTTCAATTTTCTGATCCACCAGGACTTCCATGTCTCGTTTGCGATTCTCGGTGCGGCGTTTCTGGCGGTGACCGGCGGCGAAGCCATGTATGCCGACATGGGCCATTTCGGGCGTTTCCCGATCCGGCTGGCCTGGTTCGCGGTCGCCCTGCCCGCGCTCGTGCTGAACTACTTCGGCCAGGCGGCGCTGCTGGTGACGGATCCGACGGCGATCGAAAATCCGTTCTTCCAGCTCGCACCCGACTGGGTGCATTACCCGCTGGTCGCCTTCGCGGCGCTTGCCACGGTGATTGCATCGCAGGCGATCATTTCGGGCGTGTTTTCGCTGACCCAGCAGGCGATTCAGCTCGGCTTCCTGCCGCGGATGGTGATCCGGCACACCACCAGCGACGCGATCGGGCAGATCTATGTGCCGCTGGTGAACTGGCTGCTGGCCGCCGCCACGCTCGGCGCCGTCCTGAGCTTCGGTACCTCGGATGCGCTGGCCGGCGCCTATGGCATCGCGGTATCGCTGCTGATGGCGATCACGACGCTGCTGGCCGCGCTGGTCGCGATCCAGTGGGGCTATTCGCCGTTCATCGTGCTCGCGGTCAACGGGTTCTTCTTCGTCATCGACGGCATCTTCTTCGCCGCGAACTCCGTCAAACTGTTCGAGGGCGGCTGGTTTCCGCTGCTGCTCGCGGCCGTCGTCGCCTTCGTGATGCTGACCTGGCGCAGCGGCGTCAAGCTGGTGGAAGCGGCGCGCGCCAAACTGCGGCAGCCCGAGGAAGACCTGATCGAGACCGCCGTCAACAAGTGCCACGCGCGGCTGTCCGGTACCGCCGTTTTCCTGGCGTCGTCGCCGAAGGGCGTGCCGCTGGCGCTGACGCAATTCGTCAAGCACAACCACGTGCTGCACCAGCGCGTGGTGCTGGTGACGGTGCTGATCGAGGAATCGCCGCGCATTCCCGACGAGGATCGCGCCAACGTGCACGAGATCATTCCCGGCATCACCCGCGTGATCCTGCATTACGGATTCATGCAGTATCCGACCATCTATGACGGCCTGATCCTGGCCTGCAATCAGGGCAAGCTGCCGGATGTCGATCTAGGCGACATCACCTATTACATCGGCCGCGAGACCATCATTCCGCGCGAGGATATCCCGGGCATGTGGGTGTGGCGGGAATCCTTGTTCGCATTCCTGCAACGCAACGCCGAACGCTCGGCGGCGTTCTTCGGCGTGCCGACCAAGCAGGTGGTCGAGTTCGGCACCGAAATCGAGATCTAACCAAGGGCGAATAGGGAGTGGCGAATAGCGAATAGAAGAAAGAGAATTCTCTTACTCGCTATTCGCTTATCTGCCCGTCGCTGCATTGACCCAGTGGCCGTGCGTGAGCAGCCACATGAACCCAATGCCAGCGAGGCCGAAGACCACTCCGAAGACGAGCGGCATCCACGCGCCGTCGCGATTGGCAATATCCAGCACGGCGACATCGGGGCGCGCGGGATCGTAATAGACCGTCACGGCCTGGCCGGCGGCAAAGCGACCGACAACCCCCTCGGCGTAGTTCGGAGAACCGGAACCCATGATCGCCCCGAGCTTCCAGGTATTCGCCGCATAGTCGTTGTCGCCGACGCGGTAGGCAAAGCGGATGTCCGGACTATAGGTCGTGGTGGTGCGGACGCGGCCGTCGTCGTCATCGTCGCGGCGGGTTTCGGTCTCCTCGACGATTTTAGAGCTGACGATCGTGCCGGGGATCGCGGGCCACGAGGCGCTCGCCTTGAAGTCGCGGCGCTGCTTGAAATAGGCCGCGAAGGCGCCGCAGGCGACCAGAAGCCCGGCCAATGGCAGGCCGAGCGCAAACAGCGGCAGCCCGTTCGACATCATGATCATCTTGTTGGCGATGGCATGCGCGGTGAGGATGCCCGCGATCGCGGCAAATACGATCAGGAACACGATTCTTGTCGGCGTCGTGGTGCTGTCGTTGCGTTCCAGCGCAGAGCGCGCCGGATCGGCCGGGTCGTAGTAGACGTCGACGTCGCGGCCCTCGGGGTATTATTCGATCAGCGCCTTGGCGATCAGACCGCCCGCGCGCGACTTGCCGCCGATCTGAAACCCGTCGCCTTCGTAGTCCTTAGCCCCGACGCGATAATGATAGCGCATCATGGCGCCCGCCTCCGCCGGATCGAGGCCCGACGGATGGGTCGGCGACGTGCCGAGCTTGGATACCGTGATCTTGCCCTTCGTGACCGACCAGCGGCGCTGTGCCGAACCGTCGCCGAGCGATTTCCGAAGGCTGTAGAGCTGACCGATGGCGATCAGCCAGCAGACGGCGGCAACGACGATGGTCCAGATCAGGGCGGTCGAGGAAAGCATGGAGGGCTCCGATGGGTGTGCCGCCCTTGGTCGCGGCGGTCACACCATCGGTTCATCGGGCAGGACCAGCTCCCCGACGCCCTTGCTCATCTCACGGCGGCACTAGCCGCCGTTGCCGTTTTCGCCATTCTCGCCGTCGTCGCCGATATGCTCGACCGACACCACATGCTCGTCCTCGGCGGTATCGAACACGATGACGCCCTGGGTCGAGCGGCCGGCGACGCGAATGCCCTCGACCGGGCAGCGGATCAACTGGCCTTTGTCGGTCACCAGCATGATCTGGTCCGCGTCCTCGACCGGGAACGAGGCCACCAGCTTGCCGTTGCGGTTGTTGACCGACATCGCGACGATACCTTTGCCGCCACGGCCGGTGGTGCGGTACTCGAACGACGACGTCCGCTTGCCGTAGCCGTTGACGGAGACGGTGAGTACGACCTGCTCCAGCGCCGACATCTCGGCATAGCGCTCCTGCGGCAACTGGATCGCGCCTGACGTCTCCTCGCCTTCGGCATCCACCGGCTCGTCCGCCGTGGATTCGCCTGCCACCGCACGGCGCATCTTCAGGTAAGCGCTGCGCTCGTCGGAGCTTGCCTCGACATGGCGCAGGATCGACAGCGAAATCAGCGTGTCGCCGTCGGCGAGCGCGATGCCGCGTACGCCCATCGAGGTGCGGCCGGTGAAGACGCGCACATCGGGCACCGGGAAGCGGATGCACTGGCCGCCGGCAGCGGTCAGCAGCACGTCGTCGCGCTCGGTGCAGATCTGGACGTCGACGATCGCCTCGCCCTCATCGAGCTTCATGGCGATGATGCCGGAACGACGGACATCGACGAAGTCGGAGAGCTTGTTGCGGCGAACGTTGCCGCCGGTGGTAGCGAACATGACGTCGAGATTGCCCCAGGAGGATTCATCCTCCGGCAGCGGCATGATGGTGGTGATGCGCTCGCCCTGCTCCAGCGGCAGGATGTTGATCAGCGCCTTGCCGCGCGCGTTGGGCGCTGCCATCGGCAGCCGCCAGACCTTTTCCTTGTAGACCTGGCCGCGCGAGGAGAAGAACAGCACCGGCGTATGGGTCGAGGCCACGAACAGCCGCGAGACGAAATCCTCGTCGCGGGTCTGCATGCCTGCCCGGCCCTTGCCGCCGCGGCGCTGGGCGCGATAGGCCGACAACGGCACGCGCTTGACGTAACCGGCATGCGAGACCGTCACCACCATGTCTTCGCGCTGGATCAGGTCTTCGTCCTCGACCTCGTTCTCCTGCTCCATGATCATGGTCTTGCGCGGCGTGGCGAATTTGTCTTTCACCTCGGCGAGTTCGGTCTTGACGATGTCCTGGATACGCGCGCGCGATCGCAGGATGTCGAGGTAATCGGCGATTTCCACCGCCAGCTTGTCGAGTTCGTCGGAGATTTCCTCGCGGCCGAGCGCCGTCAGCCGCTGCAGGCGGAGGTCGAGAATGGCCCTGGCCTGCTCGAACGACAGCCGCGCGGTGCCGTCCGCCGCCATGCGGTGGCGGGGATCGTCGATCAGCGTGATCATCGCCTCGACGTCCTTTGCCGGCCAGTCGCGCGACATCAGGGTGTCACGCGCGGTGTTCGGATCGGGCGAGGTGCGGATCACGCGGATGATCTCGTCGATATTGGCAACCGCAATCGCAAGGCCTACCAAAATGTGGGCGCGGTCGCGGGCCTTGGAGAGCAGGAACTTGGTGCGGCGGGTGATCACCTGCTCGCGGAACGCGACAAACAGCGTCAGGAAGTCGCGCAGGTTCATCGTCTGCGGCCGGCCCGAGTCCAGCGCCAGCATGTTGGCCGGGAAGTTCGATTGCAGCGGCGTGAACCGATAGAGCTGGTTCAGCACCACTTCGGGCACCGCGTCGCGCTTCAGTTCGACGACGACGCGGAAGCCGTCGCGGTCGGATTCGTCGCGCAGGTCGGCGATGCCCTCGATCTTCTTTTCCTTCACCAGTTCGGCGATCCGCTCGACCATGGTGGCCTTGTTCACCTGGTAGGGAATTTCGCTGATGATGATCGCTTCGCGTTCCTTGCGAATGGTGTCGATCGACACCTTGCCGCGCATCACGATCGAACCGCGGCCGAGATGGTAGGCCGAGCGGATGCCCTGGCGGCCGAGGATGATGCCGCCGGTCGGGAAATCCGGGCCTGGAATGATGTTGATGAGTTCGTCGATCGAAAGCCCGGGATTGTCGATCAGGGCGACGCAGGCGTCGATGACCTCGCCGAGATTGTGCGGGGGTATGTTGGTCGCCATGCCGACCGCGATGCCGCCGGCGCCGTTGACCAGCAGGTTCGGGAACTTGGCCGGCAGGACCGACGGTTCCTTCTCGGAGTTGTCGTAGTTGGCAACGAAATCGACGGTGTCCTTGTCGATATCGCCGAGCACTTCCATCGCCGACTTGGTCAGGCGCGCCTCGGTATATCGGTAAGCGGCCGGCGGATCGCCGTCGACGGAACCGAAGTTGCCCTGACCGTCGATCAGCGGCACGCGCATCGAGAAGTCCTGCGCCATCCGGACCATGGCGTCGTAAATCGACTGGTCGCCGTGCGGATGATATTTACCGATCACGTCACCGACGACGCGGGCCGACTTGACGTACTTCTTGTCCGGCGTGTGGCCCTGCTCGTACATCGAATACAGGATACGTCGATGCACGGGCTTCAACCCGTCGCGCGCGTCCGGCAGCGCCCGCGCCACGATCACGCTCATGGCGTAATCGAGGTAGGACTTCTTCATCTCGTCGAGAATGGAAACGGGACGAATATCGGAGGGCGCCGGCGGCTCGCCGGGCTTGTTATCTTCAGCGTCAGACAAAGGGGAAATCCGGTCGGTTTATCTGAGAATCATATAGCGCATCGGGGCTGTTTTCACCACCCCGCAGCGCCCCCGCCGCGCTGTTTTTCCCTTCGTTTTTTCATGGACTTACCCGATTCCCCGGCGGCTCGTGATCGGCACTCCCGGCAGGCTGACGGGCAAGCCGAAAACGCCACCTCATCGCCTCATCCCGAGGAGCGGCGCCCGCGCCGCGTCTCGAAGGATGAGAGCCCCAGATCATGGTTCGAGACGCGCGCCCCGCGCGCGCTCCTCACCATGAGGACGGAGTAGGTCTCAGGGCCCGAAGATCACCGCGTGCATGATGCGTCCGGGGAGTAGCGTGAACAGCCCGGCGACGACCAGGCCGCCGGTAAAAATACCGATCATGATCCTGCGGTGTCGGCTGACCTGGTGGCGGTGCGCGCTGACGACGGCGATCGGCAGCAGCACCAGCACCATGATCGACAGCAGATGGATCGGGCTCCAGGGCCCGAGCAGGCGGATCTGGTGGATCCAGAGCGAACTGGCAGCCACCGCGACCATCAGGGCGACCCAGATCCAGCCGAGGGCCCGGTGCGGCAGCGTGCCCTTGGGAGCCGCGAACTGGACGATCCCGAGCCCCAGCGCCGCCATCGCCGCGAAGGCATGCACGGGGATCGCGGGCGCCGCATCCAGCAAGGGCGCAAGGCTCAGGTTGGCAAGGCTCAGGTTGGCAAGACTGGTGGCGGCGAAGCTGGCTGCTGGAAGGCTGGTTGCGACCAGGCTGATCATGGACACCTCGATGGCTTGCGGGTTTGATTGGCAGCCGAAAGACAAAGCCGCTTAGCGGAAACTCCTAATGTAAATATTATTAACATCATGGCCGGTCAAAGCAAAACCCGCCTCTGATGGAGGCGGGCTTTGCCGCTTTTCTCGAATGCCATACAGCCTTTTGTTGCGGCGCTGGATGAGCCGTAAACAAGGTGTAAACGACTGATATTACGAATAGTTTTCGCAACAAGCCGATCGCGTTCGCCTCAGAACGGGATATCGTCGTCCATGTCGCTATTGCCGCGCCCGCCAGCGCCAGCCGCCACTGCCCGACGCGGCGCCGAAGCCGACCGCTCGGCGCCGAAATCGCCGCCGGAGTCATCGCCTCCGAAGCTGCCGCCACCGCCGCCGCTGCGGCCGTCCAGCATGGTCAGGGTCGAGTTGAAGCCCTGCAGCACGACTTCGGTCGAGTACTTCTCGACACCGGCCTGGTCGGTCCATTTGCGGGTCTGCAGCGCGCCCTCGATGTACACCTTGGCGCCCTTCTTCAGGTACTGCTCGGCGACCTTGCAGAGCCCTTCGTTGAAGATGACGACGCGGTGCCACTCGGTCTTTTCCTTGCGCTCGCCGGTGCCCTTGTCGCGCCAGGTTTCCGAAGTCGCGATGCTCAGATTGGCGATCGGCCGCCCGTCCTGTGTCCGCCGGATTTCCGGATCCTTGCCGAGATTTCCGACCAGGATCACCTTGTTCACGCTTCCCGCCATCGCCGCTCTCCACTCACCATCACTGCCTGGACATCACTGCCTGGACTTCGTTGCCAAAATCGCCGGGCCTGCCGTCGCGCGGCCGCCTGCAGCTTCAACCGTCGCTCTTCTCGTCGCCGCGCCCGCTCAAAAGCCAACCAGCGGGACTATCCGAAGCGACCTATACGCTCGCCGGCGCTATCGACTTAGCGATCCCTCGCCGTTTCCCCGGTTATCCACATATAGCACGCGCCCAATCTATGTTCCAGTTTTGTTCTTCACAACCTGCATTGACACCAACCGGCAGGGAATCCTTGCCTGCGAGGGTCCCGCGGGCCTCCTGCGGGAGCCTCGAAATGGAACCGGAATCGCTCGTCACCGCCCAAAATATCGTAAATAAATCATTAACTTGATGGGGCATACTTGGTTCGCCAGTGTGGCTTTTCGGCGACGGCTTTTTCGGTCGATTCGGCGTATGGGTTGTTCCAACGATGCGGCGCTCGCGTCATCACGGAAACGCTTCGGGACCAACGAGAAGCGGCCAAGAGAAGCGGCCAAGAGCTGGAGACCACACGATGAAGAAGTTTCTGCTGGGCACGGTTGCCCTCGTTGTGTCAGCGGCACCTGCCGCTGCTGCCGACCTCGCCGCGCGTCCCTACACCAAGGCGCCCGCGATGATCGCCGCCGTCTACGACTGGAGCGGCTTCTACATCGGCGCCAATGGCGGCTGGGGTTCGAGCCGCAACTGCTACACCAACACCGCCGTATTCGGCGTCGCCGTTGCTCCGACCGCTGAAGGTTGCCACGACGCCACCGGTGGCACCGCGGGCGGCCAGATCGGCTATCGCTGGCAGTCCGGCGCATGGGTGTTCGGCCTGGAAGCGCAAGGCAACTGGGCCGACTTCCGCGGCAGCAATGCCATCATCGGCACTCCGGTGGCCACCAATCGCACGAAGCTTGATGCCTTCGGCCTGTTCACCGGCCAGATCGGCTACGCCTGGAATAGCGCCCTGCTCTACGTCAAGGGCGGCGCCGCGGTCACCGACAACCGTTATGAAAGCGTCGTGACCGGATTGAACACCGTCATCGACCGCAGCAGCGGAACCCGCTGGGGCGGCACGGTCGGTGCCGGCGTCGAGTTCGGCTTCGCGCCGAACTGGTCGGCCGCGGTCGAATACGACCATCTGTTCGTGGGCACCAATGGCAACACCTTTACCGGCGTCGTAGCCCCGTTCACCGGCCTCAACACCCGCACCGAGAGCATCAAGCAGGACGCCGACCTCGTCACCGTCCGCGTCAACTACCGTTGGGGTGGCCCGGTCATCGCAAAGTACTGATAGAAACGTCGTCAAACAGGACACTGAAAGGCCGACCTCGCCGGCCTTTTTTGTTTGTCCGCCTTTTGTTGGTCCGCCTTTTCGTTTGCTGTTCGCAGCACGAAATCAACAGGCTGCCACATTGTGGCAAACTGTGGCGCAGATGTAACAGCCTTCGGCCACTCGCTTGGGTAGCTTGGAACCTGACAAGGTCTCCAGAACAGATTCCCAAGGGGTACGAGATGAGAAAGCTTCTGCTTGCCGCGACCAGTGTCGCCGCGTTGGCCCTGACGTCGCAGGCTCAAGCAGCAGATCTCGCGGCCCGCCCCTACACCAAGGCCGCGCCGATGATTGCTGCGGTCTATGACTGGAGCGGCTTCTACATCGGCCTCAACGCCGGCGGCGGCTGGAGCCACAAGTGCTGGGACATCGTCACCAACGTCCTCGGCAACCCGGTCAATCCCCCGGTTTCGGAAGGTTGCCACGACGCGACCGGCGCCGTCGCCGGCGGCCAGTTCGGATACCGCTGGCAGACCGGCGCCTGGGTGTTGGGTCTGGAAGCGCAAGGCGACTGGGCCAATCTGAGCGGCTCCAACAGCCCGAGCCTGCTGCAGAACGCCGTAGGCGGAAACCGCTCCAGGATCGACGCGATCGGCACTTTCACCGGTCAGGTCGGCTACGCCTGGAACAACGTGCTTTTCTACGTCAAGGGCGGCGCGCTGGGCGCGCGCGACAAATACGAGGGCTTCTTTGTCGCCACCGGCACCGTGTTCGACCGCGCCAGCGAGACGCGCTGGGGCGGCGCGGTCGGTGCCGGCCTCGACTTCGGCATCACCCAGAACATCGTGCTCGGCGTCGACTACATTCACGGTTTCATGGGCTCTCGCAACCTGACCTTCACCGCGATTGGCGGCACCTTCTCGCGCGTCGACCGAATCCGCCAGGACGTCGACATGGCGACCGTCCGCGTCAGCTACAAGTTCGGCGGCCCGGTCATCGCGAAATACTGAGCTACTCGAAGCCATTGGAATATCGAAAGGCCGGCCTCGCGCCGGCCTTTCTTGTTGGCGCGCAATAGCGCCGGCTGCGCACGTGCAGTCCTGCAGGCACCGGTTGTTTCGATATATGTCTGAGTGTGCCTTCGCGGTCACAGCATCGCCGGCAAGAACGACTTAGTCTTGCGTACGGATTCGAATTTATCTCTAGGAGAATTACTGTGAAGAAATTGGTTTCTGCCATTCTCGGCCTTGCAGCCGTCAGTCTTGCCGCTCCGGCTTCCGCCGCTGATCTGGCCGCCCGTCCCTACACCAAGGCGCCCGCCATGATTGCGGCCGTCTATGACTGGAGCGGTTTCTACATCGGTCTCAATGGCGGCGGCGCATCGTCCCGCAAATGCTGGGATCTCAACAACCGCGGCGCTGGCGTGATCAATCCGGCGATCGCCGAAGGTTGCCATGATTCCACCGGCGGCGTGGTCGGCGGCCAGGTCGGCTATCGCTGGCAGTCC
>Ga0209023_10003105_pt1 | contig 20056 bp, 20 predicted proteins | sample LakOneMetagenome_FD_187468 | JGI IMG/M metagenome (GOLD analysis project Ga0209023, IMG submission 187468) | Freshwater and sediment microbial communities from Lake Erie, Canada (SPAdes) (version 2) | ecosystem: Environmental > Aquatic > Freshwater > Lentic | place: Lake Erie, Canada...
GTGCTGAGCGGTGAGGATGTCGAACTCAGCGCAAGGCAGGCGCGCGCGCTGCGGCTGGTCGTGCATGAACTCGGCACCAACGCGCTGAAATACGGCGCGCTCTCGCAGCCCGGCGGACATATTGCCATCGACTGGCGCATCGATGCGGACGAGGGGATCGGCATCGACTGGCGCGAGCTTGGCGGCCCGCAGGTCACCGCGCCGGCGCAGCAGAATTTCGGCTCGCGCCTCATTCTGGCGACGCTGAAGCAGGTCGGCGCGGAGTTAACCGCCTCGTTTCCCGAAAGCGGCTATTGCTACCGCATCGTGCTGCCGCGCGAAGCCTGACGCCGTTTCGCGATTTCAGGCGCGCACAAAAAAAGCCCGGAGCATGCTCCGGGCTTTTCGGTGTCGCCTGATTTGTCCTGGCCTGATCCGTTACCAGGGATTGTAGGGATTCATGTCCACCGGGTTCGGATCGTTCCTGTGGTTGCGGTTGTAGGCGCGGGCGCGATAGTAACCCGGCCCGTAAACCGGCTCGGCATAGACCGGGCCGCCATAGGCGTAGGCCGGTTCGTTGTAATAGACCGGACCGCCGCCGTAATAGGCCGGAGCGCCGTAATAATTATAGGAACTCGCGGCAGCCGCGCCGGCAATCAGCGCGCCGGCGGCGAGGCCGAATCCGAGCGCAGCATTGCGACCGCCACGGGCTTCAGCCGCGGGCGCGGACAGAACGGCGACAGTGGCGACCGTCGCAAGGGCAACTGCAATCTTTTTCATGATCTCAATCCTCAATATGACCACGCGATCAACCGGCCAGATGCGGAAAGGTTCCCGCAACCCCGGCAGCGCGCAATCTGCCCCAATGAAGATGAACGGCAGTGGAACAAATCCGCTGCCACGGTTTTGTCTCTTTTTAGGGACGCGAGGCTGAAGCCATGAAACTGATCGAGAAAATCGCCGAAGACCGTCCGCTGCGTTATGCCTTTGCGGGGCTGGCGGTGTTGCTGATGTTCGGCATGGTGATGAGTTAAGCGGCACTTTCAAGCGGGAACCCCGCATGCACCTGCAGCGTTGAGAGGGATCGGGCGCATGGTCTTTCGGCTTGCGCCCCGACCACGCCTTAGCCCGACAGCGTCACTTGCGGAGCCGCGCCATGCCCTATGCGCTTTTTGTCGACGACCAGCAGATCAGCCGCGCGCTGCCGACCGAACACGATGTCTGGCACTATGCCGACGAGGCTGGCCTCGTGGTGGACGCCCTGATTCAGGACGAGACCGGAAAGCCCGAGCGCATTCTGGAGCAGGGCTACAGCATCCGCCAAGCCGAGTCTGATAAGGCCGAGGCTGACAAGGCCAAGCCTGATCAAGTCAAGCCTGATCAAGTCAAGCCTGATCAAGTCGTGCCGGAAGACGCAAAGCCGTTGGCCAGCATCGCGATGCCGCGCGTGGCGTGACCGGCGCGCCCTGACAGCCGCACTGCTTTATCGCTCCTGTCTTCGTCCATCTATCATCTCTGGCCTTGAGCATCGCTGCATGGCGACAGGCCGCGCGCTTGTTGTAAGCTGCGCCGGTTGAATCGCCGGGGTGGGGCTTTAGATATTTCCATGACGTTTCTGATCGTCGCGCTTTGGTGCATCATCGGCATGGTCACCGGATCGGTGATCCTCGGTGAGCTTGGCCCGCTGTTCGGCTTCCGCAATATGGAAGGTTCATCCGCTATCTTCGGCGTATTTGTCGGCGCGCCGCTCGGACTCGTCTGCGGCGGATTCTTCGGCTACCGCATGGCGAAGGGTTTTGGCGAGGACGCCGCGAAACGGAAGCGGTTCTTTCTTCTCACCCTCGGCGGCATTGCGGCGCTGATCGCGGGCGGCTTCATCTTCGAGACGATCCGCACCCGCGATTACATCGACACGCAATATCAGGGCGCGCTATTTCTCAACGCGCAGATCCGCTTGCCGCCGGGCGTTGCTGCGCCGGACAAGGACAAGAAGATCGTGATGGAGCTGCGCAGCGACAAGGAGACGCGCAAATCGTCGCCTTACAGCGAGCCGGACTGGAAGATGACGAATGGCCGCGCGCAGGCCTATGCGAGTGTCGAAGTGTATCGCGCCACCGACAAGCGCACGCTGGCGGTGACCGTCGGCGACGGCCCGACCTATCTGTTCAACCTGAAAGTCCCCGCGCGCCCGAAGAAATATTCATACGAGGGCGATTGGCAGAAGCCCGATGGCATCGAAGGCGCTGCCAATGGCGCAGGCGAGGGGATGGAGATCAAGGTGGCGATGTGAGGGAAAGGTGACTTTAGGCATTCCGCAGCTACTCTCGACATGCGGAGCGCCTCACCTATAACAATTAGCTTGCAACCTCGGCTCGGATGAGAGCTTTAAGAACTGAGAATGTGTTTGGTTCTGCCGTAAAACAAAAGCCTAAATTTTAGGGGTTATTGGTTTTCGCGAGCCTGACGTTCCGCGAGCGCCATCTTGCCATGCTCCATTGCGACATTTTCGAGCGTTTCGATAATCTCAGATTTTGAAAAAGCAAGGGCAAGCAACGGTCGCTTAATTCCATGCCATTTGCCAAAATCTAACGCGACCATCTTGGTTGGCGGATTATAGCTATCTTCTTCATACCATTCCCGCACCCACCAAGCCCAAAAATCCGCAGCTTGCAGGGGTAAGAATTTTTGATCATCTTCAAATCTTGGCTTCGCTCCATACAAAGCTCGAATATCTTCGTCGCGTTTCGCGATGTAAGTGTCCCATTCTGCTAAAAGAAAATTCTTCTCAGTTTGATTGTCAAAAATAAAATCCACTTGAGCATCGAGTGGGATTCGATCAGTTAATTCGAGCCTTTGTATGTGAAAGCCGTCCATTAGCCCTCGATATGCCAATACAAACGGGTGTTCCCATTTTGCAAAATCTACGAACCAATTGAATCTCTCATACTTGTTTTTTACTAGCTGAAGGGATTCTCGATACTCGGGAACATTGAATCGAATAGATACCGATGCCGCCACGTTGTTCTCAATGACGCGGCTAAAAATTGGTACTCGCTCCATTCTCTCTGGTGATTGAGCCATTTCTGACATTTTGAAATGATACACGCCGGTATCGGCCAAAGTCCCATAACGCGGAAGAAGCTCATTCCATTCTTTTGAGAAGTTTGCCCAAGCGTGTACTGTCGCGATATGACCGCCGAGGATGAACTCTTCATCGGAATAGCTGTCGTCAACATAAGTTTGGAATTTTAAGACCATGAGTTGCCGGATACCAAGACTAATGAACAACACATGATCAAATTCGATTCAGCGTGGGACTGACGCCTCAGCGAAAGGCGTTTAGGTGCCCACGATTATACTTCGCGCCCCATTAAACAGGCAAAGTTTAGTCGCTAGGAAAACATTCCTTGACATCGTTTGATGTTTGGTCTACCCTCTCTTCATCCCGCCTCATTTGAGGGGCGTTGCCAGGGACGCTTGAGAGCGCGGGGCGGGATGCGGCGCCTGCGCGCGCGAGAAGGGACGTCCTTCTCCGCTCCCGGGAGGCCTCGGGTCATCGTCCGGGCTCACTACGGAGCTCTGCCGTTCGCGGCTGGACGGTGGACAGGATGAAGGCGAGCGAAAGCCCGCCGGATCAGGATTCGTCCGTCCTGTCCCGGAAGTACGATCCCGAGGACAGAAATCGCCGCGGCGGAGCGTCGAAAGGCGTTTCGCGGCCAGCCTCTCGTGGCGACACGATGCGGGCCGCGCACTTAAAATGAAAGGCGCGTCTTTCGGCGCTCCTCCTCCCTCTCTTTTCAGGGAGGCACTTAAGGTCTGACGACATCGCTGAACGGACATCCGCGTGTTTCACGCGGGAAAGCGATGATGCGTGGTCCGCAAAAGCATGCTCTCGGGCGCGACCCGTGGGTGGGCACCGGTTTTGCGATCAGGCCACGCACAGAAATTCCCAACACATGGAGAGAGGCATGGGTGACAAGGCGAGGGCGAATGATGACGGTGGCCACGCGCCGCTGCATTTCAGCGAAGAGGAGCGCGACTATCTTCTGTCGGAGGACGGCATTGCGGAGATGATGCGCGCGCTCTCGGATGCGTGCGGCAATTTCCGCCGCTGCCCGGTGAAGCGGTGCCTGCGCGCGCGGCGCTGTCAGGGGCCGGACATGATCTGCCAGCTTGAGACGCCGAGCCGCACAGCGCCGCGCGATGATATTGCCGCCATCCATGCGCGGATGCGGCGGATCGTTTTGCGGCGGCTGGAGCGGCACGGGATCTGGTGAGGCGCATGGATGCGACATTTCGCCGGAGCCTCTTTCCGCCGCGCAACTTGCGCCGCAATCCTGCGTTCCTATCTCAGGCTGCTGTCTGCGCGAAGACCGCGCGGGCGTGTGCTAAACGGGGTGTGAGCCACCATGACGAGCGCCAGAATGACCGACGACATTTTCGTGGACCGGACTGCCAAACCCCGCACTGGCGGCAAACGGCCGCCGATCATCGATCAGGACGGCAACGAAGTGCATCCCGGCGGCTCAAGCGGCGCGGGCCGGTTCGGCGCGGGTGTGGATTTCGAAAAGTTGTCGGGTGCGTTAGGGGGCATCTCCTTCGGCCCGCTCACGCGCGAGCAGCGCTTTGCGCGGATCGATGCGCTGTCGAAACTGCTCGATGTCGCCTTCGTGCTGCCGGGCACCAACATCCGCTACGGCATCGACGGCCTGATCGGCCTCGTGCCGGTGGTCGGCGATATTCTCACCACCGCGATCTCGCTGTGGATCGTGCGCGAGGCGCGGGCGCTCGGCGCGCCGAAGCATGTGGTGGCGCGGATGCTCGGCAATGTCGCGCTGGATGGCGTGGTGGGCCTGGTGCCGTTCGCGGGCGATGCGTTCGACGTCATGTTCCGCGCCAATGTGCGCAACATGCGAATCCTCAAGCGCTGGATGGACAAGCAGCCGAGGGCTTGAGGATCAAGAGTTGTAAGTGTGAGACGTCGCCGTGATGAAGCGAGGGGCCGAAATGAAATCAGCCCGTCGCGGTCTGCTTCTCGTCTTCGGCGGCAGCCACCGGCTCCGGCCGGTTGCGCTCGAGCGGGAACGCTTCGCTTTCATACAGTGTGCGGATGCCGCTCTGGTCGAAGCGGGCCTCGTCCACCTGCAGGTAGGCGCCGTTCAGCGAGTCAGCCGGAAGCTGCTCGATGGCGAATTGCACGGCCTCGGCTGCGGTCGGGAACCGGCGATACGCAAAGCCGGCGCGCTTTTTCTTGCGGATCGCCGCAGGAAACAGTTCGGCTTCGGTGTTGTAGTTGAACGCAGCCATGATCTCCGCCTTCTCGATTGGGATTCAATGGAAACGACGGCCGGAGGACGGGTCCGTGAGGAGAGCCGCGCGGCCTGTATCGGTCATTCCAGAAGAACCCCTAATATAGGCCTTTTTTCGCCAATTGCGACCCGTCATGAGCGCTATGATGAACAGCGGCGCATGGCGGCGGGAAGTGCCAATAAATGCTTGAATTTCAACGCTCTAGAGGCCGCTAAACGAGGCCTCGCAGCGGGTGCCCGTTCGCATGGCGGTCTGACTGTATTGCAGGCCGCGATTTTGTCCGATCTCGCACCGGATTTTGCGTGCGATCGCGCCGGTGGAATGCGCGCTACTGGATCGCTTCGGTCAGGATTTCGTCGGCAATCGACACGACTTTCAGCGGTGTCGTGTAGTGCTCGACATGGGTCTCGGGCTGATCGGCGATGGCGATCTTGCGCACCGGCGCCTGCTCCATCTCGCCGCTGATGCCGCGGCGGACGCCGTACTGCCAGACTTGGAGCGAGCCGGTGTCGCGCAGTGCCTTTTCCACGGCCTCCGGAGTCTTGCCCTTCATCTGCGCGAGCTCCGCCTTGGTGAGGCCGATCACCACTTCATGCTCCGGCGAGACGACCTTGAACAGGGTGACTCTGCCAACGGCGAAGGCGGGGTGGGACGAAATGGCGTCGACGAGAAGGCCCGCAAGGCCAATCGCCAGCACGGTCTGGCGCGATCGGGTGGACATCGTGAATTCCTTAAAGACTGCGAAGTTGGCTCGGAGCGTTTCTTGTTGCGGAGCGCTTCTCACTGGCAGGGCATGATCGTTCGCATGCAAACGGGAAGCGAGAGATAGGCGTCGCGCGGCTTTTGGCAAGCCGCGCGCTCTCAATTTTCCGCCCAACAGAGATGAAATTTCCGCGAGTTGACTTTTCCGCGAATATGTTCGCCGCGAATCTATTTCGGCTGATGTTTCAGGGCCGCGGAATTGATGCAGTAACGCAGTCCCGTCGGCCCCGGCCCATCCGGGAACACGTGGCCGAGATGGCCATCGCACTTCGAGCACAGCACTTCGGTGCGAATCATGCCGTGAGAAACATCGCGCTCTTCGGCGATGCTGCCCTCGGCGGCGGGCGCGGAGAAGGCCGGCCAGCCGCAGCCGGAATCGAACTTGTCGCCGGACTCGAACAGCGGCTGTCCGCAACCGGCGCAGACATAGGTGCCCGGATCGAACGAGTGATCGTATTCACCGCTGAACGGCCGCTCGGTCGCCTTCTCGCGCAGCACCGCGTACTGCATCGGCGTCAGCTCCTTGCGCCACTCGCTCTCGCTCTTCTGCACGGTGTTGGAGCCGGTGGTGGTCTTCGTATCGGTCATGTCGCTAGCTCCTTTCACTACTTATCGTGTGTTTGGTGTGTCTCACATCAAAGCGGCGACCCTTGCGGCTCGCCGCTTTGATCTCATCTTCGAAACGCCGCGTGTCCCGCGCGTCTCAGTTGTTCGCTTTCGCCTCGCGCACCAGCGCAGGCTTGTCGCGATAGCTCTCGGCAAAGATCTTTTTCAGGTTCTCGATCTTCGGCAAATCGTTGAACACAATATAGGGCTGATTGGGGTGCAGCGTCAGGTAGTCCTGATGATAATCTTCCGCCGGATAGAAGGCCTGCAGCGGTTCGAGCGTGGTGGCGATGGTCTTCTTGTAGACCTTCGCGGCGCTCAGCTGGGCGATATAGTCCTGCGCCAGCTTTTTCTCCGCCGGGTCGGACGTGAAGATGGTCGAGCGATACTGCGTGCCGGTGTCCGGTCCCTGGCGGTTGAGCTGGGTCGGATCGTGCACCACCGAGAAATAGATTTGCAGCAGCTTGCCGAGCGACACCTGCTTCGGATCGTAGGTGATCTGCACGGCTTCCGCGTGTCCGGTATTGCCGCGCGTCGTCGCCTCGTAGTTCGCGGTCGAAGCCTTGCCGCCCGCGTAACCGGAGACGGCATTGGTCACGCCCCTGGTGTGCTGGTAGACGCCTTGCACGCCCCAGAAGCATCCGCCCGCGAGCACGAAGGTTTTCAAGCCGTCGCTTGGCGCAATGTCGGCGTGAGGGGGCGGAATCACCACCGCGTCTTCCGCCGCGATGCTGGGCGCGATGTACCACACCATCGCCAGCAGGGCGGCCGAGGCGAGGGCGATGACGGTGCGGGCTGGCTTGCGGTCCATGATGATCCTCTTCAGGTCTGCGGCGTTTCCGCCATTGCCAGAGATACGCGGAATAGACCCCGCCGTTACGGCAAAATTCCACACAAAAATGTGAGCGTGGATGGCCTTGCGATCCCCCTCCGGTCGTCCCCGCGCAGGCGGGGACCCATACTCTCTGAATTCTCGGTTTGAGGGTGATGCTAGAGCAGTCATCCCGCTCTTATCACTGTGTCCGGTGGTTATGGGTCCCCGCCTGCGCAGGGACGACGATTGAATGTGTGACACGCGCCTGCGTTCTCTCGAATTCTCCGATTCAATTTTCAAACAGCATGCGTGAGTGGGGCTTGCCCATCCGCGCCAACGAAAGATGTGCATCATCGCTCCCGCGCATCGCGCGGGTTGTCTCTCCATGATGTGCCCCTCGATCATGAGGGGAAGTGGCGCGCCGGAAGGCGCAAGGGATAGTGCTTTCGCTTCCCTCGATGAGAGGAAAGCGCGTCGCCTCTCGGCGCGCCATCAGCGGCGATTTTGGGCGTCGGGATCGTACTTCCGGGACAGGACGGACGAATCCTGATCCGGCGGGCTTTCGCCTGCCTTCATCCTGTCCACCGTCCAGCCGCGAACGGCAGAGCTTCATAGTGAGCCCGGACGATGACCCTCAGCCTCCCGGGAGCGTGGCTGCGAACCACGCGCGCGGGCGCCGCGCTTCATTCCACTTCAGGATCGCCTCTAGAAGCGCCCCTCACGAATGAAGTGATAGGAATATATGCCTGTGAAAGAGATTTGTCAACTCGAACTGGATGTCCCATTTTTGGTTCCCGTTAAGATGTCCGCGTTCGATTTCGAAAATTGGTTTCCAGGAGTTCTTAATGCCAATCGATCATGAGTTTGGCGCGCAACATACTGATTTGAAATTATCGATCATAGAAAGCTACTTAAAGGCCTTTACGACGGCGCTAAAGCCTCACTTTCAAGAGCTTTGGTACATTGATGCGTTTGCTGGAACGGGGTTTAGAACGGTCAGGCATGAAGAGAAGCCGGAGAGCTTCTTAAGCGCCGGCGAACCGCAGCGCATTGAGCAACGTCGTGGATCAGCGCAAATCGCGCTGGATATTCAGCCGAACTTCGATTTCACGGTATTCATCGATGCTAAGCCGTCACACGTTGCGGCGTTAAACGATCTCGCTGCGAGGTACCCACGCCGGAGAGTCGCTGTCATTAGAAATGATGCTAATGAAGCAATTCTGTCGCTGCTTGCAGCTAACTCTTGGCAATCAACGCGTGCCGTGTTGTTTCTTGATCCCTACGGAATGGAGGTGAACTGGGCGACTCTTGAGGCGATCGCAGCAACAAAGGCAATCGATGTTTGGTTTTTGTTTCCGATGTCAGGATTATACCGACAAGCAACACGAAATATCGAAGCGGTCGATGAACACAAGGCGTCTGCTCTAACGCGAATCCTCGGATCAGAGGAGTGGAAAGACGAGCTTTATGAAGATAGCGGTCAATCAGAGATGTTTGGGAACGATCCTAGAGTGAGAACTCGCGATGTAAGATCGCTTGAAGATTATGTTCGTCGTCGTCTTCGAACAATTTTTCCGGCAGTTCTCAAGCCATTACCGCTTCCACTGCACCGAAAGCCTCAGTTGTTCTCGCTTTTCCTATGCATAGCTAACGACGAGCCGAAGGCCATTGGTCTGGCGACGAGGATCGGAAATCATATACTCAAGGTCGGTGCAGGCATTTCATCGTAGGTGCGGTCGTGTAGCAGGCGTCCAGTCGCTTTCTTGTTTTTCCCGCCCCATTGTTTGAAGAAAAAAGCTGTCTTGGATTTTCGGCACATCTTTTCAATTTCATCGACCCACTCTGGGTTCATTGGGCGAGCGCGAGGGCCACTTTCGCCACCGACGATTGCCCAATGAATCCCCGTAAAGTCGCCTGCCGCAACTGACCCGATAAGTGGCTCCAGCGATACGAACCGCACAACGGCGGGAACCCGACGGATGTCATCGAGGCGTCCAAGTACGCGCTCATCTTCGATACTTGTTCCGAGCCATACGTTTGGCAGAGTTTCGAAGCGTCGCTCCAAAAGAACGTTAGCCATTCGGTCTGGCCGTTTGGTGAGAATTTGATATGTGTGCTGCGGTGTTTCTTTCATCACCTGCCACACACGATATATGTAATCAGCAGGTACGTCCGGATGGAAAAGATCGGACATGGAATTCACGAATACCTTTCGTGGCTTCGACCATGCCTTCGGAGTATCTAGCGACTTTGTGTCCAGACGAATTTTGCCAGTCCATACGGCGCGGCCGCCGCTGCGTCTGGTGAGGCTTTTGTACTTTTCTAATCCCATCGCTTCGAGGCGCGCAGCCATCCGCATGGCATAGCAATTCGTGCATCCTGCGGTGAGCACGGTGCAACCTGCCACTGGATTCCATGTGGCGTCGGTCCATTCGATTGACGTGTCGGCCATGGTGCCTCCATCCGCAACTATGGTGGCAAGTGCCGGTTAATTTAAGATTCCTAAGCGGTTAGTCCAATCAAATATACTTTTTCATCTCGCTGAGCAGATCGCTCCGCAGATCCTCGCGGTCCATCGCATAGGCGATGTTCGCGGCCAAAAATCCTGACTTCGAGCCGCAGTCGTAGCTCTTGCCCTTGAACTTGAAGCCGTAGAACGGCTGTGACTTGGCAAGATTGAGCATGCCGTCGGTGAGCTGGATTTCGCCGCCCGCGCCCTTTGGCTGCGTCTCGAGGATATTGAAGATTTCCGGCTGCAGGATGTAGCGCCCGGTGATCGAGAGATTTGACGGCGCGTCTTCCTTCTTCGGCTTCTCCACCATGCCGTTGAGTTCGAACATCTCGCCTTTCGGCTTGCCGACGCCGACCACGCCATACATATGGACCTGATCCATCGGCACTTCTTCCACGGCGATGATGTTGGCCTTGTCCGCGCCTGCGGCATTCGCGGCGTCGATCATCTGCTTCAGGCCGCTCGGCTTGTTCTTCACCAGCACGTCCGGCAGCAACACGGCGAACGGTTCGTTGCCGATGATGTCGCGCGCGCACCACACCGCATGGCCGAGACCGAGCGGCGCCTGCTGGCGGGTGAACGAGGTCGCGCCCGCCGCCGGCTGGTCGCGCTCGAGGATGTCCATTTCCTTCAGCTTGTTGCGCTCCTTCAGCGTGTCCTCAAGCTCGTAGGGCCGGTCGAAGTGATCCTCGATCACGCCCTTGTTGCGGCCGGTGACGAACACGAGATGTTCGATGCCCGCTTCCAGCGCCTCGTCCACCACATGCTGGATCAGCGGGCGGTCCACCACGGTGAGCATTTCCTTCGGCATCGCCTTGGTGGCGGGCAGGAAACGGGTGCCGAGACCGGCGACGGGAAACACAGCTTTGCGGATTTTCATGAGGCTCTTTGCGGGGCTTGGAAGGATTTTAGGGTGGTAGCAGGTTTTGCGGGCTTGAAAAATGGCCGGGTGGCCAAGGAGTTCCCTCGTAAGGGGAAAGGGATGAACGCCGCGTGAGCGAGTTGGGGATTTTTTGTGGCGGGCTTTCGAAATTGCCCCTCACCCCAACCCCTCCCCGCCAGCGGGGAGAGGGAGCGACCGTGCCTTCTTCACCTCTCCCCGTTCTTACGGGGAGAGGTCGCGAGCCATAAGCGCGTTTACGTCGTCTCCGACGCGCTATGGCGAGCGGGTGAGGGGCTTTGGGGCGGGACGACGTGAAGCACGCCCGCGTCATCTCGCCGCCAAAAAATGCCGCGTTGTTAATCGGGTGGAAACCCTGTCCGGGCCTCCTGTAAGCGGGATAGTGTGGAGTGGGTGTGGCGTAAAATGGCTCGGTTCGAACGTGAAGAAAGCCCCTGGCTGATGGTTGCGGGTGCGGCGCTGACCTTGTCCGTGGTCGCGGCGGTGTCCGTCATGGCCGGACCGGCGCATGGGCAGAGCGCGTCCGGGCGCGGGCCTTTGTCCTGGATCGGCGACATTACCGGCTCGATCAACCAGCCCGCTGCGACGCCTCCGCGTCAGGCTGCGCCAGCTGCTGCGCCGCGCCGCATGGCGCAGGCAGGATCGCCGAAGGAATGGAGCGGCGAGGACGGCGCGTCCGGTCATCCCTTGATGACGGCGGATGCCATCCGCAATTCGGCGGCGAATTTCGACCGCTGTGTCGCGGGCTTCTGGCCCGAGGCTCATCGGCGCGGCGTGTCCGAGGCCAGCTTCCGCCGCTTCACCGCCGATCTGTCACCCGACCTGCGCATCATGGACCTGATGGACTCGCAGCCGGAATTCACCAAGGCGGTGTGGGACTATCTCGACATTCTGGTGACTGACGCGCGGATCGCGCGCGGGCGCGAAGTTCTGGCAAAGAACGCGGCGACATTCGCGGCTGTCGAAAAAGCCTACGGCGTCGACCGCTACATTATTGCTGCCATCTGGGGCATCGAGTCGAACTACGGCACGCAGGGCGGCGACCGCAGCGTGCTCAATTCGACGGCTACGCTGGCCTGCATCGGGCGGCGTCAGGGCTACTTCAAGGACGAGTTTCTGGCGGCGCTGGAAATTCTCCATCACGGCGACCTGACGCCGCAGCAGATGCGCGGCTCATGGGCCGGTGCCTTCGGCGCGACGCAGTTCATGCCGACTGCGTTCAAGAAGTTCGCGGTGGATTTCGACGGCGACGGCAAACGCAACACCGTGGACGATATTCCGGACATCATCGCCTCTACGGCGGCGAAGTTCAAAAAGGACGGCTGGTCGCAGGGACAGACCTGGGGCTATGAGGTCGAGGTGCCGCAGGGTTTCAACTATCTCCATGCCGACCGCGCCAGGAATTACACCATCGCGCAGTGGGAGCATCTCGGCGTCAAGCGCGCTGGCGGCAAGCCGTTTCCGCGCACCAGCGACAAGGCGTTTCTGCTTGCGCCCGCAGGCGCCGACGGTCCGGGCTTCCTGATGCTCGGCAATTTCCGCTCAATCATGCGCTACAATCCGTCGGAGGCTTATGCGCTGGCCATCGGCCATTTCGCCGACCGGCTGCGCGGCGGCACGCCATTTGTGCAGGAATGGCCGCGGCAGGAGCGGGTGCTGTCCCGCGACGAGCGGTTCGAACTGCAGCAGCTGCTCGCCCGGCGCGGCTTCTATCGCGGCGAGCCGGACGGCAATCTCGGCGGCGAGACCAAAAAGGCGCTGCGCAGCTATCAGGCCGCGGCCGGGCTGCCTGCGGACGGCTTTGCCTCCTCCGGCGTGCTGGCGCGGCTGCGGGGGCGGTAAAATCGGCGTTTTGAAGGGCCGGGACCCGGTTCCGGCCCTTGACGGGCTGGCGGCATCCCCTGTTTATGGGCGGCGATTTCGCCCTGTTGGGGCCTGAATCTGCACCTATTTTGCAGTATCGATTTAGATTGCCGTGACCCGCATGCAAAAACCGCGATCCTTCCTGCGCGTGTTCACCGAACGCGGACCCTTAACGGTCCTTGCGGTCGCGGGGGCCATGCTGTTCGGCATTGTCGCACCGGCCTCGGCGCAGTTCTTCGATTTCGGGTTTGGCCGTCCGCAGCGTCCCGCCCCGCAGCGCCCGCAGGGCGGCGGCGGATTCTTCTCGCCGTTCGGCGATGCCTTCGGTCCCGCGCCCCAGCAGGCGCCGCGTCCGGTGGATTCCTCGCGCGCGCCTGCCGCCGCGAAACGCGATACGCCCGCCGACCGCAACGTGCTGGTGCTCGGCGACGCCATGGCGGACTGGCTCGCTTACGGTCTTGAAGACGCGCTGTCCGAAACGCCGGACCTCGGCGTGATCCGCAAGCACAAGACGGTGTCGGGCCTGATCAAGTATCAGCCGAAGGGCGATCCGCAGGATTGGGCCGCTGCGGCGAAGGGCATTCTCGCCACCGAGAAGCCGGATGTGATCGTGGTGATGCTCGGCCTGCACGACCGCGTGCCGATCCGTGAGCCCGTCGTGGAAAAGAAGGCCGATGCCAAACCCGGCGAGAAACCGGGCGACAAGAAGAACGCAAAGAAAGACGCACGCGCCAAGGCAAACGAGAAGCCGAACGAGCCGGAGGCTGCAGCGAAGCCGGGCGACAAGCCCGCCGAAAATAATGCCGAGAACAAGCCCGCCGAGAACAAGACGGCGGACAGCAAGCCGTCCGATGCCGAGGCTGCGCCCGACGATGACGATCAGCCGCAGATCATGGCGACGGAGAAGGGGCGCTCCGGCAGCGGCATGTATGACTTCCGCGAGGAGCGCTGGGTCGAACTCTACGGCAAGAAGATCGAGGAAATGATCGCGGTCCTCAAGTCCAAGGGCGTGCCGGTGATCTGGGTCGGTCTACCTGCGGTGCGCGGCCCCAAGGCGACATCGGACATGCTGTTCCTCGACGCGCTTTATCGCGACGGTGCGGGCAAGGCCGGTATCACCTATGTCGATGTGTGGGACGGCTTTGTCGACGACGCGGGACGTTTCGCACAGCAAGGTCCGGACTTCGAAGGCCAGATCCGCCGTTTGCGCTCCAGCGATGGCGTGTTCTTCACCAAGGCCGGCGCGCGCAAGCTCGCGCATTACACCGAGCGTGAAATCCGCCGCGTGCTTGCTGCTCACACCGATGGTCCGCTGGCGGTGCCAAGCGAAACCTTCGCGCCGGATTCCAACATTCGTCCAGGTGAAGCCGGGCCGCGTCCGCTGATGGGGCCGGTGATGCCGCTGGTTGCGTCGCAGGTCGGCACCAATGAACTGCTTGGCGGTGTCGGCACGCGTCCCGCATCGGTGGATGCGCTGGCCGCGCGTACGCTGGTGAAGGGCGAACCGCTTGCCGCGCCCGCCGGCCGCGCCGATGATTTTGCCTGGCCGCGCCGTGAAGTGGGCGCGCTCAGCGCGCCGCCGAGCGATCCGGTGGTGGCCAGCGCGCCTGCCGATGGCGCCACGCCGCCGAAGCCGAAGCCGAAGAAGCAGCAGGTCGTGGTCCAGGGCCTGTTCAATCCGTCCGCGCCGCCACAGCAGCGTCAGCGGACCGCGCCACGTGACGGATTCCTGCGGCCGCCCGGCAATATCAGCCCGTCGCCGTTCTCCGGCCTGTTCGGGCGCTGGTGATCCGCACTGCTCCGCGTCTGGATCGCCATGCGCCGATACAGTAGTGTCCGCGCGGCTGATCCAGAAACATCCGTCAGGTCGAGATCGTGAACAGAAAGCAACGCCGGGCTGAAGGAAAAACCGGCAAGGACGCCGCGCGTCCGTCCGGATTTCTCGAAGAGACGCTGTTCCGGCAGGCGATTGCGCATCATCAGGCGGGACGGATGCGCGAGGCCGAAGCGAATTATCGCAATGTGCTTGCCGCCAATCCGCGCCACACCGGCGCGCTGGGGTATCTTGGGCTGCTCGCGCACCAGATCGGCCACAGCGATGCGGCCATCGACCTGTTACGCCAGGCAATCGCGTCGGACAAGCGCAACCCTGAGCCGCATTACAATCTGGCGCGCATTCTCTCGGATACCGGCCGCGACGACGAAGCCATCGCGCACAATCGAAAAGTGCTCGAGATCGACCCGGCATTTCCCGGCGCGCATAACAATCTCGCCGCGCTGCTCTTGCTGCATAGCCGTCCGGCTGATGCGCTCGCAACCGCGATGCAAGGCTTGCGGAAAGAGGATGGGGCGGGTCTCAAATCGACATTTGTGATGGCCCTGCGCCAGCTCGATCCTGCAACGATCAAGATCGACTCAAATCTCATCCAGCTTCTGGTGCGCGCCCTGCGCGAGCCGTGGTTCCGCCCGCGCGATCTGTCGGCGACTTCCGGCGCGCTACTGTTGCGGACACCGGCGATGGCGCGTGCGGTGACGCTGGCTTCACGTGAAGATGCCACGCGGCTGACGGATATGTTCAGCGCAAGCGATATCGCCGCGCTTAATCGCGACGGCTTGTTTGATGCGCTGTTGATCTCGGCGCCGGTGACCACGATTGCCATCGAGCGCGTTTTGACGGCGATCCGCCGTGCGGCGCTGAACGATATCGCAACGGGCGCGTTTGAAGACGGCGATACGTGGCTGCCATTGCTCAGTGCACTCGGCCAGCAAGGTTTTCTCAACGAATATGTTTTCGATGTTTCGGGGACGGAGATTGTGCAAGTTGACGCGCTTCGCGAGGAACTAACTGCGGCCATCGCGCAGGGCGAAGCGGTAACCCCGATAAAGCTCGCGATCCTGGCAAGCTATTTGCCGCTGCATTCCATTCCGGGCGCAGACAGGCTTGCAACGCAATCCTGGCTTGACGCTGTGGCGGCGCTGATCAAGCAGCACATCGCCGATCATCGCGACGAATTGAACATTCGCGGTTCGATTGAAAAGTTGACCGCCATCGAAGACGAGGTCTCGGAAAAAGTCCGCGCGCAGTATGAAGAAAATCCCTATCCGCGATGGAGCCGAATTCCTGCGGAGACACAGGCGTTGCCGATGGATGCGTATATCGGCATGCGGTTTCCCGGTGTGCTGTACAAGCCGTTCGGCAATCGTGCGGTTGACGTGCTGATCGCAGGCTGCGGCACCGGGCAGCATGCGATCCAGCGCGCGCAGCAATTGCAATCGGCCAATGTGCTGGCCATCGATCTCAGCCTCGCGAGTCTCGGCTACGCGGTCCGGAAGACAAACGAACTTGGACTGACCAACTTGCGCTATGCGCAGGGCGACATTCTCGCGCTTGAAAATGACAAGACATTTGACCTCATCGATTCCAGTGGCGTGCTGCATCACCTGAAAGAACCGCTGACAGGCTGGCGCAGGCTGGCAAGTTTGTTGCGGCCCGGCGGGCTGATGCACATCGGCCTCTACAGCGCAGCGGCGCGGCGCGATATCAATGTGGCGCGTGAACTTCTCGCAAAGCAGGGCAGGGACTATTCAGTCTCCGAGGTGCGCCGCTTGCGGTCCGAGGTCGCGAAGCTTGCACCCGGCGATGAGCTGCATGGTGTCACCAGCTTCAGCGATTTCTTCAGCATGAGCGAATGCCGCGATCTCTTGTTCCATGTTCAGGAACATCAGTTCTCGATTCCCCAGATCTCGGATTTCCTGCGCGAGAGCGGTTTCACGTTCCTCGGCTTCGAAACCCCGGCGCGCACCAGCTATCTGCGGCGCTTTCCTGACGATCGGACAGCGACCAATCTTGCCAACTGGGCGATATTCGAGGCTGAAAACCCGTCAACCTTCGCGACGATGTATCAGTTCTGGATTCAGAAGAACTGAGCAGGGGTTGATATGTCCAAAGGCACTTTGGCCCTTCTTATTCGCAGCGGCGACGAAAATTGGGCTCCTGAGCGGTGGCGTGATCGTTTCCGGGCGGTGCTTCCCGGTCGCGATATCGTTTCCATTCCGGATGACGCCCATAATCCGCTTACGATCGACTACGCCGCGGTCTGGAAGCCGAAGCATGGTGAGCTTGCCGCGTTTACCAACCTCAAGGTGATCTTTAATCTTGGCGCGGGCGTGGATGCCGTTCTTTCTGATCCGCAGAGATCAGATGTGCCACTGGTCCGCGTGGCGGCCGATGACCTGACGTCCCGCATGACCGAGTACGTCGTGATGCACACGCTGATGCATCATCGGCAGCAGTCTTATCTTGCTGATTGCCAGGCCCGCTGTGAGTGGGCCCCGCGAGAGCAATGGCCCGCGTCGGCGGTTCGGGTCGGCGTGCTTGGACTGGGAGTGCTTGGCCAGCACGCCGCCCGGATGCTGTGCGCACTCGGCTTTCAGGTCGCGGGCTGGAGCGCGACGCGGAAGAGCCTGAATGGCGTCAACTGCTATGCGGGACAGGGCGAACTCGGCGCTTTTCTCGCCAGAACGGATATTCTCGTTTGTCTTCTCCCGCTCACGCCGCAGACCAGAGGAATATTGTGCCGGGAGCTTTTCGTTCAACTCGCAAAGAACGGTCCGCTCGGCGGTCCGGTGGTTATCAATGCGGGCCGGGGCGGTCTTCAGAACGAACGTGACATCCTCGATTGTCTGGATAACGGCACGCTCAAGGCTGTCACGCTGGACGTATTCGAGGCCGAGCCTTTGACTCCCGCCAGCCGTCTCTGGCGACATCCCGCAGTGACCATCTCGCCGCACAATGCAGCCGATACCGATCCCGACGCGATTTCTTCCTATGTTGCCCGACAGATTCTGAATTTTGAAGCGGGCGGCATCCTTGAGAATGTCGTCGATAGATCCCGCGGATATTGACAGTCAGAACGACCGAATGGATCGGCGAGTTTTCTCGCCGGGATTATGTGTGTTTTAGATCGAGCGCGGTCCGTACAGGATCACGGCGGCGCCGATCAGGCAGAGAGCCGCGCCTGCCATATCCCATCGGTCAGGCCGCACGCCTTCCATCGCCCACAGCCATGCCAGCGATGCGACGATGTAAACGCCGCCATAGGCTGCATAGGCGCGCCCGGCGGCGTCGCTCGGCACCAGGGTCAGAAAGTAAGCGAACAGGATGAGCGACACTGTGCCTGGAAAAATCCACCAGATGGATTTGCCGAGCCGCAGCCACGCCCAGAAAGCAAAACAGCCCCCGATTTCGGCGAGGGCTGCTGCAACGTAGATGGCAAAGGTCATCTGCGATTAACGCGGCAAGGTGGTCGCGCCCATCAGATGCTGGTCGATGGCGGCGGCGCACTGGCGGCCTTCGCGAATCGCCCAGACCACGAGCGACTGGCCGCGGCGCATGTCGCCGGAGGAGAACACCTTCGCCACCGAGGTCTGATAGTTGTTGGTGGAGGCGCGCACGTTGCCGCGCGGGTCGAGTTCGACACCGAGCTTCTTCAGCATGCCCTCGTGCACCGGATGGACGAAGCCCATCGCGAGCAGCACGAGTTCAGCCTTGATTTCAAACTCGCTGCCCGGCACCGGCTGCATCTTGTCGTCAACGCGGACGCAATGCAGCTTGGTGACCTTGCCGTCGTGACCCGAGAACTTCTGGGTCAGCACAGCGTATTCGCGCTCCGCGCCTTCGGCTTGGCTTGACGAGGTGCGCATCTTCAGCGGCCAGTTCGGCCAGGTCAGGGCCTTGTTCTCGCGCTCCGGCGGAGCGGGCATGATTTCAAGCTGAGTGACCGACTTCGCGCCTTGACGAATTGAAGTGCCGATGCAGTCGGAGCCGGTGTCGCCGCCGCCGATCACCACCACATCCTTGCCGCCCGCGAGGATTTCACGGACATCGCCGAGCGGCTCGTTGCCGACGCGGCGGTTCTGCTGCGGCAGGAATTCCATGGCGAAGTGGATGCCGCCGAGGTCGCGGCCCGGAATCGGCAGGTCGCGCGAGGCTTCCGCGCCGCCGGTCAACGCCACGGCGTCATACGCCTTGACCAGATCCTGCGGATCGACCGCGCCGGCGTAGCTGCCGCCGACGGGGGTATTGTAGTGGAACACGACGCCTTCGGCTTCCATCTGCGCCACGCGGCGGTCGATGATGTCCTTCTCCATCTTGAAGTCGGGAATGCCGTAACGAAGCAGGCCGCCAGCCTTGGCGAACTTCTCGAACACATGGACTTCGTGACCGGCGCGCGCGAGTTGCTGCGCGCAGGCAAGGCCGGCCGGGCCGGAGCCGACCACCGCGACGCGCTTGCCGCTCTGGGTCGGGGCGATCTCAGGCTTGAGCCAGCCGCTGTCCCATGCGCGATCGACAATGGCGCATTCGATGGTCTTGATGGTGACCGGGTTGTCGTCGATGTTCAGCGTGCACGATGCCTCGCACGGCGCGGGGCAGATGCGGCCGGTGAATTCCGGGAAGTTGTTGGTCGAGTGCAGGGTGCGCGAGGCTTCCTGCCAGTCGCCCTTGTAGACGAGGTCGTTCCAGTCCGGGATCTGGTTGTTGACCGGGCAGCCGGGCGTGCCGGGCTGAACCGAGCCGGTGCCGTGGCAATAGGGAATGCCGCAGTTCATGCAGCGCGCGGCCTGATCGCGAACGTCTTTCTCGCTCAGCGGAATGACGAACTCGTCGAAGTTCTTGATCCGCTCCGCGACGGGTTCGTACTTGCGGTCGTGCCGCTCGATCTCAAGAAAACCTGTAGGCTTACCCATTTTTAAACCCGACGCCCCTGAATCTATGTTCTCACTTCACGTCATCCTGAGGTGCACGCTCCTGCGCGTCTCGAAGGATGACTGTTCATCCCGCCGCCCTTCGAGGCTCGCCGCGATGCGGCTCGCACCTCAGGGTGACGGGGCACCAAACATTACGCCCCGATCGCGATTTTCGGTTCGTCCGGCTCGCGCGATTTCATTTCTTTCAGCGCGCGGCGGTATTCGACCGGCATCACCTTGCGGAATTTCGGCAGGTAATCCTTCCAGTTCGCAAGGATATGCTGCGCGCGGGCCGAACCGGCAAGCTTGGCATGACGCGTGATCAGCACATGCAGGCGCTCCACGTCTTCGCCGAGCAGGTTGGCGAACACGTCGACACGGCCATGGGCTTCGAGGTCGCCGCTCATGTGATAGGCGCGCTCGTTGATCATCTCTTCCGAGAGGACCGGTTCGAGTTCGACCATCGCCATATTGCAGCGTTTTTCGAACGTGCCGTCTTCATCGAGCACATAGGCCACGCCGCCGGACATGCCCGCCGCGAAGTTGCGGCCGGTCTTGCCGA
>Ga0209023_10003106_pt1 | contig 20044 bp, 18 predicted proteins | sample LakOneMetagenome_FD_187468 | JGI IMG/M metagenome (GOLD analysis project Ga0209023, IMG submission 187468) | Freshwater and sediment microbial communities from Lake Erie, Canada (SPAdes) (version 2) | ecosystem: Environmental > Aquatic > Freshwater > Lentic | place: Lake Erie, Canada...
GCTACCGGCACTACCTGAAGGTGCTCGGCGAGCGCGCGCTCGATTCGCTCGATCTCTCCAGCGTGCGCGTCATCTTCAACGGCGCCGAGCCGATCAGCCTGGCGCTGTGCGACGAGTTCATGGACCGCTGCGCGCCGGCTCGCCTCAAGCGCAACGCGATGTTCCCGGTGTACGGACTTGCCGAGGCGAGCGTCGCCGTCAGCTTCCCGCCGCTCGGTTCCGCCTACCACGCGAGCCACTTCGATCGTCATCGGCTCAATCCCGGGCAACAGGTCGCGGTGCTGCCCGCGTCCGATCGCAACGCGTTGACGCTGGTCGCCGTCGGCGGCGCCATTCCGCTGTGCGAACTGCGCATCGCCGGTGACGACGACCAGCCGCTGGCCGACGAGCACGTGGGACACATCCAGATTCGCGGCGAGAACGTCACGGCGGGTTACCTCGACGCGCCCGAGGCCAACGCCGCCGTGCACACGGCCGACGGCTGGTTGCGCACCGGTGACCTCGGCGTCGTGCACGAACGCGAGCTCTACATCACCGGACGCCACAAGGAGATCCTGTTCGTCAACGGCCAGAACTACTACCCGCACGACCTCGAGGCCGTGGCGCTTGGCGTGCCGGGCATTGAGCTGGGGAAAGTTGTCATCAGCGGCGTGCGCGCGAACGGGGCCGAGAGCGATGCGCTGGTCGTGTTCGTGCTGAACCGCGGCGAGCTGGCCGAATTCCTGCCGCTCGCGCAGCGCGTGGCGCGGCAGATCGGCGAGCACGCGGGGCTCGCCGTCGACGCCGTCGTGCCGGTGCGCCGCATTCCGAAGACGACGAGCGGCAAGGTGCAGCGCCACCTGCTCGAGGAGGAATACCTGGCCGGCGCGAACGACGCCGATCTCGCCGCGCTGCGCGCGCTGGCCGCGGCCAGCGGAGCGCGCCTCGACGGCGGCAGCAGCGTCGAGATGGAGCTGCAATCGATCTGTGACAGCGTGCTGGAGGGGCAGCGCGTCGGACCGAACGACAGCCTGTTCGATGTCGGCGTGAGCTCGATCAAGCTGGTCGGCATGCAGGAACGCATCGAACAGCGTTGGCCAGGGCTGGTCGACGTCACCGATATCTTCGACCACCCGAGCATCGCCGAGCTGGCGCGGCTGATCGAGTCGCGCCTGCATGGCGCAGCGAAGCCATGAACGAGACATCGACACCGAACGCAGCGGTTGCGGCGCGCGCATTGCTCGCCGTGCGCCGCGGCGCGCCCCGCCTCGCGGCGCTGCCGCCGGAGCTGGCGCCGAAGTCGCTGGCGGAAGCCTACGCAATCCAGTACGCGATGCTGCGCGAGCTGAACAGCAGCATCGCGGGCTGGAAGGCGTCGCTGTTCGATTCCGAGAACGGCATCTGCGCCCCGCTGCCGGCGAATGCGGTGCGCGATGCACCGGCTTACCTGGTTCCGGCGCGCCTGCCGACGCAGGGCAATGCGCGCTTCGGCATCGAACCCGAGATTGCGTTCCGCCTGGGGCAAGACCTGCCGCCGCTGCGCGCCGGCTCGCGCTACGAGCGCGATCAGGTCTGCGCCGCGCTCGTCAGTGCGCATGCGGTGATCGAGGTCGTGGTCAGCCGCTACGCGGACGCCGACGCCGTCACGCAGCTCGAACGCGTCGCCGACTGCTTCATGAATGAATTGCTGGTCGTCGGGCCCGCCTGCAGGGACTGGCAGTCCCTGGCGCTGTCCCAGCTGCCGCTGGAAGTGCGCATCGACGGCAAGACCGTCTACCAGGGACGCGGCGGGCATCCGCTCAATGATCCGCTGTTGCCCGTGGTCTGGCTCGCGAATCACCTGTCGCAGTTCGGGCAGGGGCTGCGCGCCGGCGAGATCGTGACGACCGGCAGCTGCAATGGCGTGCGGCATGTCACGTTCGGGCAGAACGTGTCGGCCTGGTTCGACGGGCTGGGCTCCGCGATCGTTCGATTCTAGGTCTTGGCAGGCGGTTCGAGCTTCCAGCGCCGATGCGTCCACGCCCAGTCTTCCGGATGTTCGCGCACCAGTGCTTCGACGCGCGCGGCGTAGCGACCGATCAGCGTCGGCACGTCGAGGTCTTCGCCGGCGGCGGCGATCGGCTCGAAGCGCGTCTCGTAGTAGCCGCGGCGCAGTCGACGCAGCGCCATGAAGTACACGCTGTACCGCCCCGCCCTCGCGATCTCCGCGGGACCGGGGAAGAAGGCGGTTTCGCGGCCGAAGAATTGCAGCCACACGCGCCCGGGACTCGATGTGGGCACCTGGTCGGCCACCATGCCGATTGCGTGCGCGGTGCCGCGCCGGCGCAGGACTTCGCGCAGCAGCCGCTTGCCCGGCACCATGCGCGTGCCGAATCGCTCGCGCACGCCCAGCATGAGCCGGTCCGCGGCTTCGCTGTGCGGCGGCTTGTACGCCGCGAGGAAAGGCGCGCCGAAACCAAGCGCGAGCGCCTGCAGCAGCCATTCCCAATTGCCCTGGTGCGCGGCGAGCACCAGCACCGGGGTGCCACGCGCGAGTTCCTCGCGCACGCCGGGCATGTCGGGCAGCGTCATGCGGGCCTGCAGTTCCCCGGCTCCCATCGTCGCGAGGCGCGGCAACTCGAATAGTACGCTCGCGAGCGAATCGTAGTGTTGCCGCAGGATGCGACGGCGCGCGGACGCATCCAGGCCAGGGAGCGCCGACTCGAGGTTCTGGCGCGCCACCGCGACGCGATAGCGCAGCACGTCGCGCATCAGGAACGCCATCGCGCCCGCCAACGCGTACATCACCGGCAGCGGCACGCGGCCGAGCGCCCGCAGCCACCACGCGGGCATCGAGTTATCCTTGCTAGAATTCACGCTGCGCGCAGTCTAGCAGCGCCTGTCGCGGGCGCGGAGTACGCCATGCTCTGGATCAAATGCTTTCACGTGCTCGGCGTCATGGCCTGGATGGCCGGCATCTTTTACCTGCCGCGCATCTTCGTGCACTACCAGGAAGGCCGCGCCGCCGGCGAGGACGTGCGGCGCCTCGTCACGATGTCCAACCGCCTGTACGCGTTCATGACGCTGATGGCCGTGATCGCGCTGTCCCTGGGCACCTGGCTGTGGCGGGGCTATGGCTTCGGCGGTCGTTGGCTGCAGGTGAAACTGCTGCTGGTGATCGGCCTGATCGGCTATCACCTCGCCTGCCGCGTGTTCGTGCAGCGGCTGCGCGCCGACGCGACGCTGCCGAGCGGCACGATGCTGCGCCTGTTCAACGAAGCGGCACTGCTGCTCATCGTGCCGATCCTGGTGATGGCGATCGTCAAGCCGTTTGGCTGAACAGCGGCCGCTCCGGGCTGCTGCGCGCCAGCCGCGCATCGAAGGCCATGCAGACGTTGCGCAGGAATGCGCGGCCCGCCTCGGTGACCCTGCACGCGTCGGGCTCGAGCTCCAGCAGCCCGTCTTCGGCAAACGGCTGCAGGCGCGCCGCGATGTCATCGAGGAACGGCGTGGCATCGGCGCCCGTCCAGCGGGTTTCCATGCACGTCATCAGGTTCAGGATGTGCCGCCGCAACACCTGGTCCTCGGCATCGAGCAGGTGGCCGCGCTGGATCGGCAATTCACGCCTCGCGATGCGCTCGTGGTATTGCTGCAGGTCTTTTTCATTCTGCGCGAAAGCGTCGAGCGCATCGCCGATCGCCGACACGCCCAGCCCCAGCAGCGGGCGCGTGAACGCCTCGGTGTAGCCCATGAAATTGCGATGCAGCGTGCCATTGCGCGCTGCCAGCCACAGGCTGTCGGTCGGCAACGCGAAATGATCGAGGCCGATTTCGCGATAGCCGGCCGCCTCCAGCAGGATGCGCGCGCGCTCGTACAGCGCGCGCTTCGCGCTCCCCGCGGGCAGGTCGATCTCGGTGAAGCGCCGCTGGCCTTTCTTCATCCACGGCACGTGCGCATAGCCGTACAGCGCGATGCGATCCGGGCGCAGTTCGCACACCGCGGCCATCGTCAGCTCGATGCTGGCGAGCGTCTGCAGCGGCAGCCCGTAGATCAGGTCGTAGTTGACGCTGTTGAAGCCGAGCCGACGCGCCTCCTCGGTCACGGTGCGCACCTGCTCCACGCTTTGCACGCGATTGACGATGTCCTGCACGCCGGGATCGAAGTCCTGCACGCCGAGGCTGATGCGCCGGAAGCCGTGCCGCGCCAGCAGCCGCAGCTGTTCGGCCGTCGTGACGCGCGGATCAACCTCGATCGACAGCCGCGCTTCCGGTCGCAGGTTCACCACATCGAGTATTCCGCCGAGCAAGGCGTCGAGTTCGGCTGGATCGAGGAACGTTGGCGTGCCGCCGCCCAGGTGCAGCTCGCCGAGTTCGATCCGTGCGATGCCGAGCCGCTCACGGTAGAGCGCGAGCTCCGCCAGCACGGCCTGCACGTACGGCATGATGATCGCGTGCGTGCGTGCGATGCGGGTGTTGCAGCCGCAGAACATGCACAGCGCCCGGCAAAACGGCACGTGCACGTAGATCGACGCGCCGGCCTCGCCGTTGCCGTGCATGGCCGCGCGCAGGTGCGCCAGCCATTGCGATTCATCCGGCGTGGCGCCCCAGTAGGGCACGGTCGGGTAGCTGGTGTAGCGCGGGCCGGCCACGTCGTACTTGGCCACCTGCGCGCTGCGCTCGGCGGGTGTCACGAGAACATTTCCCGCTGGAGCCGCAGCACCAGGCGCACGTTGTCCTCCGGCGTGTGCTGCAGTACGCCGTGCCCGAGGCCGCAAACCCAGGCCGCGCGAACCGCCGGCGGCAGCTGCGCGACGGCAGCAAACACCTTGCGCACGCGTGCCTCCAGGTCGGCGGGCGGCAGGTGGAGCCACTCCGGATCGAGATTGCCCTGCACGCACCAGCGCGGCGTCTGCTCGCGCAACGTGGCAGCCAGGTCATGGCGCCAGTCGACGCCCAGGCATTGGAGCGGCAGCGGCTCGAGCGCACGCCAATGGGCCGGTCCCGTGTCGCGCGAGTAGTAGATCAACGGCGTGTCGGGACAGGCGGCGCGGAAACGCGAGACGACCTGCGCGAGCGGCGCCACGGCATGGCGTTCGAATTGCGACGGATCGAGCGAACCGGCCGCCGTGTCGAACAGCGCCACGCAATCGGCGCCGGCCCGCGCCTGCAGCACCATGTTCGCGGCCAGCACCTCGATGAGCCGCTCGCAGAAACCCGCGTAGAGTCCGTCCTCGAGCCCTTGCAGGCCCGCGCGGTTGAAACCCTCGTGCGAACCGGCGACCGCGTAGGCATAGAGCGTGAACGGGCCGCCGACGAATCCGATCAGCGCGCGCTCGGGCCCCAGCCGCGGGCGCAGCAAGCGAATCGCCTCGGCCTGGAACTCCATGTGCTGCGCAACGGCCGCACCGCGCCTGAGCCGCGCCAGGTCGGCACGATCGCGCAGGTACCAGTCGAGCTGCGGCCCCGGCTCGTAGCGCAGGCCCATGCCCATCGCTTCGAGCGGAAACAGCAGGTCGGAAAACAGGATCGCCGCATCGAAGCCGAAATCGTCGATCGGCCCCATCGTCACTTCGGTGGCGAGTTCCGGCTGCTTGCACAGCGCGATGAAATCGTGCCGCGCGCGCAGTTGCTGGTAGTGCTTGTGGTAGCGGCCCGCCTGGCGCATGAACCAGACCGGAGGCCGACCTGTATTCCGGCGCGCCAGCGCAGCCATCAGCAATGTTTCACTCACGGTTCATCTCGTTCAGCAGGTAACCCAGTCCGCGGATGCTGCGGATGACGCGCGGCTCGTTCGCATCGGGCTCGACGAGCTTGCGGAGCCGCACGATGAAATTGTCGACGGTGCGCGAGGTCGGGAATTCATCGGCCGACCAGGCCTTGTCGAGGATCTCGTCGCGGCTCACCGCCTTGCCGACGCGGCTCGCGAGCAGCCGCAACACCGCGCACTCCTTGTGCGTGAGCGCGTGGCTCTCGCCGTCGACCTCCGCGCTGAAGCGCTCGAAGTCGACGCGCGCACGGCCGATGCGGACGACACCGCGCATCTCGCCGGGCAATTCCACGAGATCCTGGGCGCGCTTCAGGCAGTTCTGGATGCGCAACAGCAGTTCGCGGAAATGAAAAGGCTTGGTCAGGTAATCATCGGCGCCGAGTTCGAGTCCACGCACGCGCTCCTCCGGATTGCCGTGCGCGGTCAGGAACACGATCGCGGACTGTGGCACGGCAGTGCGCAGTTCGGCGGCCAGCTCGAAGCCGTTGCCGTCCGGCAATCCGACATCGAGCAGCACCAGTTGTGGGGCTTGCGCCGACCAGGCCTGGCGCGCCCGCGTGGCCGACGACGCCAGCGTCACGCGGTAGCCGGCCGCTTGCAGCCGCTCGGCCAGCGTCTCGCCGACGTTCTTGTCGTCCTCGACGACGAGCAGCTGCGCGGCGCTGCTCATGGCGTGGCAGGCTCGCCGCTCGCGGCGAATTGCAGTTCGGCGCGGAAACCCTGGCCCGGCGCGCTGTGGAACTCGGCGCGACCACCCATGCGCTTCATCAATGCGCGCACGAGGTAGAGGCCCACGCCGCTGCCTGCCGAGGTGGAGCCGCGGCCGAACAGGCGGCCAAGCTGCTGCGCACGCACCGCCGTGCCAGCGCCATCGTCGCGGTATTCGAGCACGACCTGGTCGCCGCGCGACTTCGCGGCCAGGTGCACCTGCACGCGCTCGCGCTGCGCATGGCGCGCCGAATTCTCGACGAGGTTGCGCAGGATCATCTGCACCGCGGCCGCGTCGGCCAGGATGGGCGGCAGGTCTGGCGCGAGCTCGACGCCCAACGCGACGCGGTTGCCGTGGGTCGCGGTGATGCTGCGCAGCGTGCGCTCGAGCCAGCCCTGCAGCGGCACGGCCTGCTCCGCGAGCGGGCCGCCACCCTCGATGCGCGCCAGCTCCAGCGTCTTGTCGATCTGCGATTCGAGCCGGTGCGAATCCTCGAGCAGGCGTTGCGCGAGCTCGACGCGCTGGTCGCCCTCGGCGATCGCCTCGGCCTGCAGCCGTATGCTGGTGAGCGGCGTGCGCAATTCGTGCGTAACGGCGGCAAAGAACGCCTGCATGCCGCGCGCGCGCCAGCTCTCGCGCCAGTACAGCCACGCAAGCAGCGCGCTGACCGCCAACAGCAGCAGGAAGAAAACCGCGGATTCACCGACGACGCGCCGGTGCGTGCTGGCCCACTGCGCGGCCACGGCGCTGTCGGCGCTGCCGGCGAGCGATTGCAGTTCGCTGATCTGGCGTGCCTGGCTGATGACGAGTGCGACCCAACCCGCGGCCAGCACCAGTACCAGCACGATCCACAATGCCGCGAGCGCCGCGAACAGCCGGGCGCGGCGTGCCGGCATCACGCTGAGGCTCCCCTGTCCGGCCTTGAGGATCATGTCCGCAGCCAATCACGCCAATGGTGCACCGACGGAAAGATCATCGGCGCCGCAACACCCGCGCGACGCAACGCGTCGGCGGTCTTGCCGGGTCCGCAGGCATGCTGGCAGCCGGCGCCCAGCGCCCCGCGCCAACGCTCGACCTGCATGCCGCTGTGCCACCAGGCCTGCGTCGCGTCGCCGGGGCCAGCTCCCGCGGCCGTCGTGCGCGCATGGCGATAGGTGGCCAGCACCGGGGTTTCGCCCCAGCCCGCCGCGCCTTCTTCGTTCGTCAGCGCAATCCATTCCTGCAACGGCGGCAGCGCGAGCAGCGGTGCGGCCAGCATCGGCCGCAGCGATGCGAAACCGAGCGATTCCGCGCACCCCTCGACCCAGACGCCGCGCGCAGCGAGTGCGAACCAGCTTTCCGTGCCCGACACCCAGATGTGGCGGCAGCGGTTGATCTCGCGCGCACCGAGGTCCGCGGGCAATGCGCGCCGGTGCGCGATGAAGGCCGCGCCGCTGGCCGCGAGCCGTTGCGCGCAGGCCGCGGCGGCGCCGTCGATCGACTCGATCGCGGGAGGTTTTTGTTCGCTGCCGTCCCAGGCTCGAACCGGCGTGTTCGGCGGCGGCGGCGCTTTCCAGCGCAGTTCGGGCGCGGCCAGGCCGTCGGCGCCCGCCTCGCGCACGTAGAGCAGCGCACCGATTCCGTCGACGTGCAACTGCGTTGCCCCAAATTGCTGGTGGCAACCGCCACCGCGCTCGGCCAGCAGCGCGCGCTCGGCCACGATCGCGGCGCGAGTTCCGGCGTCGTCGATCGCCGCCAGCAGCGCACGCGTGCGCTCATCGTTGCTGCGACATTCGACCGCCAGCGCGCCCTGCGCCGGCGCGGCCGGGCACAGCGTCAACGGCAGGATCATGCGTGGGAGCCCCGCGAGCAATTCGCGCAGCACCGCGGCCGCACCGACTGTCTCGTCCTGCCAAAGGCGCGAGAGCCCGGCGAACGCGAGCACGACGCCATCGAGTTGGCGCTCGGCGCCGCGCGGTTCGAGCAGGCGGCGCAACCGCGTGTCGACGTTGCCGCGCAATTCGCACAGCTGCACGCTGGGCGAGCCCGGCAAGGCACGCTGCAGGAACGATGGCACGAAGGCTTGCCGGCGCGGCGATGAGCTGCCGATGCGAAGCGGCGCGCCCTCGGACAGCCGCCCAGGCACGTCGGCGGCAAACACCACGATGTCACGCGGATTCTCGCGCGGCGGCACCGCGCCGATGTGGAGCCCGTCCGGCAGCTCCAGGCTCAGGTCCTTGTATGAATGGACGCTGAGGTCGACCTGCCCCGACAGCAGCGCGGCATCGATTTCGGCCGTGAAGAATTCCTTGCCATCGACTCGAGACAGTGGCGTGTCGAGGATGCGATCGCCGCGGGTCTCGATGCCGACCAATTCAACCTGCAAACCGGGATGGAGCCGCTCGAGCGCACGCGCCAGGGCGCTGCTTTGCGCGCGCGCCAACAGCGAACGGCGGGTTCCGAGCCGTAAAGGCCGCTGCGTCATACGGATCGAGCCCCTGCAGGAAAGTCAGGGGCTAATAGTGGCAAATGCGGCGTGATCTTCCCAGCGGTTCGGCGCTGCGACGGGACAATGAGCCAGGCCCAGCGCGGCCTTGTCGGAGCAAGCGCGGCGTGCCCGTGCCACCTGGGCACTGCGCTGGTCGGACTGTGCACGCAACATGGCGAACAGCGCGCTGAGATCGGTCAGTCCGGGCACACCCTTCCATTGGGCGGCGGTCGATTGGCTCATGCCCAGGTGAACGATGTGGCTGCCCTGCCGCGACTTCGACGCCCAGGCGGCTATACGAGCCGTGTCGCGCCCGTCATCGGCGGGAATGCACATCACCACGTTGTCGGCCGTGGCCCAGGCAGCCAGTTCCGCGTCGTCGCTGCTGTCGAGCACGCGGCAGGTGCGGTTCGCGTCTCGCCGCAGCACCAGCGCCTGCAATTCCAGCGCACGCTCGTGCGTGCGGTTCCACAGCAGCAGCTCACCGGTATCGATCCAGGGTGCCACGGCCTGCGCCAGTGCTCCGGCACCGACCAGCAGCGTCGTACCCCGGCCCGTGCCGCCGAGCAAGCGCCGCACCTGCGAACCGTAGGATGTGCTGCCCAGTCCCGACAGTTGCGTCGCCCGAATTTCCTTGGTGTCCTTGAACAGGCGCTGCACGCAGCCCTCGAACTGGCGCGACAGCAGGCTGGGCGTGGCGCTGAACGCGCGCCAAGACTCCTTGATCTGGCCGAATACCTCGGTTTCGCCCGGAAGCCGGCTCTCCAGGCCGCAGGCAAAGCGCAGCAGGAAGGCATGCGCCTCGGCACCTGAATACGCCTGCGCCCGCGATGCGGCAGGCAAGCGCTCGAACAATTGGTCGCGCGCGTCACGGCCAATCGTCATGACGACCGTGCGCTGGCAGGTCGCGATGACCCAGGCCTGTTGCAAGCCGCAGGCCGCCTCCAACTCCGCCGGTGACAGCGCTGGTTCGGCCGTATCGAAGTGCAGGACCTGCAGTTCCGCCCAAGTCATGGATGGGAGGCTAGTCCCGGCCGATTTGTGATGTGTCACGGCCAGGTCACGCCGGCCTCCGCGCGGCGCCCTGTCCGTGAGCTGCCGCACACTTGGAAGCATCGCAAAATGGCGCCTGGAACTGCGACGGCGGTACACAATGGCCGGCTCCCCAGCAGTTAAATTCACAGGTTAAATGGGTATACGTCTGCTCCATACGCGGCAGCGAGGCGGCCGTGGCGGCCGACCGCGCGCCGTGGCGGGCCTGGGCGCCCTTGCGCTCTGTGCCGGGCTGTTGTTTGCGGGCGCCGCGAAGGCCGAATGCATCGGATTGCCGTTCCCGGACCTGCAGGCGTTGGCGCTGCAGGAAGACGTCGATGCCACGCAGACGCTGGACAAGGCACGCAACCTGGTCGCGGCGGGACTGCGCGACCATTCGATGCCGCCGCTCCGGCTTGCGGCCCTCTATGCCATCGAAGCGCAGAGCAGCAGCGTCCTCGAGCTCGACGCCGACGCCCGCGCGGCGGCGCTTAAGGGCCTGGCGCTTGCGACGCCGGACGACAACCCGGTCTACCTGAGCCTGCTGATCTCGTACGCGGAGTCGGTATACGACACGCCCGGCCTGCACGAGCAGGTCAACAAGGTGGCGACCGTGGCAGCCCGCACGCAGCAGGGCACCGCCGCAAACGTGTGCCTGCTGACCATGCTCGGATGGCTGCAGCACCGCCTCAACCAGGATGACCTGGCCGTCGGCACGTTGACCAATGCCTACCACGAGAGCGCACCGGTCGCGCTGGCCCGCCAGCGCGCGCGCGCCGCCGAAGCGCTCGCCATCGTCATGGATGGCATGGGCGACTTCGACCAGGCGCTCGAACTGCTACAGGAAACGCTGGCCTGGGAAAGCGCGCACGGAGCACTGCAGTCATTGTCCGTGACGCGCTACACGCGCGGCACCGTGCTGCTCGAGAAAGGCGATGAACGCTCCGCGCTGGCGGAATTTGCCGAATCGCGTGCGCTGGCCGATCGACTGGGCGACCGCCAGGGCGTCGCCTACGCCGACCTGCGCAGCTGCGAAGCGCACATCAAGCTCGGCGCAACAGCATTGGGTCGCGTCGCCTGCGATGCCGCCAAGACGGTTTTTGCGGCAGCGGGCGTCAAGGACCTCGTCAAGCAGGCGCAGGCCCTGCAGGCTCGCGCCGATCTCGACGAGGGGCACCCGGCCGCCGCGCTGGCCACGCTCGATGCGGTGCTCGATCACAACGGATCCGATATCGTGCCGCGAGCGGTTCCGGCGCTGTACGAGCTGCGCGCCCGCGCCAACGCGGCCACGGGAAAATTCAACGCGGCCTACGCCGACCTGCACGAATACGTGCAGCGCGATCGCGCCGTCAGCGACGCCGACCGCGCCCGCAGCGGCAGCGTGTTGCGCGCGCGCTTCCGCGTCGACAGCGAAATGGAACGCAATGCTTCGCTCCAGCGCGAGCTGTCGCTGACGCAGGAGCGCTCGGACCTGCAGCGCGACCAGCTCAATCGCCGTGCCGACCTGCTCGCGGCGGGCGCCGCGCTGATCGTGCTGTTGAGCTACATCCTGTTCGCCGAACGGGGCCATCGACGAGCGCTGCAGCGGCTCGCGACCGAGGACGGGCTGACCAAGCTGCCGAACCGCCGCCGCACCGCGGAACTGGCGACCGCGGCGTTGCACGAAGCGAATGCGGCGCACACGCCGCTGGTGCTCGCACTGGTCGACCTGGATCACTTCAAGTTGATCAACGACGTCTGCGGCCACGCCGTCGGCGACCGCGTATTGCGCGAACTGGCGGCGATCAGCCGCGGCATGCTGCGTGACGGCGAAGCGATGGGTCGCTGGGGCGGCGAGGAGTTCCTGCTGCTGTTCCCCGGGCAGTCGCTCGATGTGGCGCTGGCGCGCATCGAGACGCTGCGCGCCGCGGCGCTGGATATCAGCCTGCCCGACGCCGCCACGGCGACGGGCCTGCGCGTCAGCCTGAGCGCCGGCGTCGCGGCCAGCCAGGAAGGCAGCTCAACGCTCGATGAAGTGATCGCGCGCGCCGACGTCGCGCTGTACGAGGCCAAGCGGCAAGGCCGCAACCGCGTGCGCCTGGCCGACGAGATCGCCCAGGCCGGATCGACCGCGTCGCGGCGCGCGCTGCGCCGGCGCTAGAAGCTGTACTGCGAGCGCAACGCGTAGGCGTCGAAGGACTGGCCGATGTCGGCGCCGATGGGCGGCGTGGCCGGCGCCGGACCGAACGGCGTCGAATTGTTCGCGTTGGCCGGGTTCAGCCGGTCGACGGTCACGTGCATCACGTCGAACAGGAAGCGCAGGTTCGGGTTCGGATACCAGTTGATGGCGGCGGAAGCAATGCTCTGCTCGCCGCCGCGTACGCCGCCCGACGGCGGTGCGAGCCCGGCCAGTCCCGCGTGATAGTTCAGGTCGGCCTTGCTGTACCGCAACGCGAGTTCCCAGGCGCCATGGCCGCCATGTCCATCGAATGGAATGAATGGGCGCGGCGCCTGGTACGAAGCGGTCGCCGGATTGTAGCGGTGGCTTTCGCCGGTGATGACCCAGCTGCCCTCGACATAGAAGCCGCTGAAACGCGGATTCGACAGCGTCGAGGCGCGCCGCTCGACCGAGAACCAGGTGTCTTCGGCCTGCACCAGCCAGTTCTTCCAGTTGGCCGCGAACTCGAGGCCCATCGCCGAGGCGTGGTCTGAATCGATCGTGCCCGTATCGATGAGTCGCGTGCTGTCGACGCGCAGCTCGGGCCGCTCGCGAAAGCGCAGGCCATAGCGGCCGCTCGTCGCCGACGGCCCCTGGTCCCCCGGATGGATGATGTAGGTGCCGTTGGCGCCGACATGCACGTTGAAGTCGGCGCTCGTCGCGACGAGCCCGCCGACGCGCCCGACCAGCGCCGACTGCGAATCGTTGACCTCCGGATCGTTGACGGTGCGGCTCGTCAACGCCAGCGAACCCATCCAGCGCGCACCGCTGGCGCGCAGCGCGAGCCCCAGCCGGCCATCGGCCCCGCCCATCGCGCGGGCCAGTTCAGCCGACGATGGACGTTCGATGAACAGCAGGTCGTCGGGCGTCGTGCTGTCCGCGAGGCCGGCGGACGGCGCAAACGCGCCCATCTGCAGCGTGAACGGCGCGAAGCCGTTGTAGGCGATCCACGCGTCGTTGATGCGCGTCGGGCCTTCGGTGCCCGCGCCGCCCAGTTCCAGCAGCAGCTTGTAGTTGAAGTTGCGGTTGATCACGCCCTCGAAGCCGAAGCGTGCGCGCCGGAAGTAGGCGCCGTCGCTCAGGTCACGGGCACCGTCGATGTCGCGATTCGCCGTGGTGCCAACCGAGCCTCGCCGAAAATCGGTATCAAGCGGGCCGGCGGAATCCTGGCTGTAGTGCGCCACGTCGGCCTGCACCAGCGCGCGCAGCGCAATCGACGAGCGGCCGTCGGCGCTGGTGACCGTCATGCGATTGTTGGCGATCGACACCTTCGGCTGCTCCTGCGCGGCGATCTTCGCCTGCGCCGCGGCCTGCGCGAGCTTGTCGATCTGCGCCTGCTGCTGCGCCACCGCCGCGTCGGGCTTGGGGGCCTCGCCCTGCTGCGCCTGCAACGCGGCGATCTGCGCCTTCTGCGCTTCGATCTGCTGCTGCTGCGCGGCGAGCTGCGCCTGTTGAGCGCTGAGCGCCTGCTGCAGGGCCTCGAGCTGCTGTTGCACGGTGGGCTTCGGCGCGGCCTGCAGTGGAGCGGCGGCGACGAAGAGCGTCAAACAAGCCCATGCGCAGGCCTTGGTCGTGAAATTCATATGGGTACCCGTTGTCGTTCAGTGCAGGACGATGAAGCCGTATTTCTCGAATGCCGCCGTGCCAGCCGGTCCACGGAGGTAGTCGATGAAGGCCGCCGCCTTGTCATTGGCGGCGCCTATCACACCAATTGGATAGGTGATTGGCAGGTGCGACGTGGCCGGAAACAGGTCGACGACCCGCACGCCCGGCTCGATCTTCGCGTCGGTCTCGTAGACGATGCCGAGCGGCGCCTCGCCGCGCGCGACGAAGGCCAGCGCGGTGCGCACGTTGTCGGCGCGCACCAGCCGGTCGGCGATCTCGTTCCAGACGCCCAGAGTCGTCAACGCCGAGCGCGCGTACTTGCCGACCGGCACGGAGTCCGGATCGCCGGTGGCCAGCCGGCCGCCATGGAGCGCTGCGAGCAATGCGAAATTCGGTTCGATGTGCAGCGTGAGAGTGCTGTTTGCCGGCGCCACCAGCGCGAGGCGGTTACCGAGCAGGTTGCGGCGCGACCCCTTCAGGATCAGTCCCCGCTGGTCGAGGTAGTCCATCCATTCCTGGTCGGCGGAAAAGAACACGTCGGCGTGCGCGCCGCTCTCGACCTGGCGCGCCAGCATCGATGTCGCGGCAAACGAAAACACCACACGGGTGCCGCTCGCCTTCGTGTACCCAGCGCCCAGCTCCTGCAGCACATTGGTCAGCGAGGCCGCGGCGAACACCGTGAGCGAGTCTTGCTGGTCCGCCGCGCGCGCGCCGAAAGGCAGCAACAGCAGCAGCGCCAGCGTCGTGAACCATTTCTTGAGCATGCGTGGACCCTCGTCGCGTGTCGTTATATCCAACTGAATACATCGTGACCGAGCCACGCCTGCGTGGCAAGCACCAGGTGCCTTCGCGCTCGCCTGGCGCTACAGTCGTGACCCTGGAGGAACCGAAGATGGCGCATATAGACACGCGGATACGCATTCACTTCGACAGCGAGCTGGCCATCGGACCGGGCCGCATCGAATTGCTCGAAGGCGTGCAGCGCACCGGTTCGCTTTCGCAGGCCGCACGCGACATGAGAATGAGCTACCGGCGCGCCTGGCTGTTGATGCAGAGCCTGAACGAATCGCTGGCCAGTCCTGCCAGCGTGGCCGCCAAGGGCGGCCGACACGGCGGCGGCGCGACGCTGACTCCGCTGGGTCGCGCGCTGGTGCGCAGTTATCGCAATTTCGAGGCGCGCGTGGCGCGTGAGAGCCGGCAGCGCTTCGGGCCATTTGCGCCCGCGGCACGACGGCGCAAGCCTGCCCAACGATGATCGGTGCAACGCGCCCATGGGCACGCAGGTTGGTTGCCACTGCGGTGCATTGCCCTAGGTAGATCTCCTCAGGACTGGTGGCAGGCGGAGGTCCAGTATCCGGGCATACACGCAGGCGCCGCATGCTGCGCTGGCGAGCCTCGCAAGGAGCGCACCGATGTCACCGCGAACACTCACCTTCCACTTCACCGGCGTGGCCCTGCTCGCGCTCGGCATGAGCGCAGGCAAACCGGCCTGCGCCGCGGAACCGGAGGCCAGCGATGCGCTTGGGCCGCCGATCCACGCGGTGCTCACTTCGCCGCCGAACGTACCGCCGCCGACGATGCGCGACCATCCGGCGCACGTCATCGTCGATCTCGAGGTGCGCGAGGTCGAGAAGGAGATCTCCGAGGGCGTGCGCTACACGTTCTGGACCTTCGGCGGCACCGTGCCCGGCAGCTTCATCCGCGTGCGCCAGGGCGACACGGTGGAGTTCCACCTGAAGAATCATCCCGACAACAAGATGCCGCACAACATCGACCTGCACGGCGTGATCGGCCCGGGCGGCGGCGCGGCCTCGAGCTTCACGGCGCCCGGCCACGAATCGCAGTTCACGTTCAAGGCGATGAACCAGGGCATCTACGTCTACCACTGCGCGACCGCGCCGGTCGGCATGCACGTCGGCAACGGCATGTACGGCCTGATGCTGGTCGAGCCGCCGCAGGGACTGCCGGCGGTCGACCACGAGTACTACGTGATGCAGGGCGATTTCTACACCGTCGGCAAGTATCGCGAGAAGGGACTGCAACCCTTCGACATGCAGAAGGCGATCGACGAGCGACCCACCTATGTCGTGTTCAACGGCTCGGAGAGTTCGCTGGTCGGCGATCGCGCGCTGACGGCCAAGGTCGGCGAGACGGTGCGGCTGTTCGTCGGCAACGGCGGTCCGAACCTCGTGTCTTCGTTCCACGTGATCGGCGAGATCTTCGACCGTGTCTGGTACGAGGGCGGCACGAATTTCCAGGAGAACGTGCAGACCACGCTGATTCCCGCCGGCGGCGCCGCGATCGCGCAATTCCACACGCTGGTGCCCGGCAGCTTCGTCATGGTCGATCATTCGATCTTCCGCGCCTTCAACAAGGGCGCGCTGGCGATCCTCAAGGTCGATGGCCCGCCGAACAAGGCGATCTACTCCGGCAAGGAGGTCGACTCGGTCTACCTCGGCGACAAGGCACAGGACCTGGCGGTCGTCAGCCGCGTTACGACTTCCGCCGAGAAGGGCACGCTCACCGTCGAGCAGCAGACCAAGGCGGGCCAGGCATTGTTCGCGGGCACCTGCTCCGTCTGCCACCAGGCCAATGGCCAGGGGCTCGAGGGCGTGTTCCCGCCGCTGGCCGGCTCCGACCTGCTCGCGAACGATCCGAAGCGCGCGATGCACATCGTGCTCAACGGCCTGACGGGCGCTGTCACCGTGAATGGCAAGACCTACAACTCGGTGATGCCGCCGATGAGCCAGCTCAACGACGACGAACTGGCAAACATCCTGACGTACGTGACGAACTCGTGGGGCAACAAGCCCTATCGTTATTCCGCGCAGGAAGTCGCTGCGATTCGCAAGGCCACCGCGCGGCCGCCCGGCGCGGCGCACTGAGTCGCGATGCACGGCGCCCGGCGGCTTTGGCTCCGTGTCCTCGGGCTGCTGTGGATCGCACCGGTCGGCCTGGCGCTGGGCGCGGAAACCCGCGCGCACTTGCCGGGCGGCGAGTTCGTACCGTTGTTGCGACCCGCACCGGCGCCCGCGCCGGCCAGCGTGCACGTGGCCGCGTTCGAGCTCGACCGCGTGCCGGTCAGCAACGCGGAGTTCCTGGTGTTCGTGAAGACCCATGCCGAATGGCGCCGTGACCGAGTGGCCGCCTTGCTGGCCGACTCCGGCTACCTCGCTCATTGGAGCGCGCCGGACGAGCTCGGTGCGCAGGCCCTGCCCGCACAACCGGTCACGCAGGTGAGCTGGTTCGCCGCGCGCGCCTACTGCGAAGCGCAGCATGCGCGCCTGCCGGACTGGTACGAATGGGAGTACGCGGCCGCGGCCGACGAGCGGCAAGCCGACGCGCGCGGCACGGCGGCGTGGCGCGCGCGCATCCTCGACTGGTACGCGCGGCCGGCCACCGCCCCGCTCGCGGCCGTCGGCCAGCAGGCTCCCGACATGCACGGGGTGCAGGACCTGCACGGCCTGATCTGGGAATGGGTGGAGGATTTCGGCGCACTGACCGTCAGCGGCGACAGCCGCAGCCAGGGCGATCCCGATCGCGTGGCATTTTGCGGCGGCGGCGCCGCGACGGTACAGGACCGCGAGAACTATCCGATGCTGATGCGCGTGGCGCTGCTCAGCTCACTCGAGGGCCGATCGACGGGCCGCCTGCTCGGCTTTCGTTGCGCGTCGGGCGTGCGGCCGTGACCCTTCGCGCACACCGCCTGGCCTGCGCCGCGCTGCTGTGGGCATTGCCGGCACTCGCGCCCTGCGCGCAACCCCCACCGGCCGTGCCCGCAGCGGCGTCGGCGCCGCTACCCGGCGATTCCATCTACGCGCTTCACGTGCCGCTCGAACGTGCGGATGGCGGCAGCACGACGCTGGCCGCTTTCCGTGGCCACGCGGTGCTGCTCGCGATGTTCTACAGCCGGTGCAACAGCGCCTGTCCGTTGCTGGTCGAGCGGGTGCGTGCCCTGGCAAGGGAGCTGGCGCCTGCCGAACGTGCGCGGCTATCGATCGTGCTCGTCAGCCTCGACCCCGAGCACGACAATCCCGCTGCGCTCACCGCCTTCGCCGCGCAACATCACGTAGGCGCTGGCGACTGGACGTTGGCACGCACGACCGTGCCTGACACGCGCGCGCTCGCGACCGTGCTGGGCATTCGTTACCGCAACAATCCCGACGGCAGCATCACCCACGCCGCACCGATCGCGTTGTTCGACGGCGACGGCGTGCTCATTGCGCGCACGCTGGAACTGGGTTCGAACGATTCGGCTTTCGAAAACGCGCTGCATCGCGCGCTGGGGGAATAGTGGTGCCGGAGATAGGAATCGAACCTACGACCTACGCATTACGAATGCGCCGCTCTACCAACTGAGCTACTCCGGCAAAGGGGAACTCCGCGGGGGCGGCATTCTAAGAGAATGCCCGGTCGGCAGGCAACGCGCGCATCCGCCTGTGACGCGATCGTCAATTCTTGGGACGCAGCCGAATCACCAGGTCGAGGCTTGCGACTTCCATGCCCTGCGGAACCGGAGGCAAACGGCTGAAGGCGACCTCCGGCAGCGCAACGTCCGTCAAGGTGCCGGTCGCCTCGTCGTGGAAGTGGTAGTGCGGTTCGACGTTCGAGTCGAACCAGCTGCGCGTATCGTCGATCGCCAGCTGGCGGATCAAGCCGCGCGCGGCGAACAGGTTGAGCGTGTTGTAGACCGTGGCCTTCGAAACCTCGACGCCGCGGCTGCGCAGCGTGTCGGCGATCTGCTCCGCCGACAGGTGCTGTGGCGCCGCCAGCAGCAGCTCGGCGATCTGCAGTCGCTGCGCCGTCGCGCGGATGCCGCAGGCCGCAAGCCGCGCCGGGATGTTCTCGATGCCCATGGGCCTTTTTACCGCAGCGCGCGGGGCAACGCAAAAACCACGTGTTCCGGCTTGCCGTGCGACTCGGCTGGCGGGGCGCCGCCCCAGTCACGCAATTGGCAGATCACTTCCTGCACGAGCTGCTCGGGCGCCGAGGCGCCAGCCGTGACGCCGACCGCGTCGACGCCAGCAAACCATTCGCGCCTGAGGTCGGTGGCGCCATCGACGAGGTAGCCGGGCACGCCGGCGCGGTCGGCGAGTTCGCGCAGGCGGTTCGAATTCGAGCTGCTGCTCGAACCGACCACGATCAGCAGGTCGCAATGCTCGAGCAGCTGCTTGACCGCATCCTGGCGATTCTGCGTGGCGTAGCAGATGTCCTCTTTCCGTGGCGCCTGCAGCGAGGGGAATCGCCGCCGCAGCGCCTCGACAATGGCCGCGGTGTCGTCAACCGACAAGGTGGTCTGCGTGACGAAGGCGAGCGCCGCCGGATCCTTGACCTCGAGCCGCGCGACATCGTCGATGCTTTCCACCAGCAGGATGCGGCCGCCGAGCGAGGTATCGAAGCGCCCCATCGTGCCCTCCACTTCCGGGTGTCCCGCGTGGCCGATCAGCACGACCTCGCGCGCCTCGCGCGCGAAACGCGCGACTTCCATGTGCACCTTCGTGACGAGCGGACAGGTGGCATCGAAGACCTGCAACCCGCGCCGCTGCGCCTCGCGCTCCACCGCCGTCGACACGCCGTGCGCGGAGAAGATCACGGTGCCGCCGTCCGGCACCGCATCGAGCTCCTCGACGAACACCGCGCCGAGCGCCCGCAGCCGCTCGACGACATTGCGGTTGTGCACGACCTCGTGGCGAACGTAGATCGGCGCGTCGAACAATTCGATCGCGCGCTCGACGATTTCGATGGCGCGATCGACGCCGGCACAGAAACCGCGTGGATTGGCGAGCAGGATGCGCATGTTCGCCGCGGCCCCGTTCAGCGCCCGGAGCGCCGCGCGGCCAGCAGGCCGTCGAACAGCAGGTAGGCCGCGCCGACCGTGATGGCGGAATCGGCCACGTTGAACGCGGGGAAATAATGCTCGTGCCAGTGCACCTGCAGGAAGTCGACCACGTAACCGAGCCGCAGGCGATCGATGACATTGCCCAATGCGCCGGCGAGGATCAGCGCCAGCGCCGCGGCCATCAGGTTGGCGTGGCGGTCGAGCCGCGCGATCCAGCCGACGAGCGCGGCACTGACGACGGCGGCCAGCGCGCTGAACGCCCAGCGCTGCCAGCCGGAGGCGCTGTCGAACAGGCTGAAGGCCGCGCCATGGTTGTGCGCCCGCACGATGTTGAACACCGGCAGGTAGTAGTGCGCTTCATACAGCTGCATCGAGCGCTCGATGAGGTGCTTGGTCCATTGGTCGAAGCCGACGACCGCCGCGGTCAGCGCGAGCCAGCGCAGCTGCACCAGGCTGGAATTGCCCTGTTCC
>Ga0209023_10003107_pt1 | contig 20038 bp, 19 predicted proteins | sample LakOneMetagenome_FD_187468 | JGI IMG/M metagenome (GOLD analysis project Ga0209023, IMG submission 187468) | Freshwater and sediment microbial communities from Lake Erie, Canada (SPAdes) (version 2) | ecosystem: Environmental > Aquatic > Freshwater > Lentic | place: Lake Erie, Canada...
CGATCTGGTCGTCCATTCGACTGGCGTGCCTTGCGGCGAGAGGCGGGCGCCCCCTTCCCCGTCTTCTAGCTCCTTTTCGTCGTAAAAGGCTTCATCGCGGACCGAATACCAGCCTTCGTAGCGATCGAGATAGAGATCGCCCGAAGCCTCCATCGCCTTCCAAAGCGCAATGCTCGCCTCGTGGTGGCGCGGCTCGGTCGTGCGCACGAACTGGCTGTAACTGATGTTCAGCTTCGCACACATCTCTTTGAAATAACCAGACATTTCGTCAGCCAGTGCTCGTGTCGAGACGCCGGCGCGTACAGCTGTCTGCACCATTTTCAGGCCATGTTCGTCGGTGCCAGTGATCAGCCGGACATCGCGGCCCGAAAGCCGGTGAAATCGGGCAATCGCATCGGCGGCAATCGCCTCATAGGCATGGCCAATATGCGGGCGGCCATTGGGGTAGCTGATTGCGGTGGTGATATAGAAAGGTTCGCCAGACATACGGTCAGGCTTTAGCGCGGTTCGCTTCGGGAACAAGGGCCGCGACATGGCCGGCGAGCGAGAAAACCGTCATTTGGGGGTCAAGCGACTGGCGAACTGCGCTTTCCGCCAGGCTGCGCGCCGCCGACCATGCCTCCAGCGCGAGGGCCAGCGCATTGCCCTGCCGGTTGCGCGCTTCCTGAGCGATGAAGGTTGGCGCACGGCTCAGAAAGGCTTCGTAACGACGCTGCGCGGCTTTGGCCGAAAGCGACTGCGCCAACTCGGCGCGCACGGCATTATCAGGATCACCGTTGCGCGCTATGGTTCGCAGGGCAGCATCCAGCCCCGCAAGGTCGAGCCCTGCAAGGCCAAGCGCCTGTCCCGGGGAACCCTCCCCAGCGTCGACCAGCGCGGAAAGTTCGGATTCACCTATATCCGGAAGGCTCCGGCGCAGGACGGTCCGCATCGAGTCATTGTCGAGAGCCCCAAACCGAAGCATGCGGCAGCGTGAGCGGATTGTGGGCAGCAAACGCCCCGGCGCGTGGCTGACAAGGAGGAAGATGGTACCCTGCGGCGGCTCTTCCAGGCTTTTGAGCAGGGCATTGGCGGCGCCGCGTTCCATATCGTCGATCGAGTCCACAAGGACGACGCGCGACCGCGAATAGGACGGCGTGAGTGCAAAGGTTGTGCCGAGCGCGCGGACTTGCTCGATCGTGATATTCCGCGCCCGTTCGAGATCGGCGGGCCAATTGCGTCGTTCGATCTCGCGGACTGATTTCATGTCCTTGGGCAAGCGATCGAGCAGGATGAAATCCGGATGGGTGTGGGCATCGACCAGCTTGGCTATCGGATGGTTTCCGGGCACCGAAAGTCCCTCGCCGGGCGGGACTGGCCCCGCTGCCTCACAGAGCAGCCGCTTGGCAAGCGCCGTTGCCGCCATGGCCTTGCCGACGCCTTCGGGGCCGGCCAAAAGCCAGGCATGATGCATCCGCGGGCCGCGCATTGCCGACAGGAAGCTGGCGATGACCCCGTCATGGCCGACCGGGGCAATCACAGCATATCCCCGAGAGCGTTCATCAGGCGTGCCGTCACTTCATCGGCATCTCCCGCCGCTGAAACCAGCCGGAAACGTTCCGGCGAAGCAGCTGCCATTGCCTTGAAAGCAGATGCAACATCGCGGTGATATTGGGTATTCTGAAGTGCAAAGCGATCGGCCTTGCCGCCGTCCCGCCGGTCCGCGCGCGACGCGGCCTGATCGAGGTCGAGCGCGAGCACAAGCGTACGATCCGGCAACAAGCCGCCGCTGCCGATCCCGTGCAGCGTCATGATGTCGGCATCGCTCAAGCCCCCCGCTCCGCCCTGATAGGCGCGCGTCGAATCGACGAACCTGTCGCACAGAACCCAATCCCCGCGCGCAAGTGCCGGCCGGATGGTTTTTTCTACGTGATCCGCACGCGCGGCTGCAAAGAGCAGCGCCTCGGCGCGCGGGCTCCAGCGATCCGCCGCGCCGTCCATAAGCAGGGCCCGGATTGCCTCCGCCCCAAGGCTGCCGCCCGGTTCGCGGGTCGTGACCACCGAATGCCCCCGCGCCCGGATCGCCTCGGCCAGAGCCTGGAGCTGGGTCGATTTACCGACGCCCTCCCCACCCTCAAGCGTAATGAATTTCGCGCTCACCCGCCGAAGAATGACATCAAACCGGCCCAAACGCGACCGAAAAAGCCTGCTTCGGATACAGCGTCCTCCGCGATCAGCGGCATGACCTGCGGCACAGTATCGGGCGTCGTGACGACCAGATCGGCAATGTGCTGGCCTTTGGTAATCGGGGCCTTGATCGGGCCATCATAGACGACCTTAACGCTCATGTTTGCTGAAGCGCCAGTCGGCAGGGTCACGGCAATATTGCGCGGGGCGACGAGGCCAACGGTCGAGGCGCTGCCCATTTGCACTTCGGCATGCTCAATCACCTTGCCTGCCGCAACCAGCGGCTTGGATTCCCATGCCTTGAAGCCCCAGTCCATGAACTTCACGGACTCGGAGATACGATTGTTGAAGCTGTCGATCCCGGCGACGACCATTACCAGCCGTCTGCCATTCTGTTCGGCCGAGCCTGTAAAACCGTAACCCGCCTCATCGGTATGGCCGGTCTTGATCCCGTCCGCCCCGGGAATCCGGCCCAGGATCGGGTTGCGGTTGGCCTGGGTGATGTCCGCGCCCGCGCCCATCGTCTTGCCCCAGGTGAACTGGGTCTGGCTATAGAATTTACGGTAGAGATCGGGCGTTTCGTCGATCGTTGCGCGGCCCAGCGTGGCAAGATCCTTCGCTGTCGTATAGGTCACGCCGCCATCGGGCCAGCCATTCGCCGTGCCATATTGGCTGTTGGCGAGGCCGAGACGTTTGGCTTCGGCGTTCATTTGCGCGACGAATGCCTGTTCGGTGCCGAACATCCCTTCGGCCAGCACAACGCAGGCATCATTTCCTGACAGCGTCACGATGCCGTGCAGCAGGTTTTCAATACTCACTTCCTCGCCCGCCGAAAGGAACATAGTCGACCCGGCTTCCGGGCCATGCCATTTCGCCCAGGTTTCGGGGCGAACGGTAAATTTCTGGTCGAGCCGGAACTTGCCTTGCTTGATGAGCCGGAACGCGAGATGCGCGGTCATCATCTTGGCCATCGAGGCTGGCGGGATGCGTCTGTCGGCATCCTTGGCATAAAGGACCGCGCCCGAAGACAGGTCGATCATATAGGCGACGGGCGCGCTCGTTTCGAACGGCGGCGCGGCGGCATTCACCGGAATGGCAATGGCAAGAAAGGCGGCAGGCAACGCAATCGGGAGTTTCATGTAAAGCTTTCGACTCAGCGGGTGATCCTGGCGTCGCGATAGCCCTTTGCCGCAACAGGGCCAAGCGCGAGCTATCGCTCCACCGCGTCGGCAAGAAGCCCGACCGAAAGGGCGTAGAAATTCGAGCAATTATATTCGAGGATCACGCGATAATTTCCCGTCAGCAGATAGGCTGTAGCGCCAGGTCCGTCAGGCTCGAGCAAGGTTGCGAGATCGGACTCCCTCAAGCCCCTGGTTTCGAGCGGCGTCACGCCGAACGACCGCCATTCGGCGATCGTCTTCCATTGGCTATGCCGGGCAAAGACGCGCGGGCAGCGCGACGGTGTCAGCCTGTTCGCGAGCGCCGACCGGTTCAGAGTATCGGGGACGATCGCCCTCACTCCCCAGGGTTGGCCGCTCCGCCAGCCCGAAGCGGCAAAATAGGCAGCAATCGACGCCAGCGCGTCGGCTTCGCTCGACCAGATGTCCGATCGTCCGTCGCCATCGCCGTCGCGACCGTAGCGGAGGTAGGTCGAAGGCAGGAATTGCGGATAGCCTGTCGCGCCGGCCCAGCTTCCCTTGAGCTTTTCGCGCGGGAAGCCCTTGTCGATCATCTTTAGCGTTGCAATGAATTCGGTTGTGAAGAGGCTGCGACGTCGCCCTTCATAGGCAAGCGTTGCGAGCGAGTTCGCGAGGTCGAAATCACCGGTATAGGCACCGTAATTGGTTTCATGCCCCCAGATCGCGACCATGATCGCTTCGGGCACCCCCGTTTCTCCTTCCACCTTCTGAAGCAGTGGGTGAAGCGCCTGGAATTTCTCGCGGCCCCTGTCGATCCGGGCGCCGTCGACATGCTGGGCGGCGTACGGCGCAAAATTGGGTATCGGTGAATTGGGGGGTCCGCCCGGCTGGGCGCGATCAAGATCGACGACTCGCTGGCTATAACGGAGTGTCGGAAACACGGCATCTGCGGTGGCCGTCGAAACGCCCCGCGCCAATGCCTCGATTCTCAATTGAGCGATGAAGATCTGGAAAGCCTCGTCCTCCTGAGCTTCCGCACTTGTCGCGGTCGCGGCGCCGAGCGCCAGCGGAAGGCAGGCCAGCACCAGTGCCGCGCGAATGTGGTAACTTCGCATCTTGCTTGTGTTGCACAATCGGGCGCGCGCCGTCATCCCCTATTCGTCGCGGCGCTTGCACCCATGGCCGTGACTCCGCTATGCGCCGCCCCGTCTCGCGGACAGGTGGCCGAGTGGTTTAAGGCACCGGTCTTGAAAACCGGCGTGGGTTCACGCTCACCGTGGGTTCGAATCCCACCCTGTCCGCCAGAACCGCAAACAGTGCGTCGCCTTGTTTTCCGATCGGAAAATTCGCCGACGGCGCTTTCTATTTGCAGCCGAAACCGCGCCAGTGGGGGTATAGGCGAAAGGTCGCGCATGCGGCCGTCTCTTGAACGGGAATGCTTGCTCTCATGACGCCACTGGTCCAGAATTCACAAACGCTATGAACACCCAGTCTTACAGGAGAGGACAGGCTCTTGCCGCAGCACGGCATGGCCTCTTGCCGCGCCTGGTTGCATGGCGTTTTCACAAACTCATCGATCGGATAGACTCGCGGATCGCTTCGGGCGCGATCGAGGCCATGCTGCCCGATGGCAGCTTCCGCATCGTCGGCGGGCAGGAGCAGGGGCCAGTCGCGAAGATCACGCTCAACCGCTGGCGCGCGCTGATCCGGCTTGTCCGTTCCGGTTCGGTCGGATGGTATCAGGCCTGGGAAAAAGGCGAATGGGAAAGCCCCGATCCGGTCGTGTTGTTCGACCTGTTCATGCGCAACCGGGCAAGCCTTGGCGAAATAGGCCGATCTTCCGGGCTTTCGCGCATCGCGCGGATGGCTGTCCACGCGCTCAACCGCAACAGCCGTCGCGGCGCGCGACGCAACGTCATGGCCCATTATGATCTGGGCAATGATTTCTACAGAACCTGGCTCGACACGACGATGAGCTATTCGAGCGCGATCTTTGCCGAGCCGATCAGCGGCGAGGAGCCTCTTGAAGACGCCCAGCACCGCAAGGTCGCGCAACTGGTTGACCGGCTGCGGCTTAGCCCTGGCTCAACCATTCTCGAGATCGGCTGCGGCTGGGGTTATCTGTCGCGCTATTGTGCCAAAATGGGACATGAAGTGACAGCAATCACGCTTTCGCCTGCGCAGAAGCATTGGGCCGAGGAAGCGGCGCGAGCCAACGGCGTCTCTCCGGGCTATCGGCTATGCGACTATCGCGACGTGATCGGCCAATTCGATGCGATTGCCTCGGTAGAAATGGTCGAGGCTGTGGGCCAGGCCTATTGGCCCGCCTATCTCGACGTGATTGCGCGCTGCCTGAAACCGGGCGGGCGCGCCGCGATCCAATATATCGCGATCGACGATGCAATCTACGATGGCTACGCCGCAAGTGTGGATTTCATCCAGACCTATATCTTTCCCGGTGGCATGCTGCTTTCGGAAAAGCGGTTTCGGGCGCTTGCTGAAACGCGTGGGCTGAGGTGGGAGGCAGCAGCGCATTTCCCGCTCCATTACGCTGAAACGCTTAAGCGCTGGCGCGCCCGGTTTGACGACGCGGCGGAAGCCGGGCGATTTCCTAGTGGTTTCGATCAGCATTTCAGGGACTTGTGGCGCTATTATCTCATGTATTGCGAGGGAGGATTTCGGGGCGGCGGAATCACCGTTGCACAGGTGACGCTTGTGAAAGAGGGGAATGACGATGCGAAAGTGGATATTGGCGCTGGCCTTGCTACAGACGGCGGCTGACGCGCAATCGGTTGCCGACCTGCCAAAGGATCAGAATGTGCTGTTCTGGACACAAGACCAACGAGATACCGCTTTCCGCGCCATGGACAAGATCGCCAAGTCCAACACGATTGCGGCGGGCGGCCACGTGCACGCGCTGGCTCCGGGAAAGCCGATCAAACTCGATCTCGATATCGACGCGCTCATGCAGCATCAGCGCAATGCCGGGCTGATCATTGTGCAGGACGGCAGGATCCGCTTCGAGAAATATGCGCTGGGCTATGGCCCAGAAGGCCGGTGGACCAGCTTTTCGGTCGCCAAATCTCTTACCTCCACGCTTGTCGGGGCGGCGGTGAAGGACGGCTATATCAAGAGCCTTGAAGACAAGGTTACGGTCTACATCCCCGATCTGCGCGGCTCTGCATATGACGATGTGACCGTGCGGCAGTTGCTGACGATGACGTCGGGCGTGCGGTGGAACGAGGATTATGCCGATCCGAAGTCCGATGTTGCGCTGTTCAACATGCAAAAGCCCGAACCCGGCGTTGATGTTACCGTCAGCTATATGCGGAAATTGCCGCGCGAGGCGCCCGCCGGGAGCAAGTGGGTTTACAAGACCGGCGAAACCAACCTGATCGGCGTGCTCGTTTCGAGCGCCACGGGCAAGACGCTGTCTGCCTATCTTTCCGAAAAGGTCTGGAAGCCCTTTGGCATGGAGCGCGATGCGATCTGGATGCTTGGCGCCACCGATCATGAAATCAGCGGCTGCTGTATTTCGGCAACGTTGCGGGATTATGCACGTTTCGGCATGTTCATCCTTGGAGGCGGGGTCGCCGGGGGCCAGAAGGTGCTCGCGGACGATTGGCTTCCTCACGCCACGACCAAGCAGGCCGATATCGCTGTCCCCGGTAGGGGCTATGGCTATCAATGGTGGACGAACGACGACGGCAGCTTTGCGGCACAGGGCATTTTCGGCCAGGGAATCTTTATCGATCCGAAGCGCCAGCTCGTGATTGCGTCAAATGGAAACTGGCCGCACGCGACCGACCCCGAAGGCGTCGGGGCCGAACGCCTGGCCTTCTATAAGGCCGTTCAGCGCGCGGTGGACAGCGAGGAGTGACCGACGGCGCCGTGTGTGGCGACAATGCGGTCATACACGGCGATGTTCAGGAGATGGTCAAAGGCGCAACCGACCCGAGAACCGTCATTCCAAACCACATTGGCCTGAAGACTGGACAGGCCTGGCAGCGTGACCCAGCAAATGGCCCCGGGGCGCATGCCTGTCACGGCGTCGCAGCAGAAGCCGCTGATCGAAAGATCATAGACCGTAACTTCAAAGCCGGGAGAGCCAGACGCGCGTAGCTTTGCCGGAAGGCGCATGAGTACCCTCGCACCGCAACGATCTTCCTGGGCGGCGGAGTGATAAGGTGAATAGTTGGGCATCGTTCAATCCTGACAATGCTGGTCCCGAAGAAAGATTTACGGGCAAATGCCTAATCCGAGGATACCGGTTATGGTTAATCGACGCGTTCGCGATGTCCGGTTTCGAAACCCCGGATCGCAAGGTCGCACAGCCGTTCGCCGACGGTCCGGGGCTCTTTGACGCTCATCGGGTCTTCGCCGGGATAGGCCTTGGCCCGCATCTGTGTTCTTGTGCGGCCGGGATCGACGATTGCGACACGCACGCGGCCGATATTCCGGTTTTCCTCGGCATAGCAGTCCAGAAGCATTTCGAACGCTGCCTTGGACGCCCCATAGCCGCCCCAATAGGCGAAAGGCTTCTGCCCCGCACTCGACGTGATACCGATGAGCCTGGCCGCTTCGGCCTTCCTCAATAGCGGGTCGAAGGCCGCGATCATCGCCTGTTGCGCGGCGACATTAAGTGTCAGCACTTGCGCGAATTCCTTCGCGTCGAAATGCTGGACCGGCGCCAGTGTCCCGAGCATTGCCGCATTGAGGATCAGAATATCGAGCTTTTCCCATCGCGCAGACACGGCTTGCGCCAGCCGCGCGATACTTTCGCCGTCAGTCAGGTCGAGCGGCGCGATGGTTGCGGTTCCGCCTGCCTGATGGATTCGCTCCTCGACCTCTTCCAGCCCCGCCGAGGTGCGGGCCGTCAGGACGACATGCGCCCCTGCCCGGCCCAGCGCTTCCGCGGTCGCTGCACCGATACCCCGCGAAGCGCCCGTGACGAGCGCGACCTGTCCGTCGAGCAATCCCGGCACTAGACGACCCGTTCGGCCAACAGGCTCAGCTGGTTTTCCGGCGCGATCTCATCCTGATCGGTCAGACGGGTCGGATAGTCGCCGGTAAAGCAAGCATCGCAATATTGCGGCCGGATGTCGGCGCGATGATCCTCGCCCAGCGCCTTGTAGAGCCCGTCGATCGAAACGAAGGCTAGGCTGTCGGCGTGAATGAAGGTCCGCATCTCTTCCAGATTGTGCTTGGCCGCGAGCAACTTGGATCGCTCGGGCGTGTCGACGCCATAGAAGCAACTATGCCGGGTGGGCGGACTCGCGATCCGCAAATGAACTTCGGTCGCCCCGGCATCGCGCATCATCTGGACGATCTTGAGGCTGGTCGTTCCGCGCACGATAGAATCATCGATCAGGACGACGCTCTTGCCCGAAATCAACGCGCGATTGGCATTGTGCTTGAGCTTTACGCCCAGGTGACGGACCTGGTCCCCCGGCTGGATGAACGTCCGCCCGACATAATGCGAACGGATAATTCCGAGTTCGAAAGGAATTCCAGATTGCTGGGCATAGCCGATCGCCGCCGGCGTTCCACTGTCAGGGACCGGAATGACAAGATCGGCTTGGACGGGGCTTTCAATTGCAAGCTGCGCGCCGATCGCCTTGCGCACCGAATAGACGCTCGATCCGTCAACGATCGAATCGGGCCGCGAAAAATAGACGTGTTCGAAGATACAGGGCCGCGGGCTGATCGCGGCGAACGGCTTGATCGATCGCAATTGTCCCTGTGAGACGATGATGATTTCGCCCGGATCGACTTCGCGCTCATAGGTCGCGCCTACCACGTCGAGGGCAACGGTTTCCGAAGCGAAGATGTAGGCATCTCCTAATTTGCCCATCACCAAGGGGCGAATGCCCAGCGGATCGCGGCACGCAATCATCCCTTCCGGAGTCAGGCAGATCAACGAATAGGCGCCTTCGACCTGCTTCAGCGCATCGATGAACTTGTCGAGCAGTGTCCGGTAGGTGCTGGTCGCGACCAGATGGATGATGACCTCGGTATCGCTGGTCGACTGGAAGATCGCCCCGCGGCGCACAAGGTCTCGTTTCACCGTCATCGCGTTCGAGATGTTGCCGTTGTGCGAAACCGCAAAGCCGCCCGACGCCAGATCGGCATAAAGCGGCTGGACATTGCGGAGCGAAGTTTCACCGGTCGTCGCGTAGCGAACATGACCGCAAGCCACACTGCCCGGCAAGCCGTTGATGATGTCATCGCGGTCGAAATTGCCCGCAACATGGCCCATTGCGCGGTGCGAGTGGAAATCCTTGCCGTCCCAGCTCGTTATCCCGGCGGCTTCCTGCCCGCGATGCTGGAGCGCGTGGAGCCCGAGCGCGGTTACGGCGGATGCTGTATCTGCCCCCCAAACCCCAAATATCCCGCACTCTTCCTTCAATTTGTCATCATCGAACGGATGAGTAGTGATCATTGGGAATCGCCCGATGGTTGCGCCGTGCCGCGCATATAGGGACTTGTCTTCATTTTGTAATGCCCAATGGTGGGAAAAGTCCCTTCTGCACCAAAAGGCTGGGCGCCGGGGCGGCTTGCCCTCCCCTGCCAGCACCCTAAAAGGCGCGCATGACCAAAGTGCGCGAAACCGGCCTGACCCTCGATCCGCGATATGATGCCAATGGCCTTATCACCGCCGTCTGTACTCACGCCGAAACCGGCGAAGTGCTGATGCTGGCGCATATGAATGCCGAGGCGCTGGAGAAAACTATCGAAACCGGAAGGGCAACTTTCTGGTCGCGTTCGCGCGCCGCACTTTGGGTCAAAGGCGAAACGTCTGGGCATTTCCTTGATGTGACCGAAGCCCGGATCGATTGCGACCAGGATGCCGTCTGGCTTAAATGCTTTCCTCAAGGCCCAGCCTGCCATACGGGGGAAGCAAGTTGCTTTTATCGCATCATCAAAGGCAATGTGCTTGCGCGGGATTGACCCTTACGTATACGTAAAGTAACAGGCACCTATGTCTATCGCGACCGTAGAGGTAGCCGATCCGCGTGACCGGCACCAATATTCAATTTCGGATCTCTCGGATGAGTTCAAGATCACGGCGCGTGCGCTCCGTTTTTACGAGGACGAGGGGCTAATTTCCCCCATCCGGCGCGGTTTAACGCGGATCTATACGAAGCGCGATCGTGCCCGGCTGGCTTGGATTCTGCGAGCGAAGCGCGTCGGCTTCAGCCTGGCCGACATTCGCGAGATGATCGATCTCTATGACATCGGTGATGGCCGTCATGCGCAGAGGCTGGTGACGGTTGAAAAATGCCAGGCGCGAATCGATCTGCTCAAGCGGCAACGTCACGACATCGACGCGCATATTGATGAATTGTCGCGTTTCATCGATATTGTAAAAAAGGCGGACGCACCCGGCGACGCCTGATCCGGCCTTTCAAAGCGGAGACGTCCCTTGCCTCAATATACCGCCCCTGTGCGCGATACGCGGTTCATACTCGAACATGTGATCGGGCTTGATCGCTACGCCAACCTGCCCGGGTTCGAGAATGCCACCCCCGACATGATCGAGGCCGTGCTGACCGAAGGCGGGCGGGTGTGCGAGGAAATATTGTTCCCGCTTAACAAGTCGGGCGACGAGCAGGGCTGCACGCGCCACTCCGACGGTACTGTTACCACCCCTGATGGCTTCAAGGAGGCCTATCGCGCATATCGCGAGGGCGGCTGGGTCGGGCTTTCGGCACCCGAGGAGTTTGGGGGACAGGGGCTGCCGCATGTGATCGGGACGGCAATGGAAGAGTTCCGCATGGCCGCGAACCAGTCTTTTGGGATGTACCCCGGGCTGACGATGGGTGCGGTGGCGTCGATTCTGGTCAAGGGCTCGGACGAGCAAAAGGCCAGATATGTCCCGAAGATGATCTCTGGCGAATGGGGCGGGACAATGAACCTGACCGAATCGCACGCGGGCACCGATCTCGGCCTCATTCGCACCCGCGCCGTGCCGCAGGTCGACGGCAGTTACAGCATCACGGGCACCAAGATCTTCATTTCGGGCGGCGAGCACGACTTGACCGAGAACATCATCCACCTCGTCCTCGCCAAGACTCCCGATGCGCCGGAATCGAGCAAGGGCATCTCGCTGTTCATCGTCCCCAAGGTCCTGGTGAACGCCGACGGCTCGCTTGGCGAAAGAAATGCGGTAAGTTGCGGGTCGATCGAGCACAAGATGGGCATCCGTGCGCAGGCCACCTGTGTAATGAACTATGATGGCGCAACGGGCTATATGGTCGGCGAAGAGAATAAGGGCCTGGCGGCCATGTTCATCATGATGAACGCCGCCCGGCTCGGCGTTGGCGTGCAGGGCCTCGCCCAGGGCGACATTGCCTATCAGAACGGCCTTCAATATGCGAAGGACCGGCGGCAGGGGCGATCGCTCACTGGCGCCAAGGAGCCGCAGGAAAAGGCCGACCCCCTGCTGGTCCACCCCGATATCCGCCGGATGCTCATGGAAGCAAAGGCAATGACCGAGGGGCTGCGCGCGCTGTGCCTGTGGGGCGCGCTACAGGTCGATCTCGCGCATAGCGCCCAGGCCGAGGCCGAGCGGCAGATGGCCGATGACCTGATCTCGCTCCTGACCCCGGTGATCAAGGGCTATGGCACCGACAAGGGCTATGAAATCGCCACCGCGATGCAACAAGTCTATGGCGGGCACGGCTATATCGAGGAATGGGGCATGAGCCAGTATGTCCGCGATGCCCGCATCACGCAGATCTATGAGGGTGCCAACGGCGTCCAGGCTCTCGATCTGGTCGGGCGCAAGCTCGCGCAGAATGGCGGGCGCGGCGTTGGGGCATTCTTCGCGCTGGTCGCGGCGGAGATCGAGGCCGCGAAATCGAACCCTGCCCTGTCGGACATCGCGACACGGCTCGAAAAGGCGCTTGGCGACCTCCAGGCGTCGACCATGTGGCTGATGCAGAACGGCATGGCCAATCCGGACAATGCCGGCGCCGGTTCGACGCCTTATCTCCATCTGATGGGTATAGTGTCGGTCGGCCTGATGTGGCTCAGGATGGCAAGCGCTGCCCAGCTCGCACTGGAGGCGGGAGCCGAAGACAAGGCGTTCATGGAAACCAAGCTAATGACGGCGCGCTTTTTTGCCGAGCGGATCATGCCCGATAGCGGAGCATTGCGGCGCAAGATCGAGGCGGGTGCCGAGGCAATCATGGCGCTGACTGCGGAAAATTTCTGAGCGGAACCCCAATGAAGCCCTTCCTCATTGCCTCGCTTGCCGTCGCGATCGCGCTGTTGCTCTTCACGCGTCTTGTCGCCCCGCCGAACCAGCTGGACATACTCGACCGAGCCTGGCCGGGCGCAAACAAGGCGGAATTGCTGGCTGCGGACGTCGCCTTTGATCCTGTCAGCGGGCAGAAGCTCAATGTCTGGGGTGCGAAGGGCGAAGCTGCGAAGAAGCCGGTCCTGGTCTTCTTCTATGGCGGTGGCTGGGCGAATGGCGAACGCTCGGAATACGGATTCGCAGCAAGGGCCTATGCAAATCGGGGCTTTATCGTCGTCCTGCCCGACTACCGCAAGGTTCCGCATATCCGCTTCCCGGTCTTCAACCAGGACGCGGCCGCGGCCGTCCGTTGGGTGCACGACAATATTGCCCATTATGGCGGCGATCCCGAACGCATCGTTCTCGCCGGGCATTCTGCGGGCGCCTATATCGCGATGATGCTGACGCTCGATCAATCGTACCTTAGAGCGGCCGGCGTGAACCCTCATATCGTGCGGGCGGTCGCGGGCCTGTCGGGCCCCTATGATTTCTACCCTTATGACTCGCGGCGGTCGATCAACGCCATGAATGCCTGGCCAAGGCCGATGGAGACGCAGCCCATTGCCTTCGCCCGCAAGGACGCGCCTCCAGTCATGATCGTCACTGGAACCGCCGATGATACGGTCAAGCCGCGCAACGCGATCCTGCTTTCGCAGCGGCTTCACGAATTGGGCGCTCCGGTCGAATTTCGGGCCTATAACGATCTTAACCACGAAGACGTGGTCATGTCGCTGTCAAAGCCGTTCAGGAACAAGGCGCCCGTCTTGCAGGATAGCGCGGATTTCCTCATGAAGGCGGTCCAGAAGCCATAAAGAGGATTTCCCGTGCTGAGCGATGCGCAACTGACGGCAGTCGGCAATTATATTGCGCAAGCGCTTCATGTGCCCGAGGCCAGGATTGCCGGCGTGCGGCGTTTCCATGGCGGGGCTTCGCGCGAAACCTATGCCATCGATATCGAGGCCAAGGGAGCCTCGCAGGCGCTGATCCTGCGCTGCGACCCTGGGGACAGCCTGATCGAAACCCCGCGAGCGGTGGAATTTGCGGCCTATCGCTCATTCGAAGACAGCGGCGTGCCGGTTCCACGTGCAATCAGTCTTTGTGAAGATGCGACGCTGATCGGCTCCCCCTTTTTCTTGATGCAACGCATCGAGGGTGGCGAAGCAGTCAGCCCTTTTACGCCTGACGCCTATGGCGAAAATCGCGACGCGATTGGCCGTCAGTTCTTTGAGTTTCTGGGAAAAATAAACGGGGTAGACGCGCTTTCAAGCCCGCTTGCACGGCTCGTGGAATGCCCGGCTCTCGATCAGTGCTGGACGCGCGAACTCGATTACTGGACCGGGCAGGTCGAAAAGAATGGGCTCGATCCCGAGCCCATATTGATGGCCGCCGTCCGTTGGCTCCGCAACAATCCCCCGCCCCCGGCGCAACGGCTTTCGATCATCCATGGCGACTTTCGAAACGGCAACGTGCTCCATGACGGGGCCGGACACATTCTCGCGGTGTTGGACTGGGAGATGGCCCATATCGGCGATCCGCTGGAGGATCTGGCGTGGGCGCTCGATCCGCTCTGGAACCTCCAGGACGCAAGTCGCGCAGCGGGGCTGATCGATCGTGGCGAAGCCATCCGCTTGTGGGAAGGCGCAAGCGGCCTCCGCTTCGACGAAGCGGCCTTTGCCTGGTGGGAGATGTTCGCAACTGTCAAAGGTATGGCAATCTGGATTTCCTCCGGACATGCCAGCATCGCCGGTGTCAATACAGACCCGGTCCTCGCCTTTTCGGGTTGGTACCCGAAAACGCTTGGAAATCATGTCCTCGCGACGCGCCTTGCAAGGATTTTCGCATGAAACCGGGCATCGACCAGCACCTGATGTCGCTTGCAACGACGCTTGCCACCCGTATCATTCCGGAATTGGCCCCCGACTCCTACGCAACGGGCGACGCGCGGATGGCGGCCATGCTGGCCGTCCTGATCGCACAGGAAGCCGATCGCGCTGCTGACACGCTGGCGCGCGAGAACCGCGAGATGCGGATGCTCTTTCTTGCTGCATCGCGGATGGATGTGGTGCCTGCGTTGCGAGTCCGGCTGGCGCACGACGCGGCGTTGGAGGAGGCCGATCTCAGGCTCTCCACCCTTTCGGCTGCGCATGACAGATATTCCGAAACGCTGATGCTTCTTCAGGCCACCATCGAAACGATTGACGAGGAATGGGCAAGGTCGCTCAATAGCGAAATCTGGCAGCTCCTGCTGAGCGGAGCCCAATCCCGGCTGCTTGTCCTGCCCGCGGCATAGGTGAAAGAACAAATGCCCGGACTGTTTCCAGTCCGGGCACCTGCGTGACGATTCCGTCAACCCCCCTTTTGGTTTCCGTCTCAACACAGCCTGCCGGTTGTTCCAGCTTTGGCGTGGAGCCGTTCACCTCCCCGAACCGTGGCGACACGTTTCAGAAGCCTTCCGCTAGGGAAACTTAACGAATTTGTCATCGCCAGAATGGTGCGCCGGAGTCGATTTGGCACGCACTGTGTTGATTCCGCCACAGTCCCGCTGGCTTGCCAGCCCTGCCCGCGCGCTTTAGTGGCGCAGCATGATCCTTTCTGCCCATGAGCGCATGATCGCCAGACGCTATCTGCTCCCCGGGCGCGGCGAAGGCTTTATCTTCCTGGTGGCGGGCATCAGCCTTTTTGCTGTGATGCTGGGCGTGGCCGCGCTCATCGTCGTGATGAGTGTCATGAATGGGTTTCGCGCCGAGCTTTTCGACAAGATCGTCGGCCTCAATGGACATGCGGTGGTCCAGGGCTATGGCGGCAAGCTGCCCGACTGGCGTCAGATCATGGCCGATGCGAAGGCCACGCCCGGCGTCACGAGCGCGATCCCGTTGATCGAACAGCCATTGATGGCCAGCTACGAAGGCCGTGTTGAAGGCGTGCTGGTGCGCGGCATGATCGTTCATGACATCCGCACCAATTCCTCGATCCATAACAAGGTGTTGACCGGCAAGCTCGACGAGCTTGTGCCGGGGAGTGGGAATGTCGCGATCGGAGCACGGCTAGCAGAGGCGCTGGGTGCCCAGGTGGGCGGCAATATCAGCCTGATCTCGCCCGACGGCCAATCGACGCCCTTCGGCTCGGTGCCGCGGATCGTAAGTTACCGCGTCGCGGCGATCTTCGAAGTCGGTGTCTATGACTATGACAAGGCCTTTGTGATCATGCCGATCGAGGATGCGCAGCAACTCCTCCTGCTTGGCGATGCGGTCGGCATGGTCGAACTCGATACCACCGATCCCGACAAGGTCGGGTCGATCCTGGCGCCGCTAGCGGCACGGGTTGGCGACAAGGCCGTCGTCACCGACTGGCGGAGCATGAATGCTTCCCTGTTCGAGGCGCTGGCGGTGGACCGCGTCGTTTCATTCGTGATCCTCTCGCTGATCATCCTGGTGGCTGCCTTCAACATCCTGTCGTCGCTGATCATGCTTGTCAGGGCCAAGACGCGCGACATCGCCATTGTCAGGACGATGGGCGCGTCGCGCGCAAGCCTGGTCAGGATATTCATGACCGTCGGCATCGTCATCGGAATGCTGGGAATCGCAGCAGGCGTCGCGCTAGGGTTCGTGATTCTCTATTTCCGGCAGGGGATGGTGAATGGCATTCAGTTCCTTACGGGGCAGAATCTCTGGGATCCCTCGATCCGCTTCCTGACCGAACTGCCCGCGCGGACGGACCCGGTCGAAGTGCTGGGCGTGGTGCTGATGGCACTGGTGCTGACGATCCTTGCCACGCTCTATCCGGCCTTCAAGGCCGCTGGAACCGACCCGGTGCAGGTGCTCCGCTATGAGTGACGTTCTGGTCGTCTCGGGCCTCCAGCGGAGCTTCACGCAAGGCAATGCCACAATCGAAGTGTTGCGCGGAGTCGACCTAGCCGTTGGCGCCGGAGAAATCGTGGCGCTCCTTGGCCCGTCCGGTTCGGGCAAGTCGACCCTGCTCCAGGCCGTCGGCCTGCTTGAGGGCGGCTTTTCGGGTTCGATCCGCATCGGAGAGGAAGAAGCCGCCAATCTCGACAATGACGGGCGGACCCGCGTGCGGCGCGACATGCTGGGATTTGTCTATCAATTCCACCATCTGCTTCCCGATTTCTCCGCTATCGAGAATGTGATCCTGCCGCAGCTGATCCACGGCGCAAGCCGCGGAGAGGCCGAGGTCCGGGCGTCATCACTGCTCGGCGCGCTCGGTCTTTCGGGCCGCCTTGACCACCGGCCAAGCCAGCTTTCGGGCGGTGAGCAGCAGCGTGTCGCCGTTGCGCGAGCGCTCGCCAACCGCCCTGCGCTGATCCTTGCCGATGAACCCACCGGCAATCTCGATGAGGCAACGGCGGACGTGGTGCTCGACGAACTGCTGAAGCTCGTCCGCGGCGAAGGGGCTGCGGCCCTGATCGCCACGCACAATGAACGGATCGCCGCACGGATGGACCGGACGCTCCGGCTCCATGACGGGATTTTGGCCCAACGGCATTGATCAGCCCCTGTATTGCACCCATATAGTGAACCAACCGCTTTTTGGAGCCAGAATGACTCAGTCCTATCCCGTCCTGCCGTTGCGTGACATTGTCGTGTTTCCCAACATGGTCGTGCCGTTGTTCGTCGGCCGCGACAAATCCGTGGCGGCGCTCGAACAGGCCATGAATGCGGACAAGGAGATTTTCCTCGTCGCGCAGCTTGACCCTGCGCAGGACGACCCCGGGCAGGACGATCTTTATGACCTCGGTGTGATTGCGTCGGTTCTCCAATTGCTGAAACTTCCGGACGGGACCGTGCGTGTGCTTGTCGAAGGCAAGCAGCGTGCGACGCTTTCGACGCTCACGGGGTCTGGTGAATTTCTGATTGCCACAATCGATCCGGTGGATGAGGCTTCGGCTGCCGGGACCGAAGTGACGGCGCTGATGCGCTCGGTCGTCGACCAGTTCGAAAATTATGCCAAGCTCAACAAGAAGCTCCCGGCGGAAACCGCGGTCCAGCTTTCCGAGATCGATGAGCCCTCGCGGCTTGCCGATTCGGTTGCGGCCAATCTTTCGCTGAAGGTCAGTGACAAGCAGTCGCTGCTCATCGAGCGCGATCCCGTGAAGCGGCTCGAGATGGCCTATGCCTTCATGGAAGGCGAGTTGGGCGTACTCCAGGTCGAAAAGAAGATCCGTGGCCGCGTGAAGCGCCAGATGGAGAAGACCCAGCGCGAATATTATCTCAACGAGCAGCTGAAGGCGATCCAGCGCGAACTCGGCAATGAAGGCGAGGACGGCGAAGGTGACGAACTGGCCGAACTGGCCAAGAAGATCGAAACGCTCAAACTGTCCAAGGAAGCACGGGCCAAAGCGACAAGCGAGCTGAAGAAGCTCAAGGCAATGGCGCCCATGTCCGCCGAAGCGACGGTGACGCGCAACTATCTCGATGTGCTGCTGGGATTGCCCTGGGGCAAGAAGTCCAAGCTCAAAAAGGATATCGCCGCGGCACAAGCCGTGCTGGATGATGATCACTATGCGCTTGAAAAGGTCAAGGACCGCATCGTCGAATATCTTGCGGTGCAGGCGCGGACGTCGAAGCTCAAGGGGCCAATCCTGTGTCTTGTCGGCCCCCCGGGCGTCGGCAAGACCTCGCTCGGCCGTTCGATCGCCAAGGCCTGCGGGCGCGAATTCATTCGCCAGTCGTTGGGCGGAGTGCGCGACGAGGCGGAAATCCGTGGGCATCGGCGGACCTATATCGGTTCCCTGCCGGGCAAAATCGTGACCAACCTGAAAAAGGCCGGGACGATGAACCCGCTCTTCCTGCTTGATGAGATTGACAAGCTTGGCCAGGATTTCCGCGGCGATCCGGCATCGGCGCTGCTCGAGGTTCTCGATCCAGAACAGAATAGCCGGTTCCAGGACCATTATCTCGAACTCGATATCGACCTGTCGGACGTGATGTTTGTGACGACAGCAAACTCGCTCAACCTTCCGCAGGCGCTGCTCGACCGGATGGAGATCATCCGGCTCGAAGGCTATACCGAGGATGAGAAGGTCGAGATTGCAAAGCGCCATTTGCTCGACAAGCAGATCGAGGCCCACGGCCTGAAGCCGGGCGAGTTCGTCCTGACCGATGAAGGGCTGCGCGCGCTGATCCAGGGTTATACCCGCGAGGCCGGGGTGCGGACGCTCGAGCGCGAAATTGCCAAGCTCGCGCGCAAGTCGCTGCGCCGGATTCTCGAAGGCAAAGCCGAAAAAGTGGAAATCACGCCCGAGAATCTGTCCGAATTTGCCGGCGTCCTCAAATTCCGGCACGGCCTTGGCGAAGAGGAAAACCAGATCGGCGCCGTAACAGGGCTGGCCTGGACCGAAGTCGGCGGCGAATTGCTGACGATCGAGGCCGTGACGGTGCCCGGCAAGGGTGCCGTCCGCACGACCGGCAAGCTGGGCGAAGTGATGACCGAGTCGATCCAGGCGGCGCTATCGTTCGTCAAGGCGCGCAGCCCCGCCTATGGCATCAAGCCCAGCCTGATCGCGCGCAAGGATTTGCATATTCACCTTCCCGAAGGCGCTGTGCCCAAAGATGGCCCGTCTGCCGGCATCGGGATGGTCACGGCGATGATTTCGACGCTGACGGGCGTCTCCGTACGCCGCGATGTGGCGATGACAGGCGAAGTGACCCTGCGCGGACGCGTCCTGCCGATCGGTGGCTTGAAGGAAAAGCTGCTGGCGGCAATGCGCGGCGGCATCAAGACCGTGATCATTCCGCAGGAGAATGAGAAGGATCTGGTTGAGATTCCAGCGAATATCCGCGAGGCGCTGACGATCATCCCGGTGCGGCATGTCGACGAGGTTTTGGCCATCGCCCTTACGGAATCGCTGCATCCGATCGAATGGACCGAAGCCGATGAACTCGCCGCACAGCCCCCCGTCGGGCTTGCCGGATCGGGTGAATCATTGCCGCACTGAGATTCCATCGAAAAATAGCAACAAAATGTCGGATTTTGGCTATTTTTCGCGTGAATCCCTTTGACAGCAGCACGGCGGTTGGGGTTAGTAGCCGCCGGATTGACAGCGAGTCATTCTGAAACCATCTGATAGGGGGTTCGTCAAAATGAACAAACAAGAACTTATTTCGTCAGTTGCCGACGCCTCGGGCCTTACCAAGGCGGACGCCAGCAAGGCTGTCGAAGGCGTTTTCGACGCCATCACCGGAGCCCTCAAAAAGGGTGACGAAGTTCGCCTGGTTGGTTTTGGCACCTTTTCGGTTTCCAAGCGCAAGGCTTCCACCGGTCGTAACCCCCGCACCGGTGAGCCGATGAAGATCAGCGCTTCGACCCAGCCCAAGTTCAAGGCTGGCAAGGGACTGAAAGACGCCGTGAACTGATTGCTTCCTCCTTAGGGAGGGGCAAGGTAACAGACGGGCAGCATCTTCGGATGCTG
>Ga0209023_10003108_pt1 | contig 20028 bp, 17 predicted proteins | sample LakOneMetagenome_FD_187468 | JGI IMG/M metagenome (GOLD analysis project Ga0209023, IMG submission 187468) | Freshwater and sediment microbial communities from Lake Erie, Canada (SPAdes) (version 2) | ecosystem: Environmental > Aquatic > Freshwater > Lentic | place: Lake Erie, Canada...
GCCCAGAACACGCGCCCGTCGGGGTGCATGAGCACGATGCCCACGTTGGGGCGATAACCGTCCGGATCGATCACGATGCGGACCTCGAAAGGATTTGGCCACAAGGCCACTGCGTCCGACTCTGCCATGCCCGTGCCTGACGGACAAGCGCGCGGCCCGGCGATTTGACGCCGGCGCGGTCGCCGGGGAGAATTGCGCCCCCGCGCGCACTGCGCGGCCGTTTCGGCTATGTAGCTCAGCCGGTTAGAGCACAGCACTCATAATGCTGGGGTCGGTGGTTCGAGTCCACCCATAGCCACCAAACACCCGTCCGGTTACGTCCCGGAACATCCAGCAAACCTCGGTAAATCCGGGGTTTTTGTCGTTTTCTGTCCAGCTACGTCTCAGGACAGCTCTTGCAATCCGGGGGCAACAGGGGGCAAATATGGGGGCAAGCTGCCCCTGCGCCCAGTGAGTTGCCCCCATGCCACTTTCCGAAACCGCAATCCGCAAGGCGAAGCCCCGTGACAAGCCGTACAAGCTTGCGGATGGTGGAGGGCTCTATATCGAAGTCCAGCCCAGCGGCGGCAAGTGGTGGCGTTGGAAGTACCGCCGGCCGATCACTCGCAAAGAAAATCGACTCAGCTTTGGCACCTTTCCTGATGTCAGGCTCGTCGCTGCACGCGCCAAGCGCGACGCTGCACGCACGCTGCTGGCCTCCGGCGTGGATCCCGGCGAACAACGCAAGGCGGCCAACACGGCCGCAGCAGAGGCCGCTGGCAACAGTTTCGAAGCGATCGCGCGGGAGTGGCTCGCCATCAAAGCGCCTGGATGGACAGCGACGCAGTTGGCGAAAGAAACCGGACGGCTCCAAAAGCATGCCTTCCCCTCCCTAGGCCTTCGCCCGATCGGGACCCTCGGGGTGCGGGACATCCGTCCGGTCGTTGAGCGGGTAGTCAAGGCCGGGCACCTTGAGCAGGCCCATCGCCTGCGGTTCCAGTTGAGCCGTGTTTTCCGCTATGCCGTCGCCACTGAGCGAGCGAGTAGCGACCCGGCCGCGGCGCTGAGCGAAGCCCTGCCCTCGCGGCGCGACATGGTGAAGCAGCGATTTCCGACGATGACCGACCCCGACCGGGTGGCTGGCCTCTTGCGTGCCATCGACGGCTTCGAAGGGCAACCTGCAACTGCTGCAGCCCTCAAATTGGCGCCACTTTGGTTCTGCCGCCCTGGCGAGATTCGGATGGCCGAATGGACGCATTTTGACTTGGAAGGACCACAGCCGACCTACGCGGTGCCGCCGGCAATCCGCAAGCTCAAGAAACGTGACAAGGAACGGCCTGACACTCCTCCGCACATCATCCCGCTGTCAAGGCAGGCGCTCGGCATCCTCCGTGAATTGCATCTGCTGACCGGTCGCGGGAGCTATTTGTTTCCGAACGCCCGTGACCCCAAGCGTTCGATGAGCGATGGCGCCATCAATGCAGCGCTGGCCCGTCTTGGGTTCAAAGGGGAAATGGTCGGCCACGGCTTCCGACACATGGCCAGCACCATGCTTCGCGAAATGGGCTGGTCGCGAGATGCTGTTGAGGCGCAGCTATCTCACACCGTCGGCGGGAGCGAAGGCGTTTACAACATGGCCAAGCACATGCCCGAGCGACGCAAGATGATGCAGGCATGGGCGGACCATTTGGATGCTCTGCGCCGAGAGGGCGAGCGTCCTCTAGATAACCGCAAGCCGGGGAACTGAGATGTCCCCCATCAGTAAACCAGGGCGCTACAGATGGAACGAATGACCTTCGACCAAGCTACCGATTTCATCATCGAGCGGCTTGATCCTCCCCTCACTGAGCGCAGGAGAGCGCGCAACAGGGTTCGAGGTCGACTTAAATACGCACTCGAGAATGCCAGTTTGCCTCGTGCACTTCTAAATGGAACCGATGTCCACCGCGACGCGCTCATTTTTTGGGCTAGATCCAAATGGCCCGGAAAGTTTGAAGATATCCCGATCAAAGTCCAGATAAGAGGGCACACCAGCATGAAGTTCAATGCGATGGGCACCGCTATAGGCTTGCCGTCCAGCATAGAGGAATGTCATGAGTTGATCATTTCCCTGTCCGAACGGAACCGGATGTTGGTCACCGCCAACGAAGCTCAAGCGAAGGTCATTGGCAATTTGAAGCCCCTTGCCGATCGCTACGTACGGAACCGAGCCAAGAACCAAGCTTCCGCAAGGCGGTCCCGTACTTAGACGTTGTCAAGAAATTGTTAGCCTTGCTAACATTTTTTCTGGACATAAGCTGATTTGACCATGTTCCCGAGCGCACCCAGGAGCGCGAAACATGGTCAGCAGAAACCAATCCGGCTCGCCCCCTACCGTCATCCTCCGCCGGCGCGAGGTTCAGGCGCGCACGGGTCTCTCACGCAGCACCATCTACCTGCGCACCTCACAAGGGCATTTTCCGAAACCGATCCCGCTCGGGCCGCGCGCTGTGGGCTGGCTGGAATCGGAGATCGAAGCCTGGCTGCAGGCGCAGATCGCTTCCGTGCGTTACGAGTAGCGTCATGGCATTGCGGAATCCCGACTGCGCTTCGGTCACGAGAAGCCGCAGATACACCATCGAGGGGGTTACTGCCCCATTGGGTGTGAACCGCAACACGGTGGCAAATTGTCGCAAGGTCGTTGATCGACGTGAGTCGGCGCAGCACTGGATGGAGGTGCCGGCATGAGCATCATCCGCGGGCCACGCCCTACGACGAACTACTACACACTCGAAAAACGTATCAGCGAGGACGTCCGCTTGGGATGGGCTGCACGAGGCCTACTGATCTACCTTCTCGGCAAGCCCGACAACTGGGAGGTTTCGATCGAGAACTTGCGCAGACAGACCACGGGGGCGCGCGTCAGGACCGGCCGTGATGGGGTCTACGCTCTGCTGGCCGAACTCCAGGCATCGGGGTACGTCAGGTCGATCCGCAATCGCGATCAGAGCGGGAGGCTCGGCAAGGTTGACTACCTTGTTTGCGAAATCCCACTTCCGGCTCAGCCGGATATGGCTGGCCCATGTATGGCTCAGCCAGATACGGCTGAGACGACACAAACAAGTACTGAAGAAGCAACAACTAATGAGGAGAAAGAAAAGACTGAATCGATCAAAGCAGCACAAGCAGAAGGTGCGCTGCCGCGCACTCTGAGGGTTGAAGACCTGCAATGGCCACAACACTGGGAGCTGGACCAAGAGACGGTCAAAGACTTTTGGAGACATTGCCGAGACCTCGGGAAGCCGCTGACCGCCAGCGCCTGGAAGCACTCTTGCCAAGAACTGCAGCAGCATTGGGACAACGGGGCAGACCTAAACCAATCCCTGGTTCGAACCATGCAGACTGGCTTGGTCATTCCCGTCGACCCGACCCGCGGGAAAGATGCTGTCATCAAAAAGCGGCAGCAGGCTCAGCAGCGGCAAGTGGACCAGTCCGCGCGTTGGGCCGAACGGGCACAGCCCGCCTCGAGCCCGGATCGGGAGTGAGCATGGAACCGCACTTATCGTTGCCGATTGCAGCAGTCGTACCTACTGCGCGGGCGATTCTGTTGGCTCGCACTCATGCTCGAACACGCCAGCCAAATCCGGATCACATCCTCCGCCACTGGTCCCAGAACGCCGCCACGCGTGGTGTGCCCATCGGCACTTTCTGCGAACAACACGGCGATTCGAGCCATCTGTTGGAGGTCGTAATGGGTGCGGAAACCCGTACTTTTCCGAACATAAAAGGGAGCCGAAACCCTTCAGGGAGGGAGCCAATCGCCCTCAATCCCACTGCCAGACAATTGGAGCCCATCAAGTCCCCCAAGGCTTCACGATGACGCTCCGAAAGCGTGCGATCAGAAGCCTCACGACGGATTCCGACTTGACCGACCCATTAGCCGCCCGCCGCGCCCTTTACGCGGCCTAGGCTCGTTCCGATAGCGAGTGCGCCGCTAACGGAAGGTCGGGTGCCTCGCGCATGGACGCGCGCGGGCACGCGCGATTGACTCTGGGGAGATCCGCATGAAACAGAAGCACGCACCCTGTAGAGCCCGAACGCACGCCGGAACTCCCTGCCAAGCCCCCGGTCGAGGCAAGGGGGGCCGATGTCGGTGGCATGGGGGGAAATCAACCGGCCCCACCAGCGTCGAGGGGAAGGCTAAGGCCATGCTCAACTTGCCCGCCATTCGGGCCCGTCTGTTGGCGAGATCAGCGCCGTAAAAAGGGGAGAATACCGCTCATCCGAATCGGGCTTGCCCCGTAGGGAGCGAAGCCGATGCCGTGATCACCAAGCCATTCAAGACGCCCCGCGTAGGGTTGGTGTTTTCTGGCAAAGGCACCTGAAATGACGACGCAGGGGTCCATCGCCAAATGGCGCGATGGGTCGATTGGAGACCGCAGTGGTTGATCGGGTTTCACCAGAGGTTCGGTCGAGGATGATGGCGGCTATCCGGTCGCGCGACACGAGGCCCGAGCTTATCGTGCGTCGCTACCTGCACCACTTGGGATTTCGCTTCCGCCTCGCGCCACCTCACCTTCCAGGCAAGCCGGACCTAATCCTTTCGCGGTACCGCGTTGCGGTCTTTGTCCATGGCTGCTTCTGGCACGCGCACGCTGGCTGCAGATTCGCCACTGTGCCAGCAACACGGACGGACTTCTGGATCGAGAAACTGACAGCAAATCGTGCCCGTGACGGTATGAAGGAAGCCCAATTGCGTAACGCAGGCTGGCGTGTCGCCGTTGTCTGGGAATGCGCCCTGAAGTCGGACTGCGACGCCACTCTGAAGCAACTCGTTTCCTTCATTCGTTCCAAACGGGAAACGGCCGAAATTCCGAGTCAGGCGCTTAAGTAGGAATAGACGACGGCGGCGATCTGCCGCGCCATCCATGGGGGCACGGCATTGCCGACCTGTCCGTATTGCCACCCTTGGGTACCCTCGAAGAAATAATTGTCCGGAAAGGTCTGCAGTCGGGCTGCCTCACGCACTGTAAGGCTGCGCATCTGACCGGGATCGGGGTGGATAAAGTAGTGCCCATCCTTCTTTAGGTGGCTGGTTATCGTCAGGCTGGGTTCGTCGTCCATCTGAACCTTGAAGCGATCGATGAACTTGCCGCTTTTCCAGTTCTTGTGGTCTGGATGGAGCGCAACGGGGAATTCCGCCGCGCCGCGCGGCGATCGCCCATGCACTTTCCCGAATGCGGAGACGAAAGCATACCGCTGCAGATCCGATGCCTGGTGGCTTCGCGTCTCGTGGTTCAGCAACGTGTGCAGCCTGGAGTCAAGAAGCCATTGCTCCAGGTGTTCCGGCACGATTTCGCATCCCGCCGTGCGCGCTTCGCGAATTCCGCCGCGACCGGGATCGCCGGCATTGGCCGTTTCATTTGCAAGCTTGCGAAGGAGTTTGGCGACTTTGGTGTCATTGGCAACCTTGCCTGCGGTGTCACGCAGCAGCTCCATGGCCGTCTTCGCCCAGTTCTCTACGACCTGCTCCTTCCCGCTGACCCTTAGCCCACTGCGCAACGTAGGCAAGCCGCCAATGGCATCGGCAACCGTGCATCGGTCCTTAGCCGTTTCCAGGAAATGGCCGTTGCCGATCGGGTAGTCGGCCCGGATGCCCAACAGGATCACGCGGTGACGGGCTTGGGGAACCCCCAAACTTTCGGCTCGTAGGATGAAACTCCGTGGGTCGCCGACTCCCTTATCGAGTCCGGCCTTAGGCATGATCAGAGGCAGCAGGCGATACCGGGGCCCTTTCGGCCCACCCGGACGCTGCAGACTGCTGGCGATTTCCTCAAAGACGGAGTTGCCGTCGGCTTCCGCCGAAAGCAGACCTTTCACGTTCTCCATCACGAACGCCGCGGGTGCGAACTTGGCGACCAGCTTGAGATAGTGCTGATAAAGCCTGTAGCGCTCGTCATCCTCAGCGCGATATCCGGCAATGCCGCGATTGCGCGCACGTCCGACCAGCGAGTAGGCCTGACACGGCGGGCCACCGATCAGGACCCAAGGCTTATCCCTGGTTGTCGTCGCAGCAATGCGTTCGCGCAGCACCCTGTCATGCGGTGGATGGCCAACCCTGAGCTGCCGCGCCTCCTCGCCTGCGGCAATCCACTTCTGCTCCGTGCGTGCGGTGTAGGGCTCGTTCCGGCGCCCCGCGAGATATTCGTAGTAGCTGTCGGGAACCCGTTCAGAACCGAACTGCCTGTAGAAGGCCCGCAATCGAAGCGTCCGCCACGCGTTATGTTCCATCTCTGCTGAAATGGCGATCCGGAACGGGCGGCTGCGGTTCGGGGCATCGTAAGCGGAGAAGCCCTCGCCCAGACCGCCCGGGCCCGCAAATATGTCGACGACAGGGATGGGCATGACTCGGGGGTAATCGCAAAAGGGACGCCGGGCGGCCTCGCCTCCAGGATCGCATGACCAGGAGCATTGTCAATGCCCCTGCGCGCCCTCGGTCTCAAGAGACTGCAGGGCCAGTTCGAAGCAGGATGCCACAATCGTGGACCGCATTTTTTCCGGAAGCCCTGCAATATCAACGATCTCGTTCTTCAGACGGACGAGCTTGGTCGCCCGCCGCATGATGGGCTCCATCCTCTCGCGCCCGATCCCGGCGGCCATGTTGACCCAGCCCTCCGCCATGGCCATTGCCAGCGGCTTGCTTCCACCGATCGATGCACGTTCGAAGATCTGCACCGCGGCATCCTCGCTCAGCGAACGGACAAGCCCCCAACGATCGGGTTGGCCCTCCCCTCGGTCCAAGACCCGCCCGCGTGACCACAACCGCTGCAGGGTGTTGCGCACGCCTCCCGAGAACCGGTGCGGGGCCCTATCGGGAAACCTCCAGGAGACGATGTCCGGTACCACTACCGTGGCGAGATACGACCAGACGTCATCGCGCAGTTGCTCTCCCGATCCGAGTTCGGGATGTGACGCCAGAAAGATGCCAGTGTCCCGGTCGAACTTGGATCGTGCTACCTGACTCGTGTTCCCTGGAAACCCAGATCGCATTGCAATTTCCCTGATGGCGGCGCCGACGTCGCTCGCAAGCTCCTCTGATCGGCTTCCTCCGCTTGCAGCGAACGAGAGCATGGAGGCGCCGGATTCGACGATGGATTGCGCCGTCGCAGGTGTCAGCGGATCGGTGCCAACCGATTCGAGGATGCACGTAACGCCGAGCGCCGTAAGCCTAGGCAGTAGCCGGACGCTCACCTAGCCTCGCCCCCCATATCTGCGGCCGCGAGGATGGCCGCGCGGAATGCGCCGGGATCACGCTCCAGTAGTGCTTGGACACTCGCGACTTCCTGCCTTGGGAATGCAATGTCGAGCCATTGCCGGATCTGCTGGCCTACCGAGCCTTCATCGCACCCGCCCAGATCTTCCGCGCTCGGAGCCTCCCGGAGTGCGGTTTCCACCATCTGCGACATGACGTCCCCCATCATGGCCTGTAGGGTCGGTCCGTCTCCGCCCACGACCCGCGCAAGCCATAGCGGTTGATCCGAATTGACGTAAAGCCGGATCCCCGCCGAAAAGTCCCCCTGAAGTGCGCCCGGACGCCAGTGCAGATACCACGGGGCATGCTCATGCGGCCGGCCGCCGAAGATCTGGGAGAAGCTCGCGGTTTCGATGGGGAAGCGCGAATCACCCCCATCCTCGATCAGCACGTCGTGATGGGTCTGCCACAGGCGTGCCCCCCGATCCTTTGGCGACAGTGCCGTGCCGCTCTCCTCGGGACCTTCCAGCGTCACGAGCAGGGACACCCGCAAGCGGCCCGATAGGGTCTTTCCCGGAACAACGCCCGATACCGTGACGGTCTCGCTGGTGCTGTCCAGGATCATTTCATGCAACCGATCCTGTCTCCGCGGAAGGGTCCCCGTGCCCGTACCCGCCAGGAGCGACAGCTTGAGCCTGAGCTCATGCTCGGGAAGTTGCAGCGCTTCTGCGGTTGCTGCCCAATCGATCGAGATGGAATTTGCCACCTCCAGGTCACGCGCATAGTCCCAGTGCTCGAGGATGTCCGCTGCCGGATGGAGGGGCGCTCCCACATCTCCGATCATCCAGCCGTCAGGGCGGAAGATCTCATCCGGCAGGACGAGAAAGGGAAACGCGATTCGGACGTTCATTCCGGTCGCCCCGACCGCAGCCGAAGCTTCAGTCCGAGCGCTGCGCCCGGAATGATCGGGACCATCACCTCGACGTCGCCGGCTTGATGACCCGCGTGTATCCATGCACCTTCTGTGCTGAAGTCACCGAGGGTGATCCTGGCGACCCCCAACGCAAAGCCACTTGGAAGATCATCACTGGCCGTGGTGCCTCCATCGACGACAAGATGCGGTTCGGCAACGAGGTAGAGCTCGCTGTCCGACGCATCGTTATGCAGCTCGGCACGGAATTTCGCCATACCGCGCCCATTAGCATCGAGGACGAGTCCGGAAAACCTCGGGGCAGTAATCGACAGGCTTCTGCGTGCGGGTGCCACTCCTGGAGCGCGCAACGGTTTGCCCGGCCCCGTCGCGGACACCCGATCAAGAAACCGTCCCATTCTCGAAGCGATCGCTGCCAAGGATGGTGCCTGTCCATCCGAGTCTGATGCCGGTGCGGAAGGCCGCGCTTGCGGGTGGGCTAACTCGTTGAGGCGCCTCATGGCGACGCGGACAAAGGTTTTGGCACTTCCCTTTGGGAGGTTGTCCGGGATCCAGTCATCATGTGCAGGAGGCTCTGCGTTAGCAAAGGCTTCCTCAATGTCTTCGCTGCCCGAACAGATGAAGACCCCGGCCCATTCGAAACGGCGATCGGGCAGCGGCTCGCCTTCAATGTATTTGACGACAAGTTCTACCGGGCGCATGAGCGCGATATGGCTGGCCTGTTTCGGAATGATCGAGTCCGGGCGCGTTGCCGGACCACGCCGTTCCGTGCGTAATCCACTCCTGATGGCAACATTGCCCAGTAGCCTCTTGGGGCGATCGCACCGGATCGGTATCAACTCGCTGCCATTGGTCCGGTGCTCCGCCATCGCGGCAGAAAGCAGGTCAAGAGGTGGCAAATCCTCGGGCAGCGGCACTCCGATTCTTTCCCCCTCCAGTTCCACCTCGACGCTGAGCCTCTTGGCAACCGGCGTCGATGCCGTCATGCGTGGCCAGAAATTCCAGAGAACGGACTCGATGATGTCGTCGATGGAGGACCGCATGTCATCCCGGCCCATGAGCGGATCGATGATGAGGATGGAAGTGCCGGTCTGCCGGTCATTTCGGGCTGGCATTCCGATCGCGGACGAGAGCTCCACTGCACGGTCCCCCACGATCGGCTCGACCGAAGTGTCTCCGTCCAGCACGCCCCACCAGTGGCGACCGGTGAACCGTCGCCGCTCGCCATCATCCAGAGTGGCGTCGAAGGCGGTACCGAGATGACAGGCCATGAAACGCCGTTCGTCGCGACCCGCGCATCGGGTCTGGCTGTCCACCACAATCGTCGAGCAGCCGCTCATCGCATACAGCGAACTCTTGCCGTAACCGTAGGTCCCGCCGCCGTGTGGGGTATCCCGACCAGCGCCTACATTGCGAAGGAAATTTACGAAGTTGAGAGGCTCTTCGCCGTCATGCGGGGTATCCGCACGCGTTGGCCCGGACAGGCCCACAGTGCCGAAGTCGCTCAGTTCAAGTACCCGCAGAGCGGGCTTGGCCAGCGAAGCATCGATATCGGCACGCGTCACATCGCCTCGAGGGCGTTCAGCCAACAGCCGTTCGCTCAAGGCATGCTGCTGCTCGGGCGTCAGCGTGCGCAGCCGGATCAGGACTGTTGCCCCTGATCTGCCATTCCCCGCGTCCAGGACGTTCTGAATGCCCTCCCGGAGCATCGACGGCAGCAATTCGAGTGCCGGTCTGCCGAGCAGGCGCTTGAATCCTTCCGCAGCCATGTTGCCGGTTCTGGCGAACGGCTCGCTGTAGAGCTGCAGACGACTCATCGGATGACCTTCGCATACTCCATGGAAAGTTCGTCGTCCGACACGCGGAAGCGCTCAGCCGTTCGGAGATCCACCTCGTAGGAGAGGCTCAGGATACCCACTGGCAGTTCACGGCCGGGGAACTGCGCAGCACCAATTCGCGGAAATCCGGAACCGACCCTGTAGCCGCTGGTCCTTTCCAGGGAGAAACGGATGCGGTTCCAGGCAGCGGAATCCGGGTCGGGACAACCCATCGCCGCCAGCGCTTCCCCCAGTCTGGCGCGGGCTACTCCCAGTCCAACGATCTCGCCACACAGCGTGGCGACCGAAACCTCGCCGCTGCCTGCCCGCTCCACGCAGAAATGCACGAGCAACAGTGATCCTCCTGTCGGCTCGGACAGTTGCTCGATGCTGCTGACATGAATGGAAGTCGCGTCTGCCCTGACGGAGGTTTTCACTTCGATCGCATGGACGCCATGACGGAAATCGTGGCGCTGATCGAACGGTCCGGTCCACGCGGCAATCGCAGTCGAGGAATGACCGGCCAACGCCCTGAGGACAAGAAGTTCTCCGATCAGGCCCACGATCTTATGATCGGCCACATCGCGCGCTGTATCTCCCTGAAGAAGATCGCGGAAGTCCGCGATGGTGCCTTCTACGGCTTCGATTGCGCCGTCGCCGCCGGCGATTCGATGGACTACTTCGCTCGCGAGTTCCGCGAACACCGCGTCAAGCGTCCGGTCTGCACACATCACATCGATGAAGCGGATACTGCGACCGGCAACGTCATAACGGGCAAGTGCAACGGACAGCTTTCCGGTCGATGCGTCGCCCCTAACTGACGCAGTGGGACCGCAAGGAACCATTAGGCGTGGTTGCCCTTCCGGGCCGATAGCGAGGCGAACCATGCCGAAGCCGGTCTCGACGCCAGTCGACAGACTGGGAACCTCGATGGCACCGTCGCCGGCCCCGGTGCTGCGCAAACGCATCCATTGCTCGATCGGACGTTCACTCATCTCCGCCCTCCGATACCTCCATGTCCTCGAGCTGCTCGGGTGTGGGAATATCCAGTTCGACCGAGAAATACCCGCCCGATCTGTCGAGCGAACCCGGAAAGACGATGCCGATGCCCATCAGGTCTCCCACTGCATGCAGTGGAACGCGTGTGGGCGCACCATCGCGCGACGCGTTTCGGCTCGAAGGTCGGGATTCGGCCTGGATCGGATAGAGCAGCAACAGAGGAACGGCAGGACGCCTTAGTTTCAGGCTGATCCAGGAGTCCTCCCTGCCGACAGAGGCGTTGTCGGCATCGACCAGGATGTCACGCTTGGACATCAGCGCCTTGATGTCGGCGTACTCGTCCGATTCCGCCAGTTTGGATCGCCGGTTGGTTGAGACGTGACCCAGGAAGCCGAGGGGGTGGATCGATATTGATCCGTTGTCCGGTCCCACCACGGCAACATTCCATGAGGCGAGTCCCTCGGCCGCCTTATCAATATAGTCGATCAGCATGTCCTTCCGCAGGTCCATGTGCTGGTCGCAGATGCCGTACTCGCGCAGGAACTTGCGCACGACGGAAAGACGCACGTTCGTGAAGAGCTTCCTTGCCGAATCGTATGTGCCCTTGGATTCTGCGTCGTTGACCAACCCCACGGCAGCCGCCCAGTTGTCGGAAACGATCCGCTCATTGCGGTGATCGAAACGGATCGTCTGGACGTGCTTGCCCTCGAAGCTGATGCTTGTCCTGTAGGCATGTCGCATCTTGGCCTTCGAGGTGATGGCCAGGCCGGGGATCTGCCTGACCCTGACAGCAAGATCCAGCGGTGTCGCCCCCAATTCGCGGTACCTAGCAATCTCCTGACGGATCTCGTCCTCGATACGGGCTAGCGCCCGGAAGTTCAGGGCGAGATCGCTGGTGGTCCACAGACGGGGGAGATCCGCATAGCCGAATCGGTATCCGAACCAGCGGCCCATCTGCAGGAGCGTGTCGTACTGCTGTGATGTGCGGAGAAAGAACGACACGGACAGTCCCTCAAGCGTCAGCCCGCGAGCCAGGACCGAACCACCCACGACGATGTAGGTCTTCGCGTCTTCGGTGTAATCGAGCCGTTCCTCGCTCACACTGTTCTCGACAGCAACCTCAAGCGATCGGAGGACATCTCCCAGCCACGGCGACAGGTCCGCCGGAGCCAATGAATGCTCGTCTCGACCGGCCAGCGGAACCCGCTCTGTCTCGTCATTCCACACGTTGACAAGACGGTCCCAAGCATCGCCTTGAGCATTTGCCAGATCGTCGACACGGTCCGCTAGCCACGTACGGATCGCATCGGCCATGCGCGTGTGCTGGTTGATATTGGGCGAGGTGTGAACCAGCATGGTCATGTGTGACTCCGTCTGCCCCCGACGTCGACGGATCGCGCATGTGATCAGGAACCAGATCAATGCCTTCTCGAGTTCGTCCGTGATATCCGGAAAGAAGTCTGCCTGCTTGCGTCCGCCCCCCGGTCGCAGTTTTGCGACCTCCGTTGCCGGAATCTTGCGGATCATGTCCAGGCCGGCCGACGCCCCGCCATCATCCTCGGCGTCGTCCGGATCGAATCCGAAGACTTCGAGCGTGCCGAAGTAGTCCTTCGGCCTCGGCAGATCGGTGATGAAGTCTTCCGGGTACAGGTCGTCCGACTCGTGGGGGTTGATGAAGACGTTGGCGAAGGGGGTTGCGGTATAGCCGACGTAGGACACGGCCGGCAGTGCTCTAATGATTCGGCGGATGCCTTCGTTGATCTTCGTCGGGCTGTCGTCCCGGGTCGAGGCATCCACTGATGCCTGATCGCATTCGTCATCGATGATCAGCGTCTTGAGCGACCGCAGCACGCTGGTGGGAGTCCGTTGGATCGTACGAAGAAAGCTCTCGAGGCGACTGCTCTCCTTCTTCATGACGACGAGTTGGGCACGCGCCGTTACGGGCAGTGTGAACTGTCCATTGGCCGGGCGGACAAAATCACCATCGTCGTCCGCCGTCGTGTAGAGCTGCCATAGGTGGCGGTGCCGTTCGACGATGTCGCTCTCGAGCCGTCGTTGGGTCTGCGCTCGCAGCTTGTTGGTAACGCCCCCCAGCAGCACAATCAGGTTGTACCCTGCGTCGACCGCCTTGGCGATTACGGCCGTCATATTCGCAGTCTTTCCCGACTGAACATAGCCAACCACCAGCCCCTTGCAGCGGAACTGCTCGTACGTCGGGTTGGCGAGAAGAGAAACGACCTCGCTCGAACTGTCGTCGATAGAGGCAATCGCGTCCCGACTCCAACCCTTCTCGTTCTCTAGGAACCCCTCCAACGCAGGCCAATGCAGGTCGCTCGCTCCCGGACCCGCGTACCAGTTATCACGCGGCTTAACGAGCGAATGACGCCGGATGATCTCGACGCCCTGCAGCGTGCTGCGGACTATATCTACGGCTTCATTGAGACTTGCCTCCATTTCTGATGGGAAGTACCCAAACACCGTGACGACGGATTGCCTGTAGGCAGCCGCGGCAGATTCCGGCGAGCCATGACTCGGAAGCTTCTGGCGAATTTCCCGTACGAACTGCTCGACTTGCGGGGACATGACCTGAGGGGTCATCGGACTCCCTCCGGTTCCTTCACCAGCCTCAAGCCATTCACCACCGGAATTCCCATTGCTCCCCCCGACGATTCCGCGTGCATCTAGTATGCCCAGCAGCGGCTTGTGCGGCGAGACGTTCCCTAGCTGTTGCATCGCAAGATGGTAATTTTGCACATTGTTTAGCTCGGTAACGATTCAATCGCTCTGACATGCCTTTGGGCTTTTGATGGCGCTACGCTAATGCCAGCGGACCGCGACGGGAACCACCGACCTCTAGCGGGACCTAGGCGAATCCGGAAGCCAAGAAGAACGTAGTCGAGGCCAGCCCCAGCAGCGGCCAGCACTGGCTTGTGCGGTAGAAGTGAGCCTAACTCGGTCTATCGAGACTGCGAGCTATTCCCAATCCATCCGCTCCACGCTCTCGTCGTGGTAGCCGGCGTCGCGTTCGTAGCTTTCGGCAATCGTGTCCAGCGCCTTTGCGGTATGCGGGTGCTCCAGTGAAATCTCCTTCGCCCATCGACGGAAATTTTCCGCTTCTGCACGCTCGAGAGAGCCACCGGCTCGTGGGTGTCGGCTGGTTACGCCACGTCGATTTCGCTTGCCAATCCAGAATCCACTGATCATCGCCTTGCTACGGAACAAGTCGATGACGTGCCGAACCGGCTCAGCGGGCCAGTTCCCATCAGCACCCATGGGGGAAGCAGAGAGCATCGCTCCGATGCGACTGTCCGCTACGTCTTCCCGCCCCGCGGAACTAGCCAGCAACCTTGCCTGCTTGATCCAGGCCTCGAGCTTGTCCTCATTGATGGAACCATCGTCGCCGGTACCAGGAATATGGTTCCACATGTCGAGGAGCCGATGCGCCTGGCTGGCAATTGCCTTGGCGCGTTCCGGGTCTTGCGGCTCGTCAGCCACCACGCCGCTGTGGTCGTTGGGCTTGTAGACGGCGCTCACCATTTCCACGAACAGACTTGGCTGCTCGGACAACGCCTTCATCAGAACTTTCGCCGGTCGGCGGGAATGCGCGAGCAAGGGCAGAAAACTCCACTCGAGCCAAACCAGATCATTCTCTTCGACGTCTTTTCGTTCATCGAGGACCTGCAGAAGTTCCTCCACGTAGTGTTGAAACATCGTTGCGCTGTTTCCATCGACATCACTATCGATAGGCTGGCGAACCGACTCGCGGAGAATCTCAATCAGGACACTGGATGACAATGTGGCCTTGCCGTGTTGGCTCGCGACCGTCACGGCGTGGCGCGCGCGCCCCACCTCAATGAGCTTTTTGATGGCGTACTCGACGTCTTCCGGCTTGTCGCTGAGCCAGTATTCTGGAACTTTTCTCCAGTACTCCTTTTCGATGTTGGCCCCAGCATCACTTGCCAGGGACCACGTCCACCGGGCTGCGGGAAGCGCTCTCAGGATCGCCAGCATGGCGTTGTCACCCCAAGCGCCATCCACTGCCTTGGCGAAGAGCTCGCGTCCCCAGTCTTCCCCCATGTCCCGCGCGGCCGATACCGTTGCTCCGTGGGCAACGTCGCGCTCCTTCCAGTCCGCGCTCCTGAAGGAGTTCTCCAAAAGATCGTCGAGCTCCTTCCCTTTGAGCCCACTGTCGTACAGCGCCTTGCCGACAAATCCCGATAGTTCCGCCAGACGGGCTAGCGCAAAAACGCCCTCAATCCCGGCTTCCTCGTAAATCTCCTTTGCCGCCACAATTCTGGCGCTCTCCGCCGCACGCTGCTCCCCTTGCCAGCCACCCGACGGATCTGGGAGCTCCACTGTCTGGTCGAACAACCAGGCAGCGCGCGCCAGGCGATCCGCCGGGGCAAACCGCTGGTACAAACTCTCAACGCGATTGAGGACCTCCTCCTGCATCGCCCATTGGGCATCCGGGAATTGGCGGTGATGGTGGAGAAGGTGCCGCAGACGCTTCCAAATCCGCGAACGCGCATCAGCGTCGTCGATGGCCCTCTCGAGGCGCTCCAAGGCAGCGATTCCTTCCTGGGGACTCGGAACCAGATCGTCGAGACGATCGATGATCTCAACCCATCGCTCCGGATTCTCGCCAACATCCGTCAGCAGCCGCTCGGTAATCGCTGCTGCTCCTTGCCCGATGAGGCCATAGGTTATTGTCTCCACGCGATCAGTGGTGAAATCCCTCCAACGTGGCTTCGGAGATGGACTAGAGGTGTCGTGGCCCTGCGGGAGGATCGACAGCATCAATTTCCAAGCCGCGTCGGGCTCCTGCTTGCGCAGCAGGTCAATTACCTTGAGCCGCTGAGAAAATGTCGCGAAGGTCTGTGGGATCCAGAGCAAATGGATCTCACGAAGACTGTTCGCTGGCCTGTTCGAGAAACGTCCGCCAGTGTCAATGCCATCCAGCCGAGCCAGCAACAGGCAAACACGGGGCATCAGCTCGGGTGACCATGCCAGCGACTCCAGCGCCCATAGCAGATCAGAGAGATGCTCGGTACCAAACATCCCGTCATCATCTGCATCAAACAACGAACGGATGGGCGGATCCTCCTGATCCAGACTATCCTCGATCGCTGATAGGAACGAGTCGGGAGATGCTTCTGCGAGTAGCCGGAAATCGCGCGAAAGTGACCACCAGCGTTGCCTATCCGCCCCCATCAGCAGTTTCTTGACGATGCTGTCGGCACGCCTCGAGGTTTCACCGCCAACGCTGACGCGTTCTCCCCACAGCGCAAGCAGGATTAGCACCTCGCCGATGCCATGGCGCATCAACCCTGAGTACGTTCGATGCACGCCCTTCGCAGACGCCAGCCAGCGCTCACTTGGCTCCATGTCGAAGCGAGGATCTGCAGACCCCAACACAGCATGCGCCGCAGCTTCAAAACGCTTTATGTCGGCGGTGGTGAGGTAGGGAGCGAGGAAGAACCAAGCATCCAAGGGGGACGCCACTCGCCAAGTGGGGCCGAGCTTCCGGAGGGGACGATCAAAGTCGCCGACATAGGGCGCAAGTGCGCTGACTGCGTCGTCGAACGACTGTCCGGCGAGTTCGGAGAAGCGAAGCTTGTCGCCCTCGGAGTCCTCGTCCCACCCACCCACCAGCAAGGCTGCAAGCAGAGCTCGCGGCGGAGCGTCCTTCGCCCAGGCCGGATCACGCCCTGGGGCCGCCGGGATCAGTCGGCGAAGGATGCCCAGATTTCGAGCGCTGTCGCGGGCGAGCGAATCGGCACGGGAATCCGAAATGCCTGCCGCGACCAAAGATTTGGATATTCCCTCACGCGACGGCCGGGCCAGCCGGCGCACCTCACCTTGCGCGATTGGGCGATCGTCGTATGCCAACAGTACATGGTGGCCCTGCTTGACCAGCGCTTGCGCTAGTCCGGGCTCGGGCTCAGGCATCACGAGGATCAACGGCCCCGGTGCGTTCACAAGATCTCGCGCGGCGTCAGCGTTCGTCACAACCAGTGTCCGAACGCGATAGCTGGACGCGATATCTTCAGGAAGCATGCCAATGGCTGCGTGCAGGAAAGCCATCACCTCTTCCGCGGTGGTGGACTGAAGCGACAGCACTGAGGGCTGGTCACGCAGCCATCGATGGACAACTGCAGCATCCTCGTCGCGGTCGCTCAGCACGAGTTCTTCGGTCAAAGGCCACTTGGTTGCCAACGACCACTCTTCCCACACTTCATCGAGTTGGCGGGCGCCGGCTGGACGCTTCTTCAGTCGAGTTGCGAGCCAAAGACCAATGGCGGGAGTCTGCTCGAGCCAGTGCACGAGATCATCTGCATCGTAGACACGCACGTCCTTCCAGATGCCTTCGCCTCGTCGCGCCTTGGCCCACTCGTCCTTCTTCGGCCAATGCCTGGGCGTCACGAAAATGTAGGTGGCATTGGCAGGATCGATGGGGCTCGGGTTCTCCGTTCGCTTTTGATAGTCCTCTGTCGCCTTCTGGGGGATCTTGCTGCGCTGGCTCCCGATCTCCCAGCCCGTAACTCCTTGAGGTACATAAGGGCTGCCGATTTCGCTTCGGGACTGCCCATCCCATCCTGGATGTCGAACTCCCTCATCCGAGGGAAACCGAAGTTCTACTGATGCACCTTGCGTCGCTCGAATCAGATGTGAAACCAATGTCGGGAGGCTGACAGCACCATCGGTTCGATCTGCCCAATCAGAAAGATCCTGCGCGCTGATCCAGCGAACCGGGACTGCGGGCCTCGAGGAAAGCGGAGGCACAGGAATCGCAGGTCCAAAGACCGCCCCGGTAGGCATGAACTGGATGCCGGCATTCTCGAGCGCACTCCGAATAGCCTGGGCGTTGTTGGCCACGGGAGTGCGTTGTCCGCGCTCGAAATCAGCCACCGTCGAGGTCGCCACCCCGGCAGCCTTGGCCAGATCCTGTTGGGACCAGGCCAACAACGCCCGCGCGGCGCGGACGTGTTTTGGTGTGAGATCCACTGGAGGACTGGTTTCGTTCATGTCATACTAATAATATGACCTCAGCTTGAAATTCTCAATAGTTACTTTAAGTCGATATTTCTGATATTTTGTATACAATAGATAACATCATGGTTGAAGGTCATAAGAATTATCGCTACCGCGCGCTCGAGCTCGCTCGAGCCCGAGGCATTGCGCGCGCGCGCGACTTCAAGGCCGCGGGCATTCCCCTCGTGTACCTAAAACGGCTCACTGCCACCGGCGACCTCGTCCGTCTAGGCCGTGGGCTGTATCAGGACCCGGACAACGTCGGGGCGAACATCGCACACGACCTGGCGGAGGCCGCCCGCCTCGTTCCCAACGGCGTGGTAAGCCTCATCAGCGCACTGCGCCACCACGGCCTGACGACCCAACTGCCCCATGCCGTGTGGATGACGATTCCCCACAAGGCCAGGACGCCGAGGGTAGAAGGCATCCGCCTCGAGATCGTCCGGGCAACGGGAGACGTCCTGACCAGCGGGATCGAAAAGGTAGAAGTGGAAGGCGTCGAGGTGCCGATCTACGGTGTCGCGAAGACAGTGGCGGACTGCTTCAAGCATCGCCGGCAGGTTGGCGAGGACGTCGCCGTGGAAGCGCTCCGCGACGCCCTTGCCCAGCGCAAGACCACGACGAGCGAACTAATGCGCTATGCGTCTATCAATCGTGTGACCAAGACGCTAGAACCCTACCTCAGAGCCATGCAATGAACGACGGCCCCCTGAAGAATCCGGCGCCGTCGATCCGCGCACGCCTGTTGGCTCATGCTCGCGCGCACGGCGACGATTTCCAGCGGATTCTCACGCGGTACGGAATCGAGCGCCTGCTGTTCCGCCTCAGTCGAACAGATTTCGGAGACCGGTGCGTACTTAAGGGCGCGATGCTGTTCGCCACATGGCCAGAGAATGCCTTTCGTCCGACCGGCGATCTCGACCTCCTCGGCCATGGTGATCCCGATGCTACCGCGCTGGAAAGTACATTCAGGACGATCTGCGGCGTTGACGTGCCTGAAGACGGCATCGTCTTCGACCCCACCTCCGTGAGCGTCGAACCAGTCCGGGAAGCCGACAAGTACCAAGGTGCCCGACTTCGACTGGTTGGCGAACTGGCTGGCGCGAAGATCACCGTGCTTATCGACATCGGCTTCGGCGACAAGGTATACCCGGCTCCGAATAGAGAGGAGTTCCCGTGCCTGTTGGAGGGCATGCCGGCACCGAGAATCCTCATGTATCCGCCGGAGACCGTGGTGGCGGAGAAGTTCGAGGCCATGATCCGCTTCGGTGAAGCCAACGGTCGAATCAAGGATTTCTACGACCTGTGGCTGACATCGCGCACCTTCGCCTTCGATATGCCTTTGTTGGTGGAGGCCATTTCCGGAACACTCCGCCGGCGGGAAACTCCCTTCCCTACTGAAATGCCGCTTGGTTTGACAGATACCTTCGCCGCGATCGCCGCTGCGAGGGGATTCTGGAGCGGCTTTCTGCGTCGAACGCCGCCCGCCTTGGAACCACCGGACTTCCCGCAGGTGCAGGAGGAGCTCCGTCGCTTCTTCGGACCCATTATCGCCATCCTCGCCACCCCTGAAGGTGCGCGGGGCGACTGGGATCCCGGTGGAGGCAAATGGACGTAGCCAGCTTCAGGAAGTTCTCCATCCCATGAGTTGCAGCGTACGCGTATCAATTGCAGATCAACGATCGGAGAGCCAATGGGGATCTGAGCGATTGCTGGCGCACACGTCCAAGACTGGGAATAGTTGCCTCGCTTCCAGCCAAACACCAGGGGCAGGATTGGGGGCACCAGTCCCAGAATTGTTTACGCTTTTCCGTGCAGATCAACTCTTTACGCTAGGTATTAGGGGGTACCCATAGCCACCAGACACTTCGATCATGTCGAACGAAACCCCGCAGAGATGCGGGGTTTTGTATTTGCATGCTTGGGGATGCACTTGCAAAGCGCAGCATTTGACAGGTTGCTGACGACCAAAACTGTCGGGGGAGAAGTCGCTCTAGCCTCATCACCGCCCGGTTGTAGCGCGAACAATTTGGTTATGA
>Ga0209023_10003111_pt1 | contig 20014 bp, 17 predicted proteins | sample LakOneMetagenome_FD_187468 | JGI IMG/M metagenome (GOLD analysis project Ga0209023, IMG submission 187468) | Freshwater and sediment microbial communities from Lake Erie, Canada (SPAdes) (version 2) | ecosystem: Environmental > Aquatic > Freshwater > Lentic | place: Lake Erie, Canada...
CTCATCGAGCATGATCAGCGGATTATTGGTTTCTGCCTGCTGAATTCCCTGCAAAATACGTCCCGGCATCGCACCGACATACGTTCGCCGATGCCCGCGGATTTCAGCCTCATCATGCAAACCGCCGAGCGAAAGCCGTACAAATTTGCGGTTCAAAGCTCGTGCAACGCTCCGTCCGAGCGAAGTTTTACCAACTCCCGGAGGCCCGACAAGACACAATATTGAGCCTTTTGGCTTCTCTCTTAATTTTCTGACAGCGAGCGATTCAACGATGCGTTCCTTCACGCGTTCGAGACCATAATGGTCGTCGTCAAGTATCTTCTCGGCCTTTTTGAGATTGAGATTATCTTTCGAAGCCGTCGACCATGGCAGATCGGTCATCACGTCAAGCCAATTTCGCAAGGTCGCAGTCTCCGCCGTGTCGGGATGCATCCGTTCTAGTTTTTTGAGCTGGCGAAGCGCTTCTTCCTCGGCACCCTCGGGCATTTTCGCCTTCAGGATCTTATCGCGGTATTGCTCGATCTCTTCGAAAAGTTCATTACCATCGCCGAGCTCCGCCTGAATTGCCTTGAGTTGCTGCCGCAGGAAATATTCACGCTGCGAACGATCGATATCCGCCCGTGCCTGCGTATTTATCTCAGCTTGCACGGTCAGCACATCGATCTCTTTGCTAAGCAGATCGTTTACACGCCTCAACCGAGGCACCGGATCGTGGATGTCCAAAACGCTTTGAGCATCATCAACTTTTAACTCAAGATTCGAGGCCGAAAGGTCCGCCAAACGCCCCGCATCATCGAGGTTTGCAATGATCGCGAGCACTTCGGGTGAAATATTTTTTCCTAAGCTGGCGGCACGCTCGATCGAACCACGAACATTTCGGACAAGTGCCTCGACCTCGAGCGAATTCTCCGGCGCTAATGGCTCGGATATCGGCGTTACTTTCGCTTTTACATATTCGCCCTTGCCCGAAACGGAATCGATCTGACACCGCGAAAGTCCTTGGATCAGAATTCGGATCCGCCCGTCGGGCAGTTTGAGCATTCGCATGATGATCGCGACGGTTCCGACCGTGAAAAGGTCGTCTTGCTCGGGCTCTTCTTTATTCACATCACGCTGCGAAACGAGCATGATCATCCGGTTTTCTTTCAGAGCCTCCTCGACCGCGCGGATCGAACGATCGCGCGAAACAAACAGCGGCACGATCATGAACGGATAAATAACAATATCGCGCAGCGGCAGAACCGGCAGTTCTGACGGTATCTGCATCATCGGCTCAGTGATCTCGCCCTCGCCGAGCGAAACCGGAAATTCTTCGATCTCAACCATACTTCTATGTTAGGGAAATGACGCGAAAAGGGCAATGAAGGAAATTTTGGCCACCGATAAACACAGATCAAGAATGATAAGAACAGGAAAGCAAGAGATCATTTCAGAAATTCTTATCTGTGTTCTATCCGATCTTATCTGTGGTTTATTTCTTTTTCTTTTTCTTCGCCGCCGCTGCTGCGGTTGCTCTGGTGCGGGAACCGACGAGGACCTTTAGTTCGGACATGAATTCGGACACATCGGCGAATTCGAGATAGACCGAGGCGAATCTTACGTAAGCGACCTTGTCGAGGGCTTTTAGGCGGCGCATTATGATCTTGCCGATCTCGCTGGTGCCAAGTTCGCGGTCAAGCGAATCCTGGACATTCTTTTCGACCTCATCGACGACCTTTTCGAGCTGAACGGTCGAAACAGGGCGTTTCTCTGCTGCTCTAAATAGTCCGGCGAGCACCTTGTTGCGGTCAAACTGCTCACGCTTGCCGTCTTTTTTGACGACCATATAAGGGATCTCGTCGATGCGTTCGTACGACGTAAAGCGCCGCCCGCAGCCCAGACATTCGCGGCGTCGACGGATCGAATCGCCGTCCTTCGCCTCACGCGAATCGACGACCTTGTCCTCAATATGTGCACAAAATGGACAGCGCATAGACAGTTGTCAGTGGTCGGTGGTCAGTCGTCAGTTATTAGTTCCCTTCTTGCCCTTGATCATTCAACTTGTATGCTGAGCGGCTGATCTTACCTCTGCCCCCCCGACAACTGACCACTGACTACTGACTACTGGCTTCAAATCCCGGCGAATCCGATTCGATCTCGCGCTCGGCGTTTTCGGCCGAGAGCAGACTGCGGAACCGTTCGATACTGATATCACCGCGAACGAAATAATATATACCAAAAAAGATCGCAGGTGCGAAATAGACGAGATGCATTGCGATCGAAACGGCGGCGGCGTCTTCGGTGCGGATGTCGTTCTTTAAAAATAAAAGGCTCGCCGCCGTCGCCGTGTGAAACGCTCCCGCCGCTCCGCCCGGCGTCGGCACTACCGAACTCACCGCGGCAAATCCCATGATAAACAGCGAATCGCTGAACGAGATCGGCATGTCGAACGCGAGCAAAACAAGCCACGTCGGCACCGCGATCGCGAGCCATAGCAGGAACGTCCAGAATGAGACATTCACCAGTTCCTTCCAATCGCGGAGGATCGCGAGAGCCGCCGAAAGCTGCGTCAAAATGCTGATAAAGATCGCCTGCAATCGCGCCGGTATCCATTTTCGCGTCGTAACGCGATCAAACCACGCAATAAATCCCGCCGATCTTCGCTGATAGACCGACATTGCGACAAACCCGACGACCACACCGGCGAGCATCAGCCAGCCAACGACCTCGACAAACTCAAATTCCTTTTCCCGTCCAGCCGGGGCCGTGAACAGCAGCAAATTAAATGCAAAAAAGCAGACCAGAGCGGCGAGATCGAATATGCGTTCGAGCCCGAGCGTGACCAATGCCGCCGAAGGCCGCACACGCGGATCGCGCATCGGCAGCCACATGGGCCGCACGATCTCGCCCATTCGGCCGATCAAAAATATCGCCGCAAATCCGACGGTCGTCGTCGCAAACAGCTCTTTCAGACTGCTCTCCGTCACCGGAGCCAGCAAAAACTGCCATCTGACCGCCCGCAACAGATATCCGATGCAAATGATCAAGACCGAAGCCGACAGATACCACGGATCCGCACGCCGCAGACTAGTTGAGACCATCTGCCAATCCAGATTCCGCCCGAAAAACCACAGGATCAGGACCGCCAGCAGGAATAAGATTATGAATTTGAAATACTTGCGCAATACGGTTGTGTGGAATCCGAGGCCGTGTTCCCTTTCGCGATCGATATAAATTTCTGCGTTTGACATCACCCACACAGTGGCGAACCTCAAACAATAAAGACAAAAGATTACCGCATTTGAGCCTCAACCGCGAATTGACCAATTTTAGTGACGCCGTTTACGGTGGCGCCGTCGAGCGAATCTCTCGGCTGGTTATTCGAACGCGTCTGTCCCTTGTAGTGGTACTCATCGCTCGCTGACCATCGCAGCCAGCAGACCGGCCCGTCCACTTTGGTGTTGCTCGCACCCGCGCTGTCGCTCCGTACGTGGTGTAAACGCCCCTTATTATCATAGCGGTACCACACCTCTGGCTTGCCTCTATCGTTATACCTCTCAACAAACACCTCGTTGCCCATACGGTCCGTCATCGGCGTCAACGCGGACATCGGATCTATGTCGACAAATGGTTCGGATTCCGGTTCGACCGTTTCTTCCTCGACCATCTCGCTTTCCGGCCCCAAAACTCTCGATAATTGCTCACTCATTCGTGCCGAATTCTCTTCGAATTCAGCCCGGGCATTCTGTTCTTCGGCCTCCGCTCTGCGGGCACGCTCGAGGGCTTCGCGCTCCTCGGCTTCTTCTTCGGCGATCAACGCGGCGATCTGGCTCTTGGTATACTCCAACGACGGCCGCCATTCGCGATAGAGCCGAAATGCCTTGGTCTTTGGGATCTCAAAGCACTGGGCGATCGATTCAAATGATTCGCCGTGGTCGCGTGCCTGTTTGATCCCGAGGATCAACGTGCGTCGCTCGCTATCTTCGTCCGCCCGAAACCGCTCGTCGAAAACAAAGCCCAGCGGCATCCCGCCGCCTGACCACATTTTACAGATCGGTGTTTTCCGCGATGTCCAATATAGTTGCCTCGGCGATCGTGTCTGCAGCAAATACCGATCTTCCGTACGCTCACAGTTTCTGGCGATCGCAAAAGTCGAATCGGCTCTGCCGCAAACGACACGCAAATGCCGTAGGTCGCCTTCATCCGCCAGGCCTCTGCTTCGCCCCGAACCGGCGAGCAAAAGGACCGAGACGCCGGTCTCACTACACAATTTGCGCATCTCATTCATCAATTCGATCGCCTCTCTCGCACCGTATGGCCGCGTTTGCAGGGCTTGCAGATCGTCGACTATTACGGCCCGAAAGCCGCGTTCTTTGACGTTCACACGGATCCAATCGGAAATATTGGCCAGATCGGATGGCGTCGCCCGATAAAAATTCTCGGCAAATTCATATGCCTGCGGAACTGAGTTCCCGTCCGGTTTGAGTAGATATCTGTCAAAAAATTGCCGCGTCGTCAGCCGCAGATCTATGTACAAGACCTTCATTTCGCCGGCCGGCATTTGAAAACCGTCGATCTTTCGCCCGCTGGCAAGTGCCTCACCGATCTGAACCGCCAGGACGCTCTTTCCGATCCGGTCCGGCCCATACATTACAGCTACCTCGCCCTCATGCCAGAATTCGTCAAAAAGCCTAACGGTCGGCGGCATCTGTTTCACCAATGCAATACAGTCGTTTACTTTTCGCGGAATGTCCTTGTATTTTTGGTTTGTGCTTTCCTTCATAGTTTTATCTCTCTATCCATTCCATTTGAAAATGTTAGAAACGGGCTTGATTCTATCTGCAGCTCCGTCCGATCAACGACGTGATGCAACATATTACTATTGACATACTACGTTTGTTATCGTATGATACATCGTACTATGAATGAAACGCAGATGTCAAGAATTTTTTTATGGAACGCGGAATGCGAGCTGTTTTGTGACAATAAGTGTATTATTTATTTATAGTTACAGCGTTCCACTAATACTGGAACGCCTTGGAACGCCTCGATGGCGTTCTTTTCAGCCGCAGATCTGCCAAATATCTGCTATCTTTTTGTTGGAACTTTTGTTTTTTTGGCTTCGTAAGCTGTTTTTGACAAGGCGGAGTTTCGTGCTTTGATCGATTGACGGTTAACGGAGAAGGACGATTTTGGAAGCATTAAAGGCTGTGTCCGAAATTAATGGTGCGGAACTCATCAGGCGTGCACGCGCAGGAGACGGCGCGGCGTGGGAAGATATTGTCACCGCGTATTCGCGGCGGATATTCAACCTCGCATACCGTTTTACCTCGAGCGGTGACGCTGCCGAGGACCTGACGCAGGAAGTCTTTATTCGTATCTATCGAACGCTCGATCAGTACGATCCAAAGCAAGGCGACCTGTCGAATTGGCTCATGCGGCTCGCTCGCAATTTGATAATTGACGATTACCGCCACCGCCAGCGTAATCCGCAAAATTCGATGGCTGATGCCGTCGATGATCATAGCTACCATCTTCGTGCGGTTGGAACGTCCGCTCACAAAGAAATGGAGCGAAAGGAACTCGCCGGTCAGGTTCAGGAGGGCATTGACAAATTGCCCGAAGATCTCAGGACCTGCGTGATCCTGAGAGACATCGAGGAACTGACCTATCAAGAGATCGTCGATGTATTGAAAATTCCCGAGGGAACCGTCAAATCGCGTATCAACCGGGGACGAATTGAGTTGGCCAAGATATTAAGAAGAATGAGGGTGGTGACGATTTGAGATGAGTGAGCCAAACGAAATTATCGCTGAACAAGTTGCAGGTCAGGTGCAGGCACAACAATCGACGATCACCCAGACCGCAGCAGACACTTTGGGTGGAGTCGCGGCAGCGGGAGGTGAGATCGGTCTCGAACTCGCCGGAGAAGAGGTTCTCGACGGCGCTGTCGAAGTCGCAGGCGATCTGCTTGGCGGTATTTTCGATCTGTTTTAGTACGAACAAGGGGTTTTTGAATTTATGATGAAGGAGCAGATAACAAGCGTAAATTGTTCGCAGTTCGAAGAGCTGCTGACCGATTATTTGGACAAGGCACTTGAGCCGTTGGTCAATAAGTCGGTCGCCGAACACGCGCTTGCTTGCCCGCTTTGCCATTCGCTGCTAAATGACGTTCGCGAATCGTTGAATGTTTGTCATGAGATCTCGGCACCGAAAATGTCTCTGACACGACTCGAGGCACGCGTCCTGTCGATGACGATGCCCGAGACAGCGATGATCTGCGAAGATTTCGAGGGCTACCTGACCGATTATCTCGACGGGTTTTTACCCGCGAATGTTTTCCACCGCTGGGAACGCCACGCTGTTCTTTGCAACCAGTGTGAGGACCTGCCGGGCATGGTCGTCCGCTCGATCGCGGCTTGTTATTCGTATAAGACCGAAGAATTACCGGTGCCCGCCGGGTTGCACGACAGTATTCTGCAGGCGACGATAGGCACGGCGGTCGCAAAAGAAGTTAAGGCCTCGTGGGCTTCGCAGCTCGGTGAACTCGTTCGCGGTCTCCGTTTCCCGATCGGCGTTCCACAGTTCGCTTCGGTTGCAATGATGCTGCTGATCGCATTTATGGTGTTCAGCCAGAGCGTCTCGGCCGATGGTTCGCTGTCGAATGTATATCAGCAGGGATTTGAACTTGCAGAGCAAACATACAAGCAAAGCGCCGACGCCTGGAATGGTAACAAAGATGCGAGCCAGAACAACAAGCAGGAGCCGGTAACCGGAACGACCTACGTCGATAACGGAGATAAGCATTAATGAACTGTGCGTATCACACACATAACGGGGCGGTCGTAAATTGCAACGGGTGCGGCAAACCGCTTTGCCCCGCTTGCGATCATCGCATCAAGGGTTTCCCCTATTGCCAGGACTGTATCGTAATGGGCGTCGATCTTCTGCGTCAGCAGAGCCAGTCGAATTATGCTCCGTTCGTCAAGAAACGCACTTCGCCGGTCGTCGCGACGATCCTGTCAATGGTCTGCCCCGGCCTTGGTGCCGCCTACAATGGCCAGACGACAAAAGCTCTGGTCTATTTCGCCGTATTCGTCGGGCTGTTTCAAATGGCGATTATGACTGCGACGCCGCTCTTCGTATTCGGATTTATGGGAATGTGGGCTTTCTCAGCTCTCGACGCATGGCGAACGGCTCAGGCTATCCGCTCAGGCGTGACGCCCGACGTCGCCGAAGACATTCTCGTTAAACGATTTTCGGGCAATCCAAAATTATGGGGCGGCATTCTGGCCGTACTCGGTATCGCATTTTTGTTTCAGCGATTGTTCAACATCGGATTTGTGTTTCGAGCAATAATGCCGGTTCTGCTTATCGGTCTCGGCGCATATATATTGCGCGGTTATTTGTTCAAGCCGAAATCGGACATCACGGTCACGGGGCCGATCGAGCCTTCCGTGACGAGCTTTGCATTGACGCAGCCGGAATTTCGGCAAACAAGTTATAATACGGAAGACGATTTCGCCACCCGCTCGCGGTTTGGCGGTTGGAAAGAAAGATAGCATTTGCGGTGAAGGAGTTTTATTATGCCGTTATGGTTAGGTGTCGCGTCTAAATGGGGAAGCATTCTGGTGCTCGTCGGATTGGTCATCGCTCTCGTTAAAGCGCTGATCGGATTTGTCACTTTTATCACTTTCGCGATCAAGATATTGATCGTGCTGGCATTCATTGCCGTCTTTGGAGCGGTCGCCTTTTTCGTCTTTCGCTCATGGCAAGGCAGCCGTAAACATCCGGAATAGAAAGCCTATTCGCTGCAACAGTTACCACAATCGACCGTTACAGGCTGGTCTGACCATTTGCCTTTTTCGGTCGGTTGTGCTTTTATATAGGTTCCTCATATTTATTTATTCGTAATTATTTGGAAATGACAATTGGTTGACTTCCCACGCCAACGAGAGTTTTTGTTTTTATATATTCACTCTTGTAAACGGTTTCGCGTTAGTCGCTCGCGGCTATTCTTGCGTGATTCCACGTAGCAGAAAGTAAAATTCCGGCTGCGAGATCATAAAAAGGAGCTTTAAAGCATAATGCAGAAAAACGACAAGTTTTATACTTATCTTTTATCGCAATCATCAAAAAAAGGCGTTTATATTCGCCGAATTTCGGTTTCGAAAAACCTTATTCACTTCGGCTCGGTCGGAGTATTTCTTTTCGTAGGCATGCTGGCACTTGGCGTCGGCGTCAGCGGTTTTATCCGCACTACGGTTTTTGCCAAGAATCTTGATTCGGTCCCGGTCACTGCACAGCTTGCGGCGACGACAGCAGTTCAGGAAACGCAGAGCATCGATTATTCGCGTCCGACACCTGGCCAGGAATATTCGGTAAATAGCGGCGGCCCTGAGATCCCGGACGAAAACGATACTGAGGACGACGCCCTCGACGCTCAAATTAAAACCATCGAGGCCGCAATGCCGCCAGAGAACGTACCCAATATGTGGGCACATCTCGGCAAGATCAATAACGAATTCGGCTTTCGCCGTAATCCGTTTGGCGGTCGTTCGTACGAGTTTCATCCCGGCATGGACATCGACGGCGAACGCGGTGATCTCGTCATGGCACCAGGCAACGGCACGGTCATCAAGGCCGGCTGGACCGGAGGTTACGGCAACATGATCGAGATCGATCACGGCAGCGGTATCACGACGCGTTACGGTCACCTTTCGAAGATCGACGTCGAGGTCGGCGACAGCGTCACCCGCGGTGAACTGATCGGATACATCGGCTCGACCGGACGTTCGACCGGACCGCATCTTCACTTCGAATTTCGCCTGAACGACAAATCGATCAACCCGCGGCACTTCCTGCCGCCCGAGCCGACCGAGATCACAAAGCCTACGAATTAACTTTAGGTTTGATAATTTAGATAAAAGCGAGTCATCAACTGTGGCTCGCTTTTCTCGTTGATTGGCAATAGTAATGTTATCCCGATATAATATTTGCAGTTCAAGACCCAAGATTGTCAGTTATTCAAACGTTTCACTATGAAAAAGAAAATACTCGCTTCGTACCTATTGCTTGCTGCAACATTGTTTTCGTCATTCGGCCCCGTCCTCGCGTTCGACGAAGGCATGTTTGCTCCGGCCCAGATCGCAGGGCTGCCGCTCAAAGCCAAAGGACTTAAGATCAAGGCTTCGGACATCTACAACCCGAACGGCGGCGGCATGACCGACGCCATTGTCCGTCTCGACAGCGGCTGTTCGGCCGAATTTGTCTCGCCTGACGGCCTGATCCTGACCAATCATCACTGCGGATTCGCCGCTCTCGTTGCCGCTTCGACACCGGACAAAGATCTGGTCGAAACCGGATTTAACGCCGGTTCGCGAGCCGGTGAGATCAAAGCCGTGGATGGCGAAACGCCGTATTCGATAACGCTCACGCAGCGTATCGAGGACGTTACCGCCAAGGTCAAGGCCGGAACCGAAAGCCTCGCCGGTGCAGACCTTGCGGCCGCGTTAAAGAAAAACACCGAGACACTGCAGGCTGCCGAGCAAGCAAAGGCCCCGAAGGGTTCGAAGATCGCGATTCAGATGATCGACAGCGGCTTCTTTTACTATCTGTATCAGACCAGCGAATTGAAAGACATCCGCGTCGTCTTTGCACCGCCCCGCAACATCGGTGTATTCGGCGGCGACCCGGACAATTTTGAGTGGACACGACATACCGGCGATTTCACATTTCTCAGAGCCTACACCGCACCGGACGGTTCGCCTGCAGAATACTCGCCGAACAACGTTCCGTACAAATCAAAGAAATATCTGCCGATGAATATCGGCGGTCTCAAGGACAACGACTTTGTTTTTGTACTCGGATTCCCCGGCGGCACCACGCGTTATCGCGAAAGCCAGTCGATCGAATTCGCACGCGATGCTAACTTCCCTTTCTTGACCGCCTGGCTCGGAACCCTGGCAAGCACGCTGAAACAGATCGGTTCGACCGACGAGGCAAAGCGCATCAAGTTTCAGGACGACATCGCAAGCTATGACAATTCGCGCAAAGCGTACGGAGGCGGTTACCTTCGCCTGAGGCGGGCAAATGTTGTACAACAGCGTCAGGCCGAAGAGGCAAAAATGGCGACCTGGATCGCCGCCAACCCGGCACGTCAGGCAAGATACGGCACCATGCTAGCCGAGCTTAAATCTTTGTCCGAAGAGACAAATGCGACGGCGAAACGCGATGTCATGATCCGGCGCTTCCCCGACCCGATCTCGAGCACAGTTTTCGGCCAGATCGTCGCTGCGGCTACTGCCGTCAAGATGGGTCGCAAGCTGAAAGATGGCGACGCCGACAAGATCCGCGCCGCATTCGCGAGCCGCGAACCGGCCTTCGAACGCGAAATGCTCAAGTTCTTTTTCAAGAAGTTTGACGAGCTGCCGGCCGGACAGCGTTTTGCCGCCGCCGACCAAAAGTTTGAGAACAAGAAAGGCAAGGCACGTCGCGACGCCGAGGCTGCGTTTGCTGACGAGATCGTCGATGGCAAACTCTCGAAAGCTGACAAGGTCATCGACCTCTACAACGATTCGTGGAGTGAGATCCAGAGAGAACACCCGTTCGTCGCCGCCCTGGTTGATGAACGCATGGCTCTCGGTGCACGCGGAACGAAATTCGCTGCCAACATCGACCGTCTCCGCCAGCTTTATATGCAGGCGCTGACCGAGATGAAGGGTGGAACGGTCTATCCGGACGCGAATTTCACGATGCGTTTTTCATACGGCAACGTCAAGGGTTACCAGTCGCGCGAAGCCGAATATCGCTCGCCTTTCACCACGATGAAAGGCATGATCGAAAAGAACACCGGCGAGGTGCCGTTCGATGCCCCGCAAAAGCTGATCGACATGCAAAACGCTAAAGACTTTGGCCGCTATGGCCAGGGCGACAGCGTTGTGGTCAACTTCCTATCCACCACCGACATCATTGGCGGCAACAGCGGTTCACCGATCCTCAACGGCAACGGTGAGCAGGTCGGCATTTGTTTCGACGGCAATTTCGAAGGCCTCGGTAACGATTTCTACTATGATTACGACACCAATCGCACGATCTCGGTAGACATTCGCTACGTCCTGTTCGTTACCGAAAAATTCGGGAACGCAAAATGGGTCGTGGACGAGATGAAACTCGTCGGCGGCAAGAAATAGTTCGCTTACGCTGAATCAGACAAGAAGACGCGGATCATTTAAAAATTCGCGTCTTTTTCAGATTCTAGTTTTTAAGTATTGACTTAATTAAGTAGCAGCTTTATTATCAAAACAATGGATACCTTTACAGCGATAGCAGAACCGACAAGGCGCAGGATACTTGAAACCCTCGCAGCCCGTGGCAAGATGTCTGCGTCAGACATTTACAAGGGATTTAGGTCTAGCCCGCCAGCGATCTCTCAGCATCTTAAAGTGCTTCGGGAATCAAAGCTTGTCCGTGTCGAAAAACGAGCCCAACAACGTATTTACTACATCAACCCGGAGCCTATGAAAAAACTTGAGAAATGGATACAACAATTCGCAGTACGAACTGAACAACAATTCCAGCGATTGGACGACCTGCTCGAAAAGCTAAAAGACACAGGCGATCTTGCCGCAGAGCCCAAGACCGACATCCTGACAAAGTAGTCGGCTAACAAAAAAAATAAATAGGAGAAATAATGTGTCAAACAAAACAACCATAACCGCGGAACCCGGAAAACAGGAATTATTTATTGAACGCGAATTCGACGCTCCTCGCGAACTTGTTTTTCGCGCCTACACTGAGGCCGAGCTCTACCAAAAATGGGTCGGCCCCGATGACCTGACGATGACCGTTGAACAGATGGATGCATTCGCGGGCGGCTCGTACAAGTTTGTACACGAACGCGACGGACACAAATACACATTCCACGGCGTCTATCACGAAGTACTCACGCCCGAGCGGATCATCGGCACGTTCGAATTCGACGGCCTACCCGAGACCGGCCACGTGATAATGGGCACGACCAAATTCGAAGACCTCGGCGGCGGACGTTCGCGGCTAGTTCATCAGTCAGTGTTCCAATCTGTCGCGGACCGTGATGGAATGATCCAATCGGGCATGGAACGTGGCGTTACCGAGGGTTATGACAAACTCGACAAGCTTTTGAAAACGCTCGACTAGGTCGAGCATTTCCATAAAATGTCAAAGATCAAGGAATCAAACATGCAAAAAGTAACAACATTTCTAATGTTCAACGATCAGGCCGAGGCCGCGATGAACTTTTACGTTTCAATCTTTCCGGACGCTAAGATCGTCAGCACGATGTCCGGCCCAGGCGGTGTGGTGATGGGCGGTTCGTTTGAGATCGCCGGACAGCGGTTCAACTGCTTTAATGGCGGGCCGAAATTCAAATTCGAACAGGGCATTTCGCTGATGGCCTCCGCCGACACGCAGGAAGAGATCGATCATCTCTACGATGGTTTGAGCGAAGGCGGCGAGCAACAGCCGTGTTCGTGGCTCGTCGACAAATTTGGCGTCTCATGGCAGATCGTACCGCTGATTCTCGGCAAGCTGCTCGGCGATCCCGACCGCGAAAAGGCCAGCCGCGTGATGCAGGCGATGTTCAAGATGAAAAAAATAATCATCGCCGACCTCGAAGCCGCTGCCGCCAAGTAGAGTTTTTAGCCACGAACAGAGACGGACAACACGAACAAATCAGAATTTGTTCGTGTTTTTTCGCGTCCGTTTGTCGCCATAACACCAAAAAATGCAAGAACTCCGCCGCACTCGCGTTCAGCTATTAAAGGAGACGCTTTCCCCAGGGCAACTTTTCAAATAGCAGTAAGGAGTGAACTATGCAATTAAGGAGTTTAGCAAGAGTGTGTATAGCGTTTGTGTTGGCGGCGGCGTTTGTCGCGGCGGCCTCGGCACAAAAGACAAATTACACCATCTCACAGGCGTACACCCACAAAAACCTGTCCATTTTTCTGATCCACGGCAAAGACGAACGAACCAAAGGCAACATCATGACGCTGCAAGAAGCGATGGAGCGAAAGCAGTTCGTCGTGTATGAAACGTCCGAGGTCAACGAACTAGAGGTCGAAAACCTCTCGAAAGAATTCGACGTCTTCATCCAGTCCGGCGACATCGTCAAAGGCGGCAAGCAAGATCGTATCCTGGCCGTCAGCATCATCATTCCGGCACGCTCGGGCCGCGTAAAGATCGAATCTTTTTGTGTCGAATCAGGCCGGTGGACGAAGCGCGGCGGCGAGGATTCGACAAAATTTGACAGTTCGAACGACCGCATCGTGACCAAGGAGCTAAAGATCGCAGCGAATGGTGCCCGTTCGCAGTCTGACGTTTGGAATCAGGTCAGCGAAGCTCAGGAGCGTCTTAGTAAGAACGTCGGCGGTTCGGTCGCTTCGGGCAAATCGAGTTCGAGCTTACAGCTTAGCCTCGAAAATACGAAGGTCGCGGCGACTGTCGACGAATACATCAAGAGTCTGAGCGGCATCACCAACGGGCAATCCGACGTGATCGGTTACGCGTTTGCCGTCAACGGCAAGATCAACAGTGCCGATATCTACGTCTCGAACGCCCTTTTCAAAAAGCTCTGGCTCAAGATGCTCAAGGCATCCGCGACCGAGGCCGTTTCCGCCGCCAATCAGGTCCGTCTCGCCGATCCGGTCAAGCCGACCGCTGTCGATGGTTTTATCAAGGATGCCGAAAAGGCCGCATCCAGTGACCGCTCAATGGGCGCCGGAACCAGCCTCCGTACCCGCGAAGACAAAGACAACGTCATGTACGAAGCCCGCGACGAAAAAACCAAGGCCATAGTACATAAGAGCTATGTGAGAAAAGATTAGTTTTCAAATATCTACAACCTTCGGGCTTTCGGTCGATAAAACCGGCTTACGTCGCTGTGCCGCAATTATCGACCGAAAGCCCGAACCTCATTCCGTATCTACTGTTGGCCCCAAGTTTCTCTGCCTTTCAAAATGCTGCACGATCTCGTTCGCGACTGTCGCACCGACGAATGGCGACAATGCCTCGGCGGTGGCGGTTGCAATTCGTTCGATCGAACCGAAGCTCCGAAGCAGCTTCATTTTGCGTTTGTCACCGACGCCGGGGATCTCGGACAGTTCGGACGAGAAGTCGCGTTTTTCGCGGCGTTTGCGGTGAAATTCGATCGCGGTCTTGTGCGTTTCTTCGCGGATCTGCAGGATGAGGCGGAACGCGAGCGAATTGCGGTCGAACGGGACGGGCTCGTCCTCGCGGCCGTGGATGATGAGATGCGAGATCTGGTTGTGCTGTTTGGGCGGTTTGACGAGGCCGACGAGCATGATCTGTTCGAGATCGAGTGCCTCCATCGCCGCTGCGGCGGCGGCGACCTGGCCTTTGCCGCCGTCGATGAAGATGAGTCGCGGAAGTTGGCCGCCTTCGTCGAGGACGCGTTTGTAGCGGCGAAAGACTGCCTCGTGCATTGACGCGAAATCGTTCGCTCCGTCGACCGATTTGATTATCAGGCGTCGGTACGCATACCGTGCGGGCTTGCCGTTCTCGAAAACGACGACGCCAGCGACGTTTTCGGAGCCTGAGATATTCGAAATGTCGAACGACTCGATCCGTTCGGGGAAATAGGACAGCTCCAATATCTCCTGAAGCTCTTCGAGCACCTTTTCGCTGTCCGGTTTGAGGACGCGGAAACGCTGTTCGAAGGCGATCTTGGCGTTAGTTTCGACCAGCTCGACCATGCTTTTTTTGGTGCCGCGTCTTGGGTCGAGGATCTTTACTCTTCGTCCGCGGCGGATCGTCAAAGCCTTTTCCAAGACATCGCGGTCATCAAAATCCTGCGGCACGTGTATCTCAAGCGGAACGTAATCGGTCGAATAATACTGGGCCAAAACCTCTCCGAGAAACTCTTCGGCGTCGAAACTGTCGTCCTCCGGCAGGTCTTCCCAGAAAAACTCGCGTCGGCCAACAATTCTGCCCTCTCGCATGGTGAAAAGCTGCAACGCTAGACGCTGATTTTCGCGGTAAAATCCGATGATATCAACGTCGCGATCAGCGGTGGTGGCCATTTTTTGCGTTTCGCTGAGTGCCAGAACGGTGCGATGAAGGTCGCGGTATTTCGCGGCGAGCTCATACTTCCCTTCCTCGGAGAAACGCCACATTCTCTGCTGCAGATCGGTCGCGAGCTGTTTGTTTTTGCCGTCGAGCAAGACCTTCACGTCTTCGGCTGCCTCCTGATACTCCTGTTTAGTACAAAGGCCGCGCACACACGGACCGAGGCAGCGTTTGAGGTGATATTCGAGGCAAGGCCGGGGCAGATTGCCGTCGATCTCGATGTCGCAAGTGCGAAGTTGAAACGCGCGATTTATCAGATTGAGCGTATTCCTTGCCATTACTGCCGGCAGAAACGGGCCGTAATAGCTACTGCCGTCGCGAACGAGTTTACGTGTCACGACGACCTTTGGGAAGGCTTCATGCGTCAGTTTTATATGCGGATATTGCTTGTCGTCCTTTAGAAAGACGTTGAATTTAGGCTTGTGCTTTTTGATCAGATTGGACTCAAGCACCAAAGCCTCAACCTCGCTATCGACAACGATGAATTCGAAATCAGCGATAACCTTTACGAGCTGCTGCGTCTTGGGGTCGTGATTGCGGCTGGCGTGAAAATACGACCGAACGCGGTTTCGCAGATTCTTGGCCTTGCCAATATACACGATCTTGCCCGCTGCGTTTTTGTGGATATATATCCCGGCGGAAGTCGGCAGAGTTTTGAGTTTTTCTTCGATCGTCACGTTCTTGATTTTAACGACTTCCCGGCTCCAACGGAAATATCACTTTCTTAACTGCTAATGATCATTTGCCGAGATGCCCGAGTGTTACGCCGGTCTGTCGCCTCGAAGGCGTTCCACTGCATCACCTGGAATGTTCCGTCGATCGCGGAACGCTGCTTGGACGCTTGTAACAGACTGATAACATTAGAGATAGCGAGTTTGCCATGCTCAGCCCGCCGTTCCACGCGTTCCACTCACAGTGGAACGCTGTAAAGTACTGTGTTTATTAGAGTTACGGCTAGATTTTTTGCCCCGTTCCGCGTTCCAGAAAAAAAATTTATGTAATGTCTCATTTCCGCAATACCCAAATGTTTACCTGTCAAGCGTTCCACGCGTTCCACACGTACTGGAACGCTGTAACGTGCCGCGTTTATTAGAGTTACGGGTAGATTTGTCGCCCCGTTCCGCGTTCCAGAAAAAAAACTTAATACACTTGTCTTACAGCAACATTATTCAATCATTTATCAAAGATCTTAATGGACAGAATATCATGAATTGCATTTCTTGTCGAGAATTTTATGCATGCAACACGATGGCCCGGGCGATCGTCCGTTTACCTAAGCTACGACAATTGGAAAATATTAAAATTCGGAACGAAAGTTTTAGTTTGACGGGAGAGGCTTCTAGTTTTGTTAACGATGCTCTCCGTCGACGTTTTTGTTCAGACTACGACCTCGCCCATACGATGTCGGTGCCCGCATCAGTTACAATTACTAGACGCGCAGGATACTCAATGCAGACGAAAATCACAACAGATCCGATCGAGGCAGCGGCACACATAATGCGCGGCGACATCGTCGCATTTCCGACTGAGACTGTTTACGGGCTCGGTGCGAATGTTTTTGACGCCGCTGCTGTGGCGAAGATATTCAAAGCGAAACGACGCCCTGCGGATAACCCATTGATCGCTCATGTCGCGTCGCGGGAGCAGATAGATTTACTCGCGGCCGAGATCACGGAAAGTGCTGAGAATTTTATCAACGCATTTTTTCCCGGACCATTGACCGTTGTCGTACGCAAGGTCGAAGCCGTACCGCTGATCGCGACTGCGGGTCTCGATACGATCGGCATAAGAATGCCGGCGTTTAAGGTCGCTAGTGAATTTTTATCTGCGTGCGGCGTGCCTGTTGTCGCACCGTCGGCAAATCTTTCCGGACGGCCGTCGCCAACCACATGGGAAGCCGTTCTCGAAGATCTGAATGGTCGGATCGATTGCATCCTAAAAGGCGAACCAACCGAGATCGGGCTCGAATCGGCGGTGGTTGATTGTAGTTCTGAGATTCCGGTTCTATTGCGCGCCGGGTCGGTCTCGCTTGAGCAGTTACGTGAGGTGGTGCCTGGCACGCGTGGAATTTCGACTGGCTTCGGCGATGTTGCCCGCAGTCCGGGGCTGCTACATAAACATTATTCACCGAGAGCGGGAGTTGTGTTGCTCGGCGGAGATGAAATTTCAGATCAGATATCCGAACAGACGGCATTTATCGGTTTAAGTAAGGTTCCCGATGGGTTCGCGTTGGTGAAGCAATGCGACTCGGTCGAACAGTACGCTCATTCGCTCTTTGAGTTTTTTCGCGAATGCGACCGGGCGGGGATCGCTGTTATCTACTGCGAGAAGGTTCAGGAAACTGGCCTAGGAGCGGCTCTAATGGATCGGTTGCGGCGGGCCGCTGAATAATCAATTCGCTCGAACCAAGGCGACGGCGTACTCCGTATTGTCAGCTATAGTCTCGACGGAGAGCTTTCCGCCGATGTTCAGTTTTCCCATATCCACTAGTTTTACAAACACCAAAACGCGTTTCGAAGGCTCGGTGGCGACAAACGCGGCGACTTCCTCGATGCTGTAAAACGCACGCTGTTTTCCCGTTTCGTCGCGGATCAAGCGGCCGGCGGCGTAAAACTCGGCGTTATGATCGACTGAGTAGAATGCGAGTATCCGATCATTTGTAAATCCACGCGAATTGGCAGCGGCTACCAGCGTCTTGACCGAGTCGGTCGGCGCAAACCAGGGCATCACGGTCAGTTGCAGAATGACGATACCGATAAATACGCTGAGAGCGATCAGACGGGTTATCGTGTTCCACTTTGCGTTTTTGACTGCAAGTTGGTCAAGATAAACCGCTGCAAATATCACCGCTGCGGGAACGGCGGGCAGAATATAGCCGGGCAGTTTTGAACCCGAAAATGAGAAGAATACGAGCGGAACGAGGAGCCACGCGAAGGTGAAAAGGAGAAGGTTTGGAGGTCGGACGCCGGGAGGCGGAGACGCGGAGACCGCGCGAATTTGATCTCGTATCAAATTCCAGATCGACGCAATAAAAAATGGCAGCCACGGCAGGATCATCAGCGGGAGAACGACCAAGAAAAAATAGAACGGCTGCGGGTGTTGGTATTTGTTGGACGTAAAACGCTGAAAATGATGCTGGACAAAGAATTCGTCGATGAATTCGTAGCCATGCCGCACATACATCGGCACGTACCAGACGCTCGCGACGACGACCGCCACAATCCCGCCCCAGAAAAGGCTGAAGATAAATGTGCGGCTCGGCATTTTTCGCGACAGTAAATAATAGAAAATGACAATGGCAACTGGAAAAACGGCCCCGATCAGACCTTTCGCGAGCAACGAAACGCCGATAAAAACGTAGAAAAGGACAAGCGATATCGATACGCGGTTTGCACCCTCGACCGTCTCATTTTTTGAGTGCCAGATGAAAAAGCTGACAAGCGACGCGGTCATCGGGAAGGTGATGATGATGTCAAAACTCGCACCGTGGGCGAACGCCAAAATGCCAAGGCTGGATGCAGCAACTAAAGCGATCGTGGTTGGAAGATCGCTCGTCGTTTCTGGTTCGACGTTAGTGGCGACAAGCTTCTTTCCCAGAACATAAAGGCTTGCAACTATTCCGAGGCCAAATACCGCCGGACCGAAACGGGCGGCGAATTCATTGACGCCGAAAACGTGATACGAGGCGATCTCCAGCCAGTAGAGCAACGCCGGTTTCTCGAACCAGTTAAATCCACCGAGCGTCGGCGTCAGCCAATCGCCGCGTTCGAACATCTCGCGGCCGACCTGTGCATATCGCGATTCATCCGGGCCGAGAAACGGGATCGTGAGGCCGAAAAAATAAGCGAAAACGGCGAGCACTCCGAGCGTAATATTGACATATTTGCTCGTTGGCGTCGGTGCCGCAGCTTCGCTCTTTGTAATTTCCGCCATCTTAAATGAGAATGTAAAGTATTGCTGAAAACCGATTTGTTATCAAATTATGAGCGAAATTCATAAGCTAAGAGTCGCCGCCATCGGGGTAGGCAGCCTCGGCCGCCACCACGCCCGAAATTATGCCGAACTTGCTGCCGCGAGCCGCGTCGAAATGATCGGCGTGTGCGACGCGAACGCTGAAACGGCCGCGAGCGTTTCGGCTGACAACGGATGTGCTCATTTCACCGACTGGCGAGAATTGATCGGCAAGGTCGATGCCGTCTCGATCGCGACACCGACGGAGACGCATTGCGAGATCGCGTGTGCATTTCTCGAATCGGGTGTTCATACCTTGGTCGAAAAGCCGATCGCTCTGACGCTTGCCGAGGCCGATAAGATGATCGCGGCGGCAAATTTATCGGGAGCAAAATTGATGGTCGGGCAGCTCGAACGATATAACCCGGCGATGGTCGCTCTGCGGCCGCATGTGAACAATCCGCTATATTTTGAGATTCACCGCGTTTCGCCGTTTCCCAATCGCTCGCTCGATGTCGATGTCGTGCTCGACGTGATGATCCACGATCTCGACGCGATCCAATGGCTGGTTGGCGAGAATGTTGCGGTTTCGGAGATTCGTGCGGTGGGGATCCCGGTAATTTCCGACAAAGTGGACGCGGCGAATGCCCGGATCGAATTTGAAAACGGAGCGGTCGCCAATATTACGGCATCGCGGATCGGAACGGAGAAAATACGAAAGACGCGTTTCTATCAGACAAATTCGTATGTCGTGCTCGATTACGCGACTAAATTTGCGTCCGTCACATCGCTGAATCCTGAGGCGGCACATCCGCTGCTCGGTATCTCGATAAACCGGCTCGAGATCGACGACGTCGAACCGTTGCGGGCCGAGATCACGGCGTTTCTTGAGGCGATCGAACAGGACAAAACGCCGCCGGTTGCGGGCGAGGACGGACGTCGGGCGTTGGCTTTGGCGGTT
>Ga0209023_10003112_pt1 | contig 19998 bp, 19 predicted proteins | sample LakOneMetagenome_FD_187468 | JGI IMG/M metagenome (GOLD analysis project Ga0209023, IMG submission 187468) | Freshwater and sediment microbial communities from Lake Erie, Canada (SPAdes) (version 2) | ecosystem: Environmental > Aquatic > Freshwater > Lentic | place: Lake Erie, Canada...
TACCGTGTTGCGCTGCTGGCCCGCATAACCGCGCTTGGCGAAAAATGGCTCCGCCGTATCGCTGGCTTCCACCGTCAGCGCGGTCGCGCCGCGCGCTGCGGCCAGTTTCTCTAGCGCGTCGCATAACGCGGTCGCGACGCCCTGCCGTGCGAAAGCAGGAAGCACATAGAGCAGATCGAGATGATCCTTGCCCCTCAGCGACACGAAGCCGACGGGCGAGCCGCCAATCGTCGCGACCAGCGTGAGCTGGCCGGCGAGGCGCTTGCCAAACCTGCCCTCGTCCTCGGCGGCGCTAGCCCATGCCTCGCGCTGCGCATCCGAATAGTCGTCCTCGGCCAGTTCTTCGATGCTGGCGACGAAGATTGCCGCGAGCACCGGAGTGTCCTCGGAAAGAAACGGCCGCAGGCCGACTTTGGGAATGGATTGTCCCATCACCTTACCAGACGTTGATGAGTTTGAGCGCAAGCGCGACAGCGGCCACGATCAGCAGCCACTTAAGCGCGATGTAGTAATAACGGTGCTTCGGAAACGGCGTATCGGGCTTGGTCATCGCGCGATCTCCCACGTCGTCACCGGATTGCCGTTCGCATCCTTGCCGTCCTTGAGCACGATACCTCGCGCCGCAAGCTCGTCGCGAATGCGGTCGGATTCCTTGAAGTCCTTGCGCGCGCGCGCGGCGGCACGATCCGCAATCAGATCGTCGACATTACCCGCCTTGGACACAGCCTTGGCATCGGCGTTGGAGACCCATGCCGAGAACCGCGCAGCGTCGAGGCCAAGGAACGCAAGCGCATTGCCGAGCGCCATCGAAGGCTCATCACCCATGCTGCGAACCTGCTTCCGCAGCGCATGCAATTCCGCGACCACCTTCGGCGTATTCAGATCGTCGGCCAGAGCTTCGACGATGGAAGCCGGCACCTCGCCTGAACCCGCAGGAGCAGCCACGCTGAAAAAATCCTTCAGCGTATTGAACGCGTTGTCACAGGCTGCGAGCGACCAGTCGATCGGTGAACGGTAATGTGTCTGCATCATCGCAAACCGCAGCGCATCTCCGGGCCACGAGCGGCCGCGCCAGCCTGTCAGCAATTCGCGGATCGTGACGAAGTTGCCGAGGCTCTTCGACATCTTCTCGCCTTCGACCTGCAGGAAGCCGTTGTGCATCCAGACATTCGCCATGCGGTCCTTGTGGAAAGCGCAGCATGATTGCGCCAGTTCGTTCTCGTGATGCGGAAACACCAGATCGATGCCGCCGCCATGAATGTCGAACTGTTCGCCGAGATGCTTCCACGCCATCGCGGAGCATTCGATGTGCCAGCCCGGACGTCCCTGCGCGCCGATGCCGCTTGGCGACGGCCATGACGGCTCGCCCGGCTTCGAGGGCTTCCACAGCACGAAGTCCATCGCGTCATGCTTGTACGGCGCGACATCGACACGCGCGCCCGCCAGCATCTCGTCGAGCGAGCGCCGCGCCAGCTTGCCGTAGTTTGGATCGGACGCGACGTTGAACAGCACATGGTCCTGCTCGACATAGGCGTTGCCGCCCGCAACCAGCTTCTCGATGATCGCGCGCATCTCGGCAATATGTTCGGTGGCGCGAGGCTCGACAGTCGGCCGCAGGCAGCCGAGCGCATCGACGTCGGCATGAAACTGCTTTTCGGTCTGCTCGGTGACCTTGCGGATCGCCTCGTTCAGCGGCAATCCCGGATAATCCCGCGCCGCGCGATCATTGATCTTGTCATCGACGTCGGTGATGTTGCGGACATATTTGACGTGGTCCGCGCCATAGGCGTACCGCAGCAACCGGAACAGCACATCGAATACGATGACGGGCCGCGCATTGCCGATATGGGCAAAATCATAGACCGTCGGCCCGCACACATACATGCGGACATCGTTCGGATCGAGCGGCCTGAACGGCCGCTTTTCCTTGGTCAGCGTGTCGAAGAGCTTCAACTCCATGGAATCAATATCCTGCCTTGCGGCCGGGTCGTCCCATGATCTCGATTGAGAAAAGACGGCTCCAGCCAGCGAATCGCTAGCTAATAATCTCGCGGCAAATGCCGATAATGGAGACCGAACCGTTCATGGGCCGCACAATGGTCCAGCCGGGGGGACTGCGTCAAGGTCACACTCTGTGTATTTCGGCGTCTGTAAGGCCGCTTGCCACGGAATCGCCGCCCTTAATCATTCTTAACCCTTCCGGCTTATTGATGGAGGTGCCTGTGCTTCTCCCAAACCGGTGCCACCATGCGATTTTTGTTCACATTGATTGCCTGCGTTTGCGTGATTGTTGCGTCTGAAACCCATGCGGACAGCCGCGTTTTCATCGTTGCCAATCAGGCCGATGGCTATGGTGTCGACGAATGTCTCGCCAAGGGCGAGAAGTGCGGTGCCCATGCCGCCCGAGCCTATTGCCAGTCCCGTGAATTCGCGCAGGCCACCGGTTACCGCCGTGTCGATCCGGATGAGGTGACGGGCGCCATCCCGGCATCGGCCAGCCGTCCCAACGGCGAATTCGTCGCGATTACCTGTCAGCGCTGACATCGGCTCGGTTCCAGGGGGCTTCTTTTCGTCACGATTCTCTGCCTTATCTGCGCCCCTGAATCGACGTGACCTTGCCGCCGGAAGCTAGTATGTGAGCGTCCGTCGGCCGCGTCGCGGTCAGGTCGTGTGGGATCGTGACAGCTTGCGGAATTCTTCGTTCTTGCGATGGACCTTTGCCAGCGCGGCGCTTGTGGGCGCGGCGATGATGACTCATGGCGCGGCCGCGCAGCAGGGCTTCCCCCCGCCTCCCGGCGGACAGCCAGCGGCAAACCCGATCTGTCAGCGGCTGGTGGGCCAATTGTCCGCCATCGATGGCGGCGGTGGCGATAGCGCCAAGGCAGAACAGATCCAGCGCTATGTCGAAGCACAGAGCCGACAACAGTCGGAGCTGGAGCGGGTCCAGGACCAGGCCAAGCGTCAGGGCTGCGACAGTTCCGGCTTTTTCTCGCTGTTCACTGGCCAGTCGGCCCAGTGCGGCCCGATCAACACGCGCATCCAACAGATGCGCTCCAACCTCGACCAGATCACCAGCAACCTTGAGCGCCTGCGTGGCGGCGGGTTCGGCAATTCGGAACGCGAGAACCAGCGCCGCTCGGTGTTGATGGCGCTGGCGCAGAACAATTGCGGCCCGCAATACGCCGCTCAGTTACGCAACAGCGGTGGCGGCGGATTCCTCGACAATCTGTTCGGCGGCAATAACAACAACGGCGCGCCAGCGCCGATGGACAATGGTGCCGCGTCGGGCACCTATCGCACCGTCTGCGCGCGAAGCTGTGACGGCTTCTACTTCCCGATTTCCTTCGCCACGGTGCCAAGCCGCTTCGCGGACGACGAGCGCACCTGCAAGTCGCTCTGCCCCGCCGCGGACGCCACGCTCTACACCTACCGCAATCCCGGCGAGGACATGAATCAGGCGGTCTCGATCAACGGTCAGCCTTATTCGCAGTCGCCGAATGCGTTCAAGTATCGTCAGGCATTCGACAAGGCCTGCAGTTGCAAGGCGGTCGGCCAGACCTGGTCCGATGCGCTGAAGAACATCGACGACAAGACAGCCGCCGCACAACAGGGCGATATCATCGTGACCGATGAAAGCTCGAAGCGGATGTCGCAGCCAAAGGGTGCGCCTGCGGCTCAGAAGAAGACGGGCTCGGTTGCGACCCCGCCGAACGCGCAACCGCTGCCGACAGGCGCACCTGCCGCCGCCGCTCCTGCGGACTCCGGCGACAAGCCGATCCGCTCGGTGGGACCGACGTTCATTCCGGCGCGCTAAAGCTAATCAGCCTTCGAACGCTTCCGCTGAATTTCGGCTGGAGCGAGTGACCAGCGCATGGTCCGGCTCGGGCAATGCCTTTCCGGTATCGCGGAACTTGTTGATGATCGGATAGCGGCGATCGCGTCCGAAATTCCTGCGCGTGACCTTCACGCCCGGCGCGGCCTGACGGCGCTTGTATTCAGCAATGTTGAGCAGGCGCGCGATGCGAGTGACCGTATCGTAGTCGAATCCCTCGGCCACGATGGACGCCACGGAGTCTTCCCGCTCCACCAGCCGGACGAGAATGCCATCCAGCACATCGTATGGCGGCAGCGAATCCTGGTCGGTCTGGTTCTCGCGCAGTTCCGCCGTCGGCGGGCGCGTGATGATGTTGGGCGGAATGACTTCGCCGGACGGGCCGAGCGCGCCTTCAGGCTTCCATGAATTGCGCAGCGTCGACAACCGGAACACTTCCGTCTTGTAGATATCCTTGATCGGGTTGTAGCCGCCGTTCATGTCACCATAGAGTGTGGCGTAGCCGACCGACATTTCGGACTTGTTGCCGGTCGTCACCACCATCGATCCGAACTTGTTGGAGACTGCCATCAGCAGCACGCCACGCGTGCGCGCTTGCAGGTTTTCCTCGGTGACGTCGCGCTCACGCCCTTCGAACACCGGTTTAAGAATGTCCTCGAAACCATGAACAGCCGCCGCAATCGGTAGCACCTCGTATTGAATGCCAAGCGCCTTTGCGAGCTTAGCCGCATCATCGAGCGATTCCTGTGCGGTAAAGCGGAACGGCAGCATGATGCCGCGCACCTTGTCCGCGCCGAGCGCATCCACCGCGATAGCTGCGCACAGCGCAGAGTCGATACCGCCCGACACACCGAGCAGCACGCCGGGAAAGCCAGCCTTGCCAACATAATCGCGCAGGCCGAGAACGCAGGCGGCGTAGTCGCCCTTGTCGCCATCGAGCACAGGCGTCACCGGTCCCTTGCAGGTCCAGCCGCCCTCCCCCTTGGTCCAGCGAAGCGTCGTGATGTGTTCTTCAAAGCCCGGCAACTGGAACGCCAGCGAGCGGTCGGCATTCAGGCCAAACGATGAGCCGTCAAACACCAGCTCGTCCTGACCGCCGACCTGATTGAGATAAACCAGCGGCAATCCGCTCTCCGCCACACGCGCGACGGATACCGACAGGCGCATGTCGTTCTTCTCGCGGGTATAAGGCGAGCCGTTCGGAACGATCAGAATTTCCGCGCCGGTCTCGGCGAGGCATTCAACGACGTTCTCGTATTCTTCCGATTCCTCCATCCATGTGTCTTCACAGATGGGAACGCCGACACGAACGCCACGGATCGTCACCGGTCCTGCCGCAGGCCCGCGCGCGAACACGCGCTTTTCATCGAACACGCCGTAGTTCGGCAGATTTGCCTTGAAGCGCAGTGCCGAGATCCGGCCTTCATCGAGCAGCGCACAGGCATTGTAGAGCTTGCCGTCCTCGACCCACGGCGTGCCGATCAGCACAGCCGGACCACCATCGGCGGTTTCCCGCGCCAGCGCCTCGATTTCCGCGCGACACGCAGCCTGAAACGCAGGTTTCAGCACCAGATCTTCGGGCGGATAGCCCGCGATGAACAGTTCGGACAGCACCAGCAGATCGGCACCGTCGGCTATCGCCTGTTTCCGCGCGACGCGGGCTTTCGCAGCATTGCCGGTGACATCACCGACGACGGGATTGAGCTGTGCGAGCGTGATCGTGAGCTGGGACTTGGTCATGACCGCATTTAGCCCGCTCCGCGAGACGTCCGCAATTGCTCAATATGAGCACAATTCAGATAAGACCTATGCGCTCGGCAATGGCGAACAGCCACATCGCTCCCGCAACCAGCAATGTCACGCCGACAGCCGCTGACCCCATGTCCTTGACCCGGCCGATCTGGGGATCGTGCTCGGTGGTCAGGCGGTCAGCAAGTTTTTCGATAGCCGTGTTCAGCAATTCGACCACGATCAGCAGGAGCATGACCGCAACAAGCTCAAGCTTGCGGACCGGCGTGACCCCGATCAGCCATGCCAGCGGAAGCGCCAGCACAAGCGCAACAGTCTCTTCCCGGAAGGCCTGTTCGGAACGGAAAGCAAATGCCAGTCCGTTCCGGCTGTTGATCGTGGCGCTCCACATCCGCGACAGCACCTTGCGGAGCATTAGAATCCCGCGACGGCCGGCATCGGCTTCACCTTGCCTGCCCGCTCCTGCTTGAGGAGTTCGGCGATCATGAAGGCCATGTCGATGGACTGCTCGGCGTTCAGGCGCGGATCGCAGACCGTGTGATAACGATCGTTGAGATCCTCATCGGTAATCGCGCGGGCGCCACCGATGCACTCGGTGACATCCTGCCCGGTCATTTCCAGATGGACGCCGCCGGCATGCGTGCCTTCGGCAGCATGGATGGTGAAGAACGACTTCACTTCCGACAGCACGCGGTCGAACGGACGAGTCTTGTAACCCGACGTCGAGGTGATGGTGTTGCCGTGCATCGGATCGCATGACCAGACCACAGAGCGCCCTTCGCGCTTCACGGCGCGAATGAGTTGCGGCAGATGCGCGTCGACCTTGTCTGAACCGAAACGGTTGATCAGCGTCAGCCGGCCCGGCTCGTTGTCCGGATTGAGCACGTCGATCAGCTTGATCAGTTCATCCGGCTTCAGCGACGGGCCGCACTTCAGGCCGATCGGATTCTTGATGCCGCGGAAGTATTCGATGTGGCCATGGTCGAGCTGACGGGTGCGGTCGCCGATCCAGATCATGTGACCCGTGGTCGCGTACCAGTCGCCCGTTGTGGAATCGACGCGCGTGAAGGCCTGCTCGTAACCGAGCAGCAGCGCTTCATGGCTGGTGTAGAAGTCTGTCGCGCGCAATTCCGGATGGCTCTCCAGATCGAGGCCGCAGGCGCGCATGAAATTCAGCGCCTCGGAAATGCGGTCGGCCAGTTCCTTGTAACGGCGGGACTGCGGCGAATCCTTCAGGAAGCCGAGCATCCACTGATGCACGCTGCCAAGATTGGCGAAGCCGCCGGTGGCGAACGCGCGCAACAGGTTCAGCGTCGCCGCCGACTGGCGGTACGCCATCAACTGGCGCTGCGGATCTGGCGTGCGCGCTTCCTTGGTGAAGGCCGTGTCGTTGACGATGTCACCGCGATAGCTCGGCAGCTCGACATCGCCCTGCTTTTCCATCGGCGACGAACGCGGCTTGGCGAACTGACCGGCGATACGGCCAACCTTCACCACCGGCAATGCGCCGGCGTAGGTCAGCACCACCGCCATCTGCAGCAACACGCGGAAGAAGTCGCGAATGTTGTTCGCGCCATGCTCGGCAAAGCTCTCGGCGCAATCGCCGCCCTGCAGGAGAAAAGCCTCGCCGTTTGCGACTCGGGCGAGCGACTTCTTCAGATTGCGCGCCTCACCGGCAAAAACCAGCGGCGGAAACGTTGCAAGCTGCGCCTCGACATCGGCCAATGCTTTCGCATCGGGATATTCCGGCACCTGCATCACTGGCTTCTTGCGCCAGCTATCGGGCGTCCACCGCTCGGACATGACTGAAACTCCTCAGGAAACGGCAATCTTGTGATGCGCCGGGTTATACACAGGTGGGTACGGTCTTGCCAGTTGCAATTCCATGCGGCGGATCAGGGACTTGCGGGCTAAGCCGGGCCGTTGGCCCGTATCCGGTTATCCGGCAATCCCGTCTAACCCCGGCGCGGGGCGGACCTGCCCCGTTATTCCGCGGCCTGGCGGACGTGGCGGGCGCTTGGCGTCCGCAGGGTCACCAGTTCTTCCGCCGCCGTCGGATGCACGGCCACGGTGGCATCGAAGTCCGCCTTGGTGGCTTTCATCTTCACGGCGATGCCAACAACCTGAATCAGTTCGCCTGCCTCCGGCCCGACGACATGGCACCCGAGAATGCGATCGGTCGACCCGTCAACGATCAGTTTCATCAGCACGCGGGACTGGCTACCCGACAGCGTCGATTTCAGCGAACGGAAATCGGTCTTGTAGATGTCGACATGGGTATATTGCGCCCGCGCTTCAGCCTCGGTCAGCCCGACAGTGCCGACCTCAGGCTGCGTAAACACCGCCGTCGGAATATCGGCGTGGTCGACGCTGACGGGCCGGTTGCCAAAGACCGTATCGGCGAATGCATGTCCCTCGCGAATGGCGACCGGAGTGAGATTGATCCGGTGCGTGACATCGCCGACCGCATAGATGTTCGGGACGTTGGTCTGCGAGAACTCGTTGACCGCGATGCCGCCATTGACCGGATTGAGCGCGACGCCGGCCTTCTCCAGTCCAAGGCCTTTGACGTTCGGATGGCGGCCGACGGCAAACATCACCTGATCGGCTGCAACGCTCGACCCGCTCGACAGATGCGCCGTAAACGCATCGCCATGTTTGTCGACTTTGGTCACGATGCAGCCGGTCAGAATCGTGATGCCGGATTTTTCCATCTCGCTACGCACATGCTTGCGCACATCCTCGTCGAACCCACGCAGGATGTTCTCACCGCGATAGATAACGGTGACGTCCGCACCAAGCCCTGCAAAGATGCAGGCGAACTCCAGCGCGATATAACCACCGCCCTGAATCACGATGCGCTTCGGAAATGTCTTGAGGTGAAACACCTCGTTCGACGAAATGACATGCTCGATGCCGGGAATGGCTTCGCCATGATTAGGCGTGCCGCCGGTGGCGATCAGCACATACTTCGCCCTGACGGTCTCGCCGGTCGACAGGCGCAATGTGTGCGCATCCTCGAATGTGGCGCGCGTCTTGATGATTCTGGCTCCCGCCTTCTCCACATTGAAGGTATAGGCCGCTTCAAGCCGCGCGATTTCCTTGTCCTTGTTGGCGATCAGCGTGGGCCAGTCAAAGGTCGCTTCCGGAATCGTCCAGCCGAAGCCAGCAGCATCGTCCAGCTCATGGCGAACATGGGATGCGTAGACCATCAGCTTCTTGGGCACACACCCGCGGATCACGCAGGTGCCGCCCATCCGGTATTCCTCGGCAACCAGGACGCTTGCACCGTAACCAGCAGCGATGCGGGCAGCGCGTACACCGCCCGATCCGCCGCCAATCACAAACAGATCAACGTCCCGGTCTGCCATGGAATGTCCGATCGTTAGATTTCCTTGCCGCGCTTCTTCATTTCAGCGCGGAATTTTGCGTTGATTTCCTCGCCGAACTTCGCGGCCCACTGATCCATATATTGGCGCGCGGAGTTGAATGCCACAGGCTCCTGCGCAATCACCTTGATGCCAAGCGGCGACTTGTAGAAGGCCGCAATCTCCTTGAGCTCCTGCTCGGTGAAGGTGCTGGCGTAAATCCGCGCCATTTCCTCACCGATTTCCTTCTCGCGGCCGGCGAGATCTTTCGCCACCTGCACCGCAACCTCGTTGAGGTCCTTCTGATAGTTAAGGTTGGATTGCAGCAGCACCTCCTTGGTCCGCTGCACCAGGCCCGGGACCGCACCCTGATAGATTGCACTGACATTCTTGGACGTCAGGATTTCCTTGGCATAGCCGATGGCTGCGGGTGATGGCGGCTTCGGAGCCTGCGCCATCGCACTGCCTATCGTCAGGACAAGCACAGCGCCGGCCGCGAGCAACATGTTAGAAAACTTCCTCATAGCAATTCTCCTCAATTGCGGCCCGTTAGACTTAAGGCCGTTCAACAACGCGAATACCCTGCGGGCCAGCGAGCACAGCCGTGCGCGCGAGACCGATAAACAAGCCGTGTTCGACCACACCCGGGATCGAATTCAGTGACGCCGCGAGCTTTGGAGAATCCGGGATTCGGCCAAGCCGCGCATCGATAATCCAGTGGCCACCATCGGTGACGAAAACGTGGCCGTCCTTGGCCTTGCGAACCTCCATCGGTCCGGAAACGCCACTATTGGCGAAAACCGCCTCGATGGCCCGGCGCGTCGCACCAAGGCCAAAGGGAATGACCTCGATCGGCAGCGGAAAACGGCCAAGGGTTTCTACCCACTTGGACTCGTCGGCAATCACAATCATCCGATCGGATGCGGCGGCAACGATCTTCTCACGCAACAACGCCCCGCCCCCGCCCTTGATCAGCTCAAGATTAGGGTCGATTTCATCGGCACCATCCACGGTAAGATCGAGACGGTCGACCTCCTCGAGCGTGGTCAGCGGCACGCCGCAACGCTCGGCATCGGCCCGCGTCGCCTCTGACGTGGGAACGCCAATGACCTTCAGGCCAGCCTTTACGCGCTCGCCAAGCAGTTCGACGAAATGCTTGGCGGTCGAGCCGGTGCCAAGCCCGAGTTTCATGCCGTCCTTCACCTGCTCAACCGCGCGCGCGGCAGCCTGCCGTTTCAGATCGTCCATCGACATCTTTGCCCTCGATGTTCCGCCCACATGGAACGCGAGGCATATAGCGCGGTTTTTGCGATGGTGGATACGGCCTTACGGGCGAAAAACCGCTAATAACAACCAGCATACGACCAATTCTACGGCAGGGCTTGCCTGATCTGGTCACGCCCGTTAGCGATCCTGCATGACCAAATTCCCCCTCATTGTCTTCGACCTCGACGGCACCCTCGTCGATACCGCCCCCGATCTCGTGGGCGCACTGAACTTTGTGCTCCAGCGTGAGGGCCTGCCGCTTGTGCCGATGGCATCGGCACGCGCCATGATCGGAGCCGGTGCCCGCAAACTGATCGAACGCGGGCTGGAAGTGGACGGGCGCACGGTCAGCGTGGCGGACCTCGACCGGCTGACCACCGATTTCATCGCCTATTACAAGGACCACATCGCTGACGCTTCCGTGCCGTTCGATGGCCTGCATGCAGCCCTGGATACCCTCGAACACCAGGGCTTCAGGTTCGCCGTCTGCACCAACAAGCTGGAAGGCCTTTCCAGGCTCCTGCTCGCAAAACTGGAAATGACCGGCCGTTTCGCCGCGATCTGCGGAGCCGACACCTTTGGTGTGTCCAAACCCGACCCAACCATTTTCCGCCAGACCGTTGCGCAAGCCGGCGGAGACATGTCGCGGGCCATCATGGTGGGTGATGCCGGCCCGGATGTCGGCGTGGCGCGGCGCGCCGGCGTCCCCGTGATCGGAGTCACATTCGGCTATACGGAAACCCCAATTGCCGAACTGAAGCCCGATGCCGTCATTGGTCACATGCGCGAACTACCGGACGCGGTCATCAGCCTGCTAAAGGCCGTTTAAGATATTGATATTTAACGAATTATAGCGCAGCAATCCTGCGGGCTACCGTTAACCTTCGCTTAACGAATCCGGCGCGCCCCGTTGCGCGTGGCATACGACACTTCTAAGGTCCGCCGGGGGACTATGCGGCTACCACCGCATCACAAGACGGATGCACCATGCGTATCATCGTTGTCGTTGCGGCGAGCCTTGGCCTCGCAGGCTGCTCATCTTTTTCCATGCCTGACATGCTCAAGTCGGCACCGCCGACCGTGACTGTACAGATGGAGTCCCTCCCCCCGGGAGCTGAGGCACGCACGTCCACCGGACAGACCTGCAAGACACCTTGCGCAGTCGCAGTGACAGTCGAAAACAATTTCACGGTGACCTTCTCGCTGCCGAAGTATCAGCCTGAAACGGTGCCCGTGCAGGTCATCCGTGATCCCGCCAGCCCTGCCTCGAGCGCGGTCGATCCGAACCCGGTTTACGCCGAATTGCAGCCTGCTCCTCCGCCAAAACGAGGCGCACGGCCAGCCCCCAAGGCGGCACCAAAGGCCAAGAAGCCAAAGGCCGCACCGGCGGCCGCTGAACCGGCAGAGCCCGCGAATTCCCCGTTCCCGCCACCTCCGGGCCGCTGATCCCGCTCCGGAATAGCTGATTGTGCCGGCGCGACTTCATGCCTAGATTAGCTTCTGGCATGCCACGTCCGGCGTAACCGGTCGTGGCGACGTGAGATCAAGGCGCTACATGAGCGGACCTGTTCCAAGTTCCACCGCCACCCCGGCGGCCTCTCCCATGATTGATCCGTTCGGGCGGTCGATCAGCTATCTGCGCGTGTCTGTCACCGACCGCTGCGACCTGCGCTGCTTCTACTGCATGTCGGAAGACATGACGTTCCTGCCAAAGTCCGACCTGCTCACCCTCGAAGAGCTCGACCGTCTGTGCTCGGCCTTCATTGCCAAGGGTGTCCGGAAACTGCGCTTGACCGGCGGCGAACCGCTGGTCCGGCGCAATGTGATGTCGCTGGTGCAGTCCCTTTCCCGCCATCTCGACACCGGCGCCCTCGACGAACTCACCCTGACAACGAACGGCTCACAGCTCGAGAGATTTGCCGCCGATTTAAAAGCCCATGGCGTCCGGCGCATCAATGTCTCGCTCGACACCCTCGATGCCGAAAAATTCCGCGCGATCACCCGCTGGGGAGATATGGAGAAAGTCCTGCGCGGCATAGAGGCCGCACGGGATGCCGGTCTCAAGGTCAAGATCAACACCGTCGCGCTCAAGAACATGAACGAGGACGAAATCCCCTCGCTGATGGAATGGGCACATGGCAAGGACATGGACCTGACCCTCATCGAGGTCATGCCGATGGGGGAAATCGGCGAAGGACGTATCGATCAGTACCTGCCGCTGTCGCTACTCCGCGCGCGCCTCGCCAGCCGCTACACCCTCACCGATCTTCCCGATGATACCGGCGGCCCCGCTCGCTATGTGCGCGTCAGCGAAACCGGCGGCCGGCTCGGCTTCATCACGCCGATGACCCACAATTTCTGCGAATCCTGCAACCGGGTCCGCATCACCTGCACCGGGACACTGCACACCTGCCTCGGCCAGGAAGACGCTTCTGATTTGCGAAAGCCACTGCGTGCGTCCAGTGACGACACGCTTCTCTCGGCCGCGATTGATCGCGCGATCGGGCTCAAGCCGAAGGGGCACGACTTTATCATCGACCGCCGTCATAACCGGCCCAGCGTCAGCCGCCACATGAGCGTCACCGGCGGCTGAGCGCTGCGAATGTTGCGCATTCCGGCCAGTTCCTTGACATAAATTTCCCACTGTCGCCTCCGGCCTCGGGTTCGTCATTGTTTCGCAGTGAAACCGTCAAACTTCCAATTGACGGCGGCGAAAGTCGCTGAAATGGTGCCGCCGCGTCATAATGCCTCGGCTGAGCACAGCCGCGCCTCGTGCATACGAGGCAGGAAAAAGCAAATGCATGTTCTGGGGGGATGCGTTGGACATCGTAAAATTCACGCGCGTTGCTGACGGTATCAGCGATGTTGCTGGCTATATCGCCAAGTGGCTCGTGCTTTTTGCCTGCCTTGTCAGCGCGGGAAACGCCGTCGTTCGTTATCTGATCAGCTTCAGCTCGAACGGTTTGCTGGAAATCCAGTGGTACATGTTCGGCGGAATCGTGCTCCTCGGCGCCGCGCAGACCTTGCGCCTGAACGAACATGTCCGCGTCGACCTGCTCTATTCATGGGTGTCGGACAAGACCCGGCTGTGGATCGATATCTTCGGCTTCACGATCTTTCTCCTGCCAGTCATGGGCTACCTGACCTATCTGACGCTGCCGTTCTTCCTCCAGTCGTTTGAATCGAAAGAGATGTCGATGAACGCGGGCGGACTGATCCTGTGGCCCGCCAAGGCACTGCTCCCCACCGGCTTTATCCTGTTGTTTATCCAGGGGCTTGCCGAACTTGCCAAGCGCATCGCTGCGCTGACCGGCGCCATCCGCATCGACACCCACTACGAAGCTCCCCTGCAGTAACAACCGAACGCACGAGACGGAATTAACTGATGTTTTCCCACGGCGTATTTCCACCGTTGATGTTCGGGACCATGATCCTGTTCATGCTGATCGGATTTCCGGTCGCATTCTCCCTGGCAGCGGTCGGCCTCTTTTTCGGTATTCTCGGTATCAATACCGGGCATTTCGATCCGTCGTTCCTGCAGGCGCTTCCGTTCCGCTTCTACGGAATCATTTCCAACGATTTGCTGCTCTCGATCCCGTTCTTCACCTTCATGGGCGCAATCCTTGAGCGCTGCGGTCTTGCAGAAGACCTGCTTGAAGGCACCGGACAGTTGTTCGGCAAAATCCCCGGCGGCCTCGCCTATGCGGTGATCATCGTCGGCGCCATTCTCGGCGCGATCACCGGCACCGTGGCCGCGTCCGTCATCGCCATGGGCGTAATCTCGCTGCCGATCATGATCCGCTATGGCTACGACATGCGGCTCGCAACCGGCGTCATCGCGGCGTCGGGAACAATCACGCAGTTGATCCCGCCGTCGCTCGTGCTGATCGTGCTCGCCGACCAGCTCGGCCGCTCCGTCGGCGACATGTATCTCGGCGCGATCGGTCCTTCGATCCTGCAGGTCGTCATCTTCCTGCTCTACATCGTCGGCGTCTCGATCCTGCAGCCGCAGAAGATGCCGCCGATTCCCGAATCCGCGCGGGAGAAAATGGACTGGAAGCTCGTCAGCCGCGTGCTGTGGGGCATGATCCCGTCGATCGTCCTGATCTTCCTCGTTCTCGGCACCATCGGCCTCGGCCTTGCGACCCCGACCGAAGCCGGTGCCATGGGCGCAGTGGGCGCAATGGTTCTCGCAGCGATGCATCGCCGCCTGACCTGGCCGCTGGTTGAGCAGGCGATGACCTCCACCATGCGCCTGACATCGATGGTGGTGTTCATTCTCATCGGCTCGACCTGCTTCAGCCTTGTGTTCCAGGGCATGGATGGCGCGCGCTGGATCGAACATCTGCTGACTGGCCTGCCCGGCGGCGTTGTCGGCTTCCTGATCTTCGTCAACATCTTCGTGTTCTTCCTGGCGTTCTTCCTGGACTTCTTCGAGATCGCCTTCATCATCATTCCGCTGCTCGCGCCGGTCGCCGCCAAGCTCGGCATCGATCTCGTGTGGTTCGGTGTCCTGCTCTGCGTCAACATGCAGACGTCGTTCATGCATCCGCCGTTCGGCTTCGCACTGTTCTATCTGCGCGGCATCGCGCCGCCCGAAGTCAAAAGCTCGGACATCTACTGGGGCGCGATGCCATGGGTGCTGATGCAGGTCATCCTGGTCATCATCGTGATCTATTGGCCGGGCGCGGTGACCTACTGGATCGACAACACCAAGGTCGACACCACCAACATCAAGATCGAAATCCCGCAAATCGAAATCCCGCAACTCGATCTCGGACCATCGAAGTAACGGGATACAACAAGACAATAAAAAGCCCGGCCTCGCTTGAGGCCGGGCTTCGTATTTGAACCCAGACGATGAACGATCAGGTTCGTGTGCGCGAACGCACCTGGAAGTTATCGAACGCAAATTCCGCCACCTGCCACCATGTGTACTGGTCGTTGCGGAACGCCGCCATGCTCTCATAAAGCTTCTTGAAGTTCGGGTTGCTTGCGGAAGTTTCCGCATAGACCTCGTTGGCAGCCTTCAGGGACGCATCCATGATCGACTGCGAGAAAGGCCGCAACTGCGTTCCGCTGGCCACCAGCCGCTTCAGCGCGGGCGGATTGTAGGCATCGTAACGCGCCTGCATGGTTTCATTGGCGAGCGACGATGCCGTCTTGATGATCGATTTGTAGCCGGCCGGCAGCGAGTCCCATTTTGCCAGGTTGACGAGATTGTGGAGCGTCGGTCCGCCTTCCCACCAGCCTGGATAGTAGTAGAACTTCGCCACCTTCTGAAAACCGAGCTTCTCGTCGTCGTAAGGACCGACCCACTCGGCAGCGTCGATGGTGCCCTTCTCCAGCGACGGATAGATGTCGCCGCCCGCAACCTGCTGCGGCACGACACCCAGCTTCGTCAGCACGCGCCCTGCAAAGCCGCCGATGCGCATTTTCAGGCCGCTGAGATCCGAAGGCTCCTTCAGTTCCTTCCGGAACCAGCCGCCCATCTGACAGCCGGTATTGCCTGCCGCGAATGCAACGACGTTATGGCTCTTGAGGAATTCGTTGAAGAGTTCGCCGCCGCCTCCTACCTGCAGCCAAGCTGTCTGCATGCGGCTGTTCAGACCGAACGGGACCGCCGTGCCGAGCGCGAATGTCGGATCCTTACCGACATAGTAGTAGGTCGCGGTATGGGCCATTTCGACCGTGCCGTTAGACGCCGCATCGAGCGCCTGCAGACCGGGTACGATCTCGCCCGCGGCAAACACCTGAATCTGGAATTTGTTGTCGGTGGCTTCCGCGACAGCCTTCGAAAAGACCTCGGCCGCGCCGTAGATCGTATCGAGAGATTTCGGAAAGCTGGATGTCAGACGCCATTTGATTTCGGGCGACGACTGGGCAATGGCAGGTGATGCGATCGCGGCCCCGGCTGCGCCGATACCCGCGACTTTGATAAAGTCACGACGTTTCATGAAGTACTCCCCTGAATGTGATTTTACGGATCGCCTTTCTTTTCGAGGCTTTGAGCGGGAGCATGGAACAACCCATTGCGAATAGCTATGCCGATTTCCTTAAATCGCACTGCAAAAGAAAAGCCCGGCCTCCTCGCGGAGACCGGGCTGTTCAGAGCCTGACAGGACGTGATCAGCCGCGAGTGCGCGAGCGGATCATGAAGCTGTCGTTGGTGTATTCGGCAACCTGCCACCACAGATACTGGTCGGAACGGTAGGCCTGCATCGCATCGATCGCCTTCTTGAAGTCGGCGTTCTTGGCGGAGATTTCAGCCCACAGTTCGTTGGTTGCCTTGAGGCAGGCATCGAGCACTTCGTTGGTGAACGGACGAAGCTGCGTGCCGCTGGCCACCAGGCGCTTCAGCGCGGCGGGGTTCTGCATATCGTAACGAGCAGGCATCCAGCCGTTCACGTGAGCTGCGGCGTTGGTCAGGATCGCCTGATAGTTCTTCGGCAGCGCGTTGAACTTCTCAAGGTTCGCGAAGGCGTGCACGGTCGGACCGCCTTCCCAGAAGCCTGGGTAGTAGTAGTACTTCGCGACTTTCTGGAAGCCGAGCTTTTCGTCATCGTACGGACCGACCCACTCAGCAGCGTCGATGGTGCCCTTTTCCAGCGACGGATAGATGTCGCCGCCGGCGAGCTGCTGCGGAACGACGCCGACCTTGGCCAGCACCTGACCCGCAATACCGCCGATGCGCATCTTCAGGCCCTGCAGGTCGGCAACGGTCTTGATCTCCTTGCGGAACCAGCCACCCATCTGCGTGCCGGTGTTGCCGCAGGGCATGCCGATCACGCCGTGCTTCTTGTAGAACTCGTTGGCGATCTCGCCGCCGCCGCCCTGATCGAGCCAGGAGTTCTGCATGCGGGTGTTCAGGCCGAACGGGACCGATGCGAAGATCGCGAAGGTCGGGTCCTTGCCGACGTAGTAGTAGGAAACGGTGTGGCTCATTTCGACCGTGCCGTTCGAGGTCGCGTCGAGCGCCTGCAGACCGGGGACGATTTCGCCCGCAGCAAACACCTGAATCTGGAATTTGTTGTCGGTCATTTCGGCGACGTACTTCGCAAGCTGTTCACCACCGCCATAGATGGTATCGAGCGACTTCGGGAAGCTGGACGCCAGGCGCCATTTCACTTCAGGCGACGACTGGGCAATGGCCGGCGAGGCAACGGCTGTCGCGGCTGCTCCGGCTGCGGTTACTTTCAGAAAATCACGACGCTTCATGCGGCATCTCCTTGTGGGGGGCGTTTCTTTTTGAAATCCCTCTGGGGGCGGTCTCTAGCACGGAAGTTGATCTGCGGAAAATCGGTAACGCCGCTTCCGGAGCGCATTCAACCAAAGTCGAATACGCCTCTAAATCGGCAGTTCAGGGAAACGGGTTAGACGGCGTGAGCGGCGCCGGTGAGCTGCCTTTTGATAGTGGCGGCAATCCCCCGATAAATCCCGGCATGAACGCTCTCAGGCTCGCTGTCGACCACCGGCGTACCGGCATCCGACGATGTCCGGATCGCCATATGCAGCGGGATTTCGCCAAGAAATGGCACCTTCAGCCGCTCGGCCTCATGCCGGGCTCCACCGTGCCCGAAAATGTCGGAGCGCGTGCCGCATTCGGGGCACTGGAAATAGCTCATGTTCTCGATGATCCCGAGGGTCGGCACATTGACCTTCTCGAACATGGCGATGCCCCGCCGCGCATCGATCAGGGCGAGATCCTGCGGCGTGGACACGATGACCGCGCCTCTGAGCGGCACCTGCTGGGCCAGCGTCAACTGCGCATCCCCGGTCCCCGGTGGCATGTCCACCACCAGAACGTCCAGTTCACCCCACGCCACATCCCACAGCATCTGCCGGATCGCGGACATCACCATCGGCCCGCGCCAGACCATCGCGGTCTGCTCCTCCACCAGAAAGCCGATGGACATCAGCGGCATTCCGAACCGCATGATCGGAATCATTTTCTTGGCGTCATTGACCGTGGGCTTCTCGCGGGCACCGGTGAGGCGCGGCACCGACGGGCCGTAGATATCCGCATCGAGCAGCCCGACGCGAAGCCCGAGATCGCGCAGCGCAAGGGCCAGATTAAGCGCCGTGGTGGACTTCCCCACCCCGCCCTTGCCGGATGCGACAGCGATGATCGCGCCAATCCCCGGAATGGCGGCCTGCTGGTTCATCGGCGAATCCGCCGGGGCGCCCTGAGGACGATGCTGCGCGACCGGCTTCACGCCATGGGAGTGCTGATGAGAATGCTGGTGTGGCGCGGGAGCCGCCCCCGGCTTGCGCTCGGCCGTCAACGCCACCATGGCGGTCGTGACACCCGGTATCGCTCGCACCGCAGCCTCCGCCCGGGCGCGGACATCTTCCCAAGCCCTCGCTTCCGCTGCATCGACGTTGATCGAAAAGAACACCTTGCCGTCGGAAGCCGTGATTTCGGACAACACCTTCGCATCGGTCAGGGGAACGCCGCGCGGCGACGGCACAGAGCGAAGGGCCGCAAGGACCAGAGTTTTATCGACTGCCACAACATGTCTCCCGGCACCCGGCCCGGAGGGACCGCCGCCTGCGGGGCCTTCATACGCGCGTCACATGCCCCGTCAACGCCCTTGCATGCCAGCGCAACATTCGCATAGCTGTTGCCATCCCACCTGCCGGGAAAACCGGCCAAAACACTCCAGCAATCCAAAGAGCAAGATATGGCAAAAGTCGCGTTTCTCGGCCTCGGCGTCATGGGATTCCCGATGGCAGGACATCTGGCCACCAAGGGCGGCCACGAGGTCACCGTCTACAATCGTACCGCCGCAAAATCGAAGGCATGGGCGGAGAAGTTCGGCGGCCGCGCCGCCGCGACACCCAAGGCTGCCGCTGAAGGTCAGGATTTCGTGATGGCCTGTGTCGGCAACGACGACGACCTGCGTGCCGTCACCATCGGTGCCGACGGCGCATTCGCCGCCATGAAGCCCGGCGCCATTTTTGTCGATCACACCACAGCCTCCGCCGAAGTTGCGCGGCAGCTCGACGCGGAAGCCAATAAACGCGGTTTTCAGTTCATCGACGCGCCGGTTTCAGGCGGTCAGGCTGGCGCAGAAAACGGCGTGCTGACCGTGATGTGCGGCGGCAATGAAGCCGCCTACAAGACGGCAGAGCCGGTGATCGCCTCCTATGCGCGGATGTGCAAACTGCTCGGCCCTGCCGGCTCTGGTCAGCTCACCAAGATGGTCAACCAGATCTGCATCGCGGGTCTTGTCGAGGGACTCTCGGAGGGAATTCATTTCGCCAAGCGCGCCGGACTCAACGTCGAGGCCGTGATCGACACCATCTCGAAGGGCGCGGCGCAATCCTGGCAGATGGAAAACCGCTACAAGACCATGAATGAAGGCAAGTTCGACTTCGGGTTTGCCGTCGAATGGATGCGCAAGGACCTGTCGATCTGCCTGGCTGAGGCCCGCCGCAATGGCGCAAGCCTGCCCGTAACCGCGCTGGTCGACAACTTCTACTCAGAAGTCGAAAAGATGGGTGGCAAGCGCTGGGATACATCGAGCCTGCTGGCGCGGCTGCAGCGCTAAATTTCTTCACAACAGACGGTCAGAAGGCGGCGCGGTAATCCCGTGCCGCCTTTTCGTTTGAAGTGGCAGCGGGTGTGGACAGCGCTGTACAGGTCTACCGGGATTCATACTTTCTTAACCCGATTAAATTGACCTTTAAGCCAGCTCTTAATGATTTAGCGCCAAAAATAGCGGGCAGGAACTTGCGCGCAACCAGGCGCGCCATTGGCATTTGTTCGGGATTTGTCGC
>Ga0209023_10003113_pt1 | contig 19996 bp, 17 predicted proteins | sample LakOneMetagenome_FD_187468 | JGI IMG/M metagenome (GOLD analysis project Ga0209023, IMG submission 187468) | Freshwater and sediment microbial communities from Lake Erie, Canada (SPAdes) (version 2) | ecosystem: Environmental > Aquatic > Freshwater > Lentic | place: Lake Erie, Canada...
CATCGAGGCGGCCATGCTGGCGCTGCTGCACAGGGTCAAGCCCGACGCCCATGTGGGCGCCGCCAGCCATTGAGTCGAACCCCGGCCCTGGCTCCCACTGTCACTTTCACTTTCTTTTACCGTTGATTTTTAGCGAGTTGCCTGCGTGAACCCACAGTTTTCGACCCCCTTGCGCGTTGCCGCCGCACAGTCGCCGTCCGTCCCTGGAGACGTGGCGCGCAACGTGCAGACCCACCTGGCCTTTGTGCGGGTGGCGGCCAGCCAGGGGGTGCAGGTGCTGGTGTTCCCGGAGCTCTCGCTCACCGGCTACGAGCCGTCCGTGCTGGCCGCCAACGTGCTGCATGCCGACCACGCGGCGCTGGCGCCCCTGCGCCAGGCTGCGCGCGACCAGGGCATGGCCCTGGTGGTGGGCGGCCCTGCCGCGCCGGTGCAGGACGGCGCACTGCCCGCCATCGGCGCCTGGGTGCTCCATGGCGACGGCAGCGCCGCGCTGTACCGCAAGCGCCACCTGCATGCCAGCGAAGAGTCCTTTGCCAGCCCGGGCACCGACCAAGCGCAGGTGCACCTGCTGGCGGGCGAGCCCACGGGCATGGCGGTCTGCGCCGACATCACGCACCCCGAGCACGCCCGTGCCGCGCACGCGGCCGGCGCCACGCTGTACGCCGCCGGAGCGCTGGTCAGCCACCAGGGCTACGGCCCTGAATCCGAGCTGCTGCAGGGCTATGCGCGCGACCACGGCATGGCCGTGCTGCTGGCCAACTACAGCGGGCCGTCCGGCGGCTACGTCAGCGCGGGCGGCAGCGCCTTCTGGGAGGCCGGTGGCCGCTGCGTGGTGGCGGCCGATGGCGATGCGCCCTGCATTGTGTGGGCGGCACGCGGCGACAGCGGCTGGAGCGGCGGTGTGGTGTCGGTCGACCTGCACCTCGCCGCGGCATGAACCCGGCCCGCGCCCTCTATTCGGTGGTCACCTGGGGCGCACAGCCCCTGCTGCGCCGCAAACTGCGTCGCCGCGCCCAGGCCGAGCCCGGCTACGGCCATGCGATCGGCGAGCGCTTTGGCCGCTACCCGGCGCCCATCGACAGCCTCATGCCGCACAGCAGCTCCGACCCGCTGGGCCGGTTCGTGTGGATCCACGCGGTGTCGCTGGGCGAAACCCGGGCTGCCGCCATCCTGCTGGCCGCGCTGCGCGAGGAGCTGCCGGGCATGCGCCTGCTGCTCACGCACGGCACTGCCACCGGCCGCGCCGAGGGCGAAAAGTTGCTGCTGCCCGGCGACGTGCAGGTCTGGCAGCCTTGGGACACGCCGGGCGCCGTGGCGCGCTTTTTGCGCAGGTTCCGCCCGGCCATCGGCATCCTGATGGAGACCGAGGTCTGGCCCAACCTGGTGGCCGGCTGCCGCCGGCGCGGCGTGCCGCTGGTGCTGGCCAACGCCCGGCTGAACGCCAAGTCGCTGCGCAACGCCCAGCGCCTGGCCCCGCTGGCGCGCCCCGCCTACGCAGGCCTGACAGCGGTGTGGGCCCAGACCGAGGACGACGCCGAGCGCCTTCGCGCCATCGGCGCCAAGGTGCGCGGCGTGTTCGGCAACCTGAAGTTCGACGTAGTGCCGGACGCCCGCCAGCTGGCGCAAGGCCGCACCTGGCGCGACCAGGCCGCACGCCCGGTCGTCATGCTGGCCAGCAGCCGCGAGGGCGAGGAAGCCATGTGGCTGGAGAATTTCAAGCAAAAAACGGCTCTACCGCTCGCTGGACAAGCGCAAGGCGCTATCAATAATGAAGCATCAGGCGATAGTGCCGCCACCGCTCGCAGCGTGCAGTGGCTCATCGTGCCACGCCACCCGCAGCGCTTTGACGAGGTGCACCAGTTGTTGCTGCACGCTGGCCTGACGGTGTCCCGCCGCAGCACGTGGGCAGGCTCGCCCCCGGCCGCCGACGTGTGGCTGGGTGACTCGCTGGGTGAAATGACGCTGTACTACGGCTTGGCCCACGTGGCGATGCTGGGCGGCAGCTACGCGCCGCTGGGTGGGCAAAACCTCATCGAGGCCGCCGCCTGCGGCTGCCCGGTGGTGCTGGGCCCGCATACCTTCAATTTTGCAGAAGCGGCAGAGCTGGCCTGCGCCGCAGGTGCTGCGCGCCGGGTACCGGACATGGCTGGTGGCGTGGCACAAGCAGTTGCACTGGCGCTCGACCCCGAACTGCAAAAGAGCGCCAGCTACCGCGCCAGCCGCTTTGCCGACGACCACCGGGGCGGGGCGCTGGCCACGGCGCAGGCCGTGCTGGGCATCGTGTTGCCCGCCAGGTCCGTGGCCTCTGGCGGCTGACGCCACCGGGCGCGCCACCGCTGTGGCTGTGGCTGTGCTGCCGATTGCCGCCGGTGCCTGCCCGCCAAGACGATCTTCGGCAGGCAGCGCGGCGGCTTGACTTATGCGACCAGCGACTTATCGGACCAGCAACGCGTTGATCGCCTCGACATCCTGCGGCGTCAGCGTGCCGGCTGCCTGGCGCAGCTTCAGCGTGCCCAGCAGCACGTTGTAGCGGGCCTGGGCCAGGTCGCGCTTGGTCTGAAAGAGCTGGCTTTGGGCATTCAGCACGTCTATGTTGATGCGCACGCCCACCTGGTAGCCCAGCTTGTTGGCGTCCAGCGCGCTCTGGCTGGAGGCCTCGGCGGCTTCGAGCGCCTGCACCTGGCCCTGGCCGGACTGCACGCCGAAGAACGCGGCGCGGGTGGCCTGGGCCACGTTGCGGCGGGTCGTCTCCAGGTCGGCCACGGCTTTTTCTTCCAGCGCCAGGGTTTCGCGGACGCGGTTTTGCACCGAGAAGCCCGCGAACAGCGGCAGGTTCAGTGCCACGCCCACGCTGGCGCTGTTGGTGCGGTTGTTGACGCCCGGCGAGGTGATGGTGCCGTGCGGGTTGCGTGTGATGTTGTAGCCCGCCTGCAGGTCCACGGTGGGCAGGTGGCCGGTTTCGGCCTTCTTGGTCTCCAGCCGGGCGATGTCGAGCGCGATGGCGGCCTGGCGCACGCCGGGCTGCTGGTCGCGGGCGGTGTCCACCCACAGGGCCACGTTATCGGGCTGCACGGTGGGCAGCGGCACGGGCAGGGCCAGTGGCTTGGGTGTGGTGCCGGTGATGCCGACCAGCTGGTCGAGCGCCAGGCGCTTGACGCGCAAGTCGTTCTCGGCCGCGATCTCTTGGGCGATCACCAGGTCGTAGCGGGCCTGGGCCTCGCGTGAATCGGTGACGGTGGTGGTGCCGACCTCGAAGTTGCGCTTGGCGGACGCGAGCTGTTCGGACACGGCGGCTTTTTGCGCCTGCACAAACGTCAGGGTGTCTTGCGCGGCCAGCACGTCGAAGTAGGCCTGGCTCACGCGCACCAGCAGGTCCTGCGTGGCGGCATCAAGCTGGGCCTGGGCCACGTCGATGCCGCGCAGGCCTTGCTCCAGCGTGATGCGGTTGGCAGGGCGAAACAGCGGCTGCGACGCCTGCACGCCCACGGTCTGCTGGGTGCCGGTGTTCTCGACCGGCGGGCGGCTCAGCTCCACATTGCCCCGGCTGAGGCCTGCGGTGAGGCCCGCGCTGGGCAGCAGGCCGGCACGCGCCTGGTCGGCACGGCGCGCGGCGGCATCGAGCTGGGCCCGGGCCGACTGCCAGGCCGTGTCGTACGTGCGGGCCGAGTCCATCACCTCCAGCAGGCTTTGGGCCTGCGCAGGTGCACCCAGCGCCGTAACCAGCAAGGTCCCCAGCGCCAGGGACAGGAGTGACAGGGGATGTGGCCTGAGCGGGGTCGTCATGAAAGTCCTTCGGAGAAAGAAGTCTGCGGGTCGATGGGTTTGGAGACAGAACGAACAGGGAACGTCGGTGCGGCGGCTGTGGGCGGTACTGGGCGGTGTAGGCGGCAGCGGGCGTCAGTGCCTTCAATACCGGGGCACGGATGTGTCGGTTTCGTGCGACCACACGTCGATGCCGCCCGTGATGTTGGCCAGGCGCTCGAACCCGTGGTGCTCCAGAAAGGCCGCCACGCGCAGGCTGCGGGCGCCGTGGTGGCACAGGCAGGCAATGGGGCGCGTGGGGTCCAGTTCGTCCAGGCGTCCGGTCAGCTCACCCATGGGGATGGCGACCAGCTCGAATCCATCGGCGCGCACGCTCGCGGTTTGCAGCTCCCACGGCTCGCGCACGTCCAGCACCAGGGGCTGGCTGCCTTCGGGGGCCGAGGCGAACCAGGCAGACAGCTGGGCGGGGCGGACGTGGTCGATCATGCAGAACTCCGAAAGGGGCGAATCAGGCGCAGGAAATCAGAACGTGAAGCCGGATGGCTCGGGGAAGCCGACCAGGCGCGGCGCGATGGTGTCCCAGGGCGACGTGGTCTCGAAACGGTCGCCGGTGCGGCGCGTCAGGGTGAAGCGCATCACGGGCTCACCGCCCACAATGGCGCCCAGGCGGCCGCCGTCGCGCAGCTGGGAGAGCAGGGCGGCAGGCACTTCGGCCACGGAGCCGCTGAGCACGATCACATCGAAAGGGCCATCAGGGATGGGGTCGCGCGCACCGTCGGCCTGGCGCACATCGGCGTTCTGGATACCGGCATCGCGCAGGTTCTCGCGGGCCATCTCGGCCAGCTCTGCGTTGATTTCCAGCGACACCACGCGCTCGGCGCGGTGGGCCAGCAGGGCGGCCATGTAGCCCGAACCGGTGCCGATCTCCAGCACGCGGTCGGTCGGCTTGATCTGCAGGTCCTGCAGGATGCGGGCTTCCACGCGGGGTTGCAGCATGCTGTGGCCCAGGCGCACGGCCTCTTCGGCGTCGTTGCCCAGCAGGGGCACTTCGATGTCCATGAACGCCATGCTGCTGTAGGCCGGCGGCACGAATTGTTCGCGGCGCACCACGGCCAGCAGTTCCAGCACGTCGAAGTCGAGCACGTTCCACGGACGGATCTGCTGCTCGATCATGTTGTAGCGGGCCTGGGCGACGGGGTCGCTGATGTTGGCAGAGGTGTTCAGGGGCATGTTCATGGGATTTCTCCGTGGGGCGGGTGCAGGGCCGATCGGAACGATCAGGACAAACCCTCGATTTTAGGGGGCGTTGCGCGGGCGCTGCCGAATTTGCGGCGGGCCCAGCCTGCCAGGTCATCCATGTAGCAATAAACCACCGGCACCACCACCAGCGTGAGCAGCGATGAAGTGATGACGCCGCCGATCACCGCCTGGCCCATGGGGGCGCGCTGCTCGGAGCCTTCGGACAGCGCAAACGCCAGCGGCACCATGCCGAAGATCATGGCCAGCGTGGTCATGAGGATGGGGCGCAGCCGCACGCGGGCGGCCAGCAGCAGGGCGTCCGCGCGGGGCAGGCCGGGCACGGTGCGGCCCTCGTCGTTCACGTGTTCCTCGCGGGCACGGATCGCAAAGTCCACCAGCAGGATGGCGTTCTTGGTCACCAGGCCCATCAGCATCACCACGCCGATGATGGAGAACATCGACAGCGTGGAGCGGAACATCAGGAGCGCCAGCACCACGCCGATCAGCGTGAGCGGCAGCGACGTCATGAGCGCCAGCGGCTGCAGGAAGCTCTTGAACTGGCTGGCCAGGATCATGTAGATGAAGATGATCGCCATGGCCAGGGCCGAGATGGCGTAGCCGAACGATTCGGCCATGTTCTTGGTGGAGCCGCCGAACTGGTAGCGGTAGCCGGGCGGAAAGCTCACGCCCTCCAGCGCCTTCTTGATGTCGTTCGACACCTCGCCGGCCGAGCGCTGCGACACGTTCGCGTTCACCGCCACCTCGCGGGTCAGGTCGCGCCGGTTGATCTGGTTGGCGCCGGTGGATTCGGTCACGCTGGCCACCTGGTTCAGGCGCACGATGCGCGTGGTGCCGTCAGCGTTGGCCAGGGCGAACGGCAGGCGCTCCAGGTCCTGCGGGGCGGTGCGGGCCTCGGGGGCCAGGCGCACGTTCACGTCGTAGGTCTGGTCGTCCGGCGCGCGCCAGTTGCCCACGGTGGTGCCGGCCACCAGCGTGCGCAGCGATGCGGCCATTTGCGATACCGACAGGCCCAGGTCCGAGGCCGCATCGCGCCGCACATCGAGGGCGATGACCGGCTTGTTGGGCTTGGCGCTGGTGTCCAGGTCCACCAGGCCGGGGATGTCGCGGATCTTCTCGGTCACCACCTTGGTCAGGCGCTCCAGCTCCTGCAGGTCCGGGCCCTGCAGCGAAAACTCCACCTGCTTTTGGCCACCCACCGCGTCCAGCAGGCCCACGTGGGTGATGGTGATGCCGGGCACGGTCTTCAGGCGCTCGCGCAGCACGTCGGACATCTGGTCCACGCTGCGGCTGCGGTCCTTGCGGTCCACCAGGCGCACGTAGATGTTGGCGTAGATCTTGCCCTGCGCGCTGCCGGTGTTGATGGTGGACAGCGTGTAGCGCACCTCGGGCATCTCCCGCAGGATGCCTTCCACTTGCCGTGCCTTGGCCTCGGTGGCTTCCAGCGACGAGCCGACGGGCGTGTAGAAGTTGAGCGAGGTTTCGGAGAAGTCGGCCTTGGGCACGAACTCGGTGCCCAGCAGCGGCACCATGAAAATGCTCAGCACGAAGACGGCCAGCGCGATCAGCATGGTGGCCACTTTGTGCACCAGCGACCAGCGCAGGATGCGCTGGTAGCCCTCGGCCAGCGCCTCGGTGGCACGGTCGAACCAGCCGGTGACACGGCCGATGGTCTTGTCGTAGAAGGTGACGGGCCCGGTCTTCTGGCCATGCCCGTGGATGCTCGGGTCGTGCCAGATGCTAGACAGCATCGGGTCGAGCGTGAAGCTCACGAACATCGAGATCATCACCGCCGCGACGATGGTGATGCCGAACTCGTGGAAGAACTTGCCGATGATGCCGCCCATGAAGCCGATGGGCATGAACACTGCCACGATGGACAGCGTGGTGGCCAGCACCGCCAGGCCAATCTCCTGCGTGCCGTCCATGGCCGCGTTGTAGGCGGACTTGCCCATCTGCACGTGCCGCACGATGTTCTCGCGCACCACGATGGCGTCGTCGATCAACAGGCCCACGCACAGGGAGAGCGCCATCAGCGTGATCATGTTGATGGTGAAGCCGAACATGTTCATGAACAGGAATGTGCCGATCAGCGCGATGGGCAGGGTGAGCCCCGTGATCACCGTGGAGCGCCAGGAGTTCAGGAACAGGAAGACGATCAGCACCGTGAGGATCGCGCCCTCGATCAGCGTCTGGCGCACGTTGTTCACCGCCACGCGGATGGGGCGGGCGCTGTCGCCGATGGTCTCCAGGCGCACGCCGGGCGGCAGCTGGTTCTTGAGCTCTGCCACCGCCGCGGTCAAGCCGTCCACCACCTCGATGGTGTTCTCACCCTGCGACTTTTGCACCGACAGCAGCAGCGTGCGCTGGCCGTTGTACAGGGCCAGGCTTTCCACTTCCTGCGCGCCGTCGTTGACGCGAGCCACCTGGTCCAGGCGGACGGGGGCCGCATTCTTGCGCGCCACGATGATCTTGCCGAAGTCTTCCGGCCGCTCCATGCGCGCGTCGATCTGCACCACGCGGTCCTGCGCCAGCGACCGGATGGAGCCCACGGGCAGGTCCTGGTTCTCGTTGCGCACGGCGCTGACCACCTGGTCGGGCGTCACGCCGAACGCTTCGAGCGCCTGCGGGTTCAGGTAGATGTTGATCTCGCGCTTGGTGGCACCCACCAGGTTCACTGCGCCGACGCCGCGCACGTTCTCCAGGCGCTTTTTCAGCACCTGCTCGGACCAGGTGGTCAGCTCCACCGCACTGCGCTGCGTGCCGCCGGCCTTGTCATCCGGCAGCACGGCCAGCGACCACACGGCGCGGCTGGCGGGGTCGAAGCGCAGCACGCGCGGCTCCTTGACCTCGGTGCGCAGCAGGGGGCGCACGGTGGCCACCTTCTCGCGCACGTCCTCGGCGGCCTTGCGGCCGTCGATGTGCAGCTGGAACTCGATGATGACCACCGCAGTGCCTTCGTAGCTGCGCGAGGTCAGGGCGTTGATGCCAGCGATCGAGTTGACGCCTTCCTCGATCTTCTTCGTGACCTCGCTCTCGACGATCTCGGGCGATGCACCGGGGTAGTCCACGGTGACCACCACCACGGGGAAGTCGATGTTGGGGAACTGGTCGACTTTGAGGCGCTGGTACGAAAAGAGACCCAGCACTACGATGGCGAGCATCACCATGGTGGCGAACACAGGGTTCTTGAGGCTGACTTGGGTGAACCACATGGCGGTGCGGGCCGGTCAGGGTGCAGTGCGCGGTGTGGACGCCGACGCCGCTTGCGCGGCGGCTGCGGGCTTGGCCGATGCCACCGTCGTGCCTTCACGCAGTTGCCCGATGCGGCCTGCGATCACCGGTGTTCCGTCGGGCACACCCTCTACCGCCACCCAGGTCTGGCCATCGATGACCGACCGCGCACCGGTCTTGACCTCGGCATAGGCGATGCGGCCGTCCTTGAGCGTCTGCAGATAGGGCGCGGGTTTGTCGGTGCGCACGGCGTCGAGCGGCACGGTCAGCACTTCAGCGCGGCCGGTGTCCAGCGTGCCCTGCACGAACAGGCCCTGGCGCAGTGGCGTTTCGCCCTTGGCCTGGTCCACCCGCAGGTACACCGGCACGGTGCGGCTGCCCGCCTGGGCGCTGGGGCTGATGCGTGCCACGGTGGCAGGCACCGGAGTGGCGGTGCCGTCGATGGTCAACAGCGCCTTCTGGCCCACACGCACGGCCAGCGAATCGGCCGGGGTGAGCAGGGCTTCGAGCTCCAGGCGCGACAGGTCCACCACTTCGATGATGCGGGCGTCCACGGCCACGCGCTCGCCGGGTTGGGCCAGGCGCTGGGCCACCAGGCCGGTGATGGGACTTTTGAGCACGGTGTCGTCCAGCGACTTGCGCGCCACGTCAGTCGCCGACACGGCGGCCTGGTAGCTCGACTGCGCGGCCTCCAGGCTGGCCTGCGACGTGACCAGCGCGGTGGGCGAGATGAAGCCCTGGTCCACCAGCGCGCGGTTGTTGGTGTACTGGCGCTGGTTGATGTCCACCTGCGATTTGGCAGCGTCGGCCTGCTGCTGCGCCTGGCGCAGGCGGGCCCGGGCCTCGGTGGGGTCGATGCGGGCCACTTCCTGCCCGGCCTTGACGGTGTCGCCCTCGCGCAGGGTCAGGCCCTGCAGCTCGCCGCCCACACGCGCCTTGACCATGGCGGAGTCCACGGCACGAAGCGATCCGGACACGGGCACGCCCAGCATCAGGTTCTGGCGCCGCACGGTGATGATCTCGTCGGCTGCCAGTTGCAGCGGTTCCTGCGCCGTGGCCTCGCTCAGCGCCTTTTGCTGCGCCTGGCGGGCCGCCATGGCACGCCACACGCCGCCGCCGAGCAACACGATGACGATGGCTGCGGCCACCCAGGGAATCCAGCGTTTCATGGTCAGGCGCCGCGTCGGGGCGATGCAGAGGAAGAGGAGGGGAGAGGGGGCGTATCGGGCCGCGTCAGCAGCCCGTGCAGCACGTTGTCGATCTGCGCCTCGATGAACTTCTCGGGGTCGAGGTCCATGCCTTCAGGGATGCAGACCGACACCGAGTGCTTCCACATCATGAGAAAGATCATCGGCGCCAGCACCACGTGCACGATGTAGTCGAGCGACACGGGGCGGAACTCGCCGCGCTCGATGCCGCGCTCGATGATGCGGCGCACCAGCCCCTGACCGGGCAGGATCACCTCCTGCCGGTAGAACTGCATGATCTCCGGGAAGTTCTGCGCCTCGCTGAACATCAGCTTGGTGATGCCCGATGCCTTGGTGGAGCCGATGCGCTCCCACCAGACCTGGTAGCAGTAGCGCAGCAGATCGGTGGTGCTGCCCTCGAAGGTTTCGAGCTCCTGCGTCCACTCCTCGAAGCGGCCCGCGATGTTCTGGCGCACCACGGCCTTGAAGAGTTCTTCCTTGCTGGGGAAGTAGAGGAACAGCGTGCCCTTGGACACCCCAGCCCGCGCCGCGACCTCGTCTACACGTGTGGCGGCAAATCCTTTTTCGACAAAGAGATCCAGCGCCGCCTCCAGCAATTCGCCGGGGCGGGCTTCCTTGCGGCGCTCGCGTTTGGTTCCGGCAGAAGGGGTTGGGGAGGCTGAGGTCAAAGGGGGCATGTAGTTAATGACTGACTGGTTAGTAATGTAGCAAGGGTGTTCGCTGGCGTCAATTCTTCGGTGTCCGGCACGCCCCAAAAGCAGGCATGCAGGCGACACCCGCGGGTAAACCCCGAGCGTGCGGTTTTTGGGCTGCGAACACGTCGCCGCGGGCTCGTTCGTCGATGCCCCGCGGTGGTGCGTCGTGCCGCCGCAAGCCCCGTGTTTGTGCAAAAGAGTGCTCCAAAAAAGGGAGCGCCTTACAGGCTCTGGCTCTCTGGCGCAAATGTCCTTAAAACAGGACCAAACACCCCCAAATGTCTTATTGACAGGACATTACCAATGCATGACGATGAACCCCATGTCGCCCAACCTGCCGCTGCCCAAGTACCACCAGATCTACCTGGTGCTGCGCGAGCAATTGCAGGAGGGTCACTTCGCTGCCGGCCTGCCGGGCGAGCTGGCGCTGATGGAGCAGTTCTCCGTCGCCCGCGTCACCGTGCGCCGTGCGCTGGAACTGCTGCAGGGTGAAGGCCTGATCTCGCGCCAGCCCGGCCGTGGCACCCGGCCCGTGCCGCAGCCCGACGCAGGGCACGGCAGTGCGGACGGCTCCCCCCACAGCAACCGCGCGCAACTGACGGGCCTGCTCGAAAACCTGGTCAGCATGGGCCTGCGCACCTCGGTCAAGGTGCTCGATGTAGAGACGGTGACAGCATCGCGCGCGGTGGCGGGCGCGCTGCAGATCGCCGTGGGCGATTCGGTGCAGAAGGCGGTGCGGGTGCGCAGCACGCGTGAAGGCCCGCTGTCGCACATCACCACCTATGTGCCCGCAGACATCGCCCGCCAGTTCGGCCGGCGCGAGCTGGCCCGCAAGCCCATCCTGGTGCTGCTGGAGGAATCCGGTGTGAAGGTGGGCCGCGCCCACCAGACGATTTCCGCCAAGCTGGCCGACGCCGTGGTGGCGCGCCACCTGGATGTGGCGGTGGGCTCGGCCCTGCTGGCGGTGCGCCGCCTGATCCTGGACGACCAGGAGCGCCCGGTGCAATGGCTGCACGGCCTCTACCGGCCGGACCGCTACGAATACGAGATGCAGCTGTCCCGCGTGGGCAGCATCGACGCCAAGGTCTGGGTCAGCAAAGAGCTGTCGGCCCAGTTCCATTGACTACAACAACGATTTCCCCCACCGCAACCCCCTCAGCAGGAGCACGCCCATGAGTAACCGCCGCCATTTCCTATCCCAGTCGGCCGCCGCCGCGTCGGCACTGGCCTTCCCCTTGGTGGGCGGTGCGCAGGCCAAGGCCATCAAGGTGGGCGTGCTGCACCCGGTGACGGGCGCCCTGGCGTATTCGGGCCAGCAGTGCCGCGAGGGCGCGATGATGGCCATCGAGGACATCAACAAGGCCGGCGGCATCAAGTCCCTGGGCGGCGCCAAGCTCGAGGCCCTGCTGGGCGACGCGCAGTCGCAGCCCCAGGCCGGCGCGGCCGAGGTCGAGAAGATGAACGAGGCGGGCGTGTCCGCGGTGGTCGGCGCGTTCGCCTCGGCCATCTGCCTGGCCACCACGCAGGCCGCGGCCAAGTACAACCTGCCGCACATCGTGGACGTGGGCGTGGCCGACCAGATCGTGGAGCGGGGCCTCAAAAACACCTTCCGCTTCGGCCCCGGCTACAAGAAGTGCACCGAGACGGCCATGGCCAACCTGCACGTGCTCAACACCGCCGCCGGCAAGCCGGCCAAGACGGTGATGATCATTCACGAGGAGTCGCTGTTCGGCTCCGGCACGGCGCAATTGCTTTCGCGCGAGCTGCCGGGCTACGGCTACGAGGTCAAGGAAGTCGTCAAGCACGCCAACCCCACGCGCGACTTCAACAACATCGTGCTGCGCATGAAGGCGGTCAACCCCGACATCGTGATCCCCGCCAACTACTACAACGAGTACGCGCTGCTGGTGCGCACCATGCAGCAGCAAAAGGTCACGCCCAAGGCCATCTACTCGGTGCTGGGCGGCGCCGCGTCGAGCTACAAGTTCGTGAAGGAGTTTCCGGACGCGGCCAACGGCATCATCGACTGCAACCACTGGTTCAACCCCAAGGACAAGCGTGCGCAGGACCTGAAGAAACGCGTGGAGGCCAAGGGCCTGTTCTTCAGCTACGAACTGTTCATGACCTACACGTCCATGTGGCTGTTGGCCGATGCGCTGGAGCGCGCCAAGTCCGCAGACCGCGCCGCCCTCATCGACGCGCTGGAGAAGAGCACGTTCTCCGATCACATCATGCCGTACGGCCCCACCAAGTTCGTTGCCGGACAGAACCAGGGTGCCCAGCCGCTCATGACCCAGGTGCTGAACAAGGACATCAAGGTCATCATCCCGCGCGACTACCGCGAAGCGGACCCACTCTTCCCCCTGAAGGCCTGAGAAACCCACCTCCGGCCATGCCTGCAACGGCCAGCACGGCGCCAGATCCCCTGGTGCCAGGCCGCGCCTTTGCCTGAACAGCCGGACACACCACACCCATGTTCGATCTCAGCATCCTCTTCCCCTCGGTCCTGAACGGCCTGACGACCGGCGCGGTCTACGCGCTGATCGCCCTGGGCCTGACACTGATCTACGGCGTGCTGCACATCATCAACTTCGCGCACGGCGCGTCGCTGATGCTGGCGCTGTACGCCGTCTACCTGCTCAAGCAGCACTGGGGCATAGATCCCTACCTGGCGCTGCCCATCCTCGTGCCCGGCATGTTCGCCCTGGGCTATGTGCTGCAGCGCGTGGTCATCAACCGCGCCAGCCACGGCAAGGATGAAAACATCCTGCTCGTCACGCTGGGCATCTCCATCGTCATGGAGAACCTGGCGCTGCTGTTCTTCAAGTCCGACACGCGCACCATCGAGACCAGCTACACCCTCACCACCGTGGCCATCGGCCCGGCGATGATCGCGCTGCCCAAGCTGGTGTCCTTTGCGAGCGCACTGGTGGTGTCGGGCCTGCTGCTGTGGATCGTGGGGCGCACCGACCTGGGCCGGGCCATCCGCGCCGTGGCGCGCGAGAAGCACGGCGCCAAGCTCATGGGCATCCATGTGGACCATGTCTACGCCATGAGCTTCGGCATCGGCCTGGCCTGCCTGGGGGCGGCCGCGTGCTTCTTGCTGCCAGCCTACTACGTCAACCCGCAGGTGGGCAGCGGCTTCGTGCTGGTGGCCTTCACCATCGTGGTGCTCGGCGGCATGGGCAGCTTTACCGGTGCGCTGGTGGGTGGGCTGCTGATCGGGGTGGTCGAGTCGCTCGGCGGCCTGTACCTGGGCGAATCGCTGGGGCAGATCGGCATCTTCGCCATCTTCATCGCCGTGCTGCTGTTTCGCCCGCAGGGCCTTTTTGGAGCCCGGCAATGAAGCAACTCGCGACCATCGCTCTTTTCGTGCTGGCCGTCTCGGCCATCACCCTCGCGTCCGACTCTGGCGTGCTGCTCAACTTCATCATGATGACCCTGTACGCCGCGCTGATGGCGCAGGCCTGGAACATCCTGGGCGGCTTCGGCGGGCAGTTCTCGTTCGGCCATGCGCTGTTTTTCGGCACGGGCGCCTACATCCAGGCCATCGCGCAGATGCAGGGCGGCATCAACCCGTGGCTGGCACTGCCGATGGCCGTGGCAGGCAGCGCGCTGGTGGGCCTGTTCGTGGGCGGGCTGTCGTTCCGCTACGGGCTCAAGGGCTCCTACTTCGCTCTGGTCACGCTGGCGTTTGCCGAGGTGTTCCGCATCCTGGCGCTGTCGGTTCCGTTCACCGGCGCGGGCGTGGGCCTGATGCTGCCGCTCAAGGAATCGCTCTCCAACATGCAGTTCGGCTCGCGCAAGGGCTACGTCTTCCTGATCCTGGCGCTCGTCACGCTGGCGCTGCTGGCCAGCTGGTGGATCAAGAGCTCGCGCTTCGGTGCCTGGCTGCAGGCCGTGCGCGACAACGAGGACGCGGCCCGCGCCGTGGGCGTCAACCCCTTCGGCGTGAAGATGGGTGCCATCGCGCTGTCCGGCGGCTTGATGGGTGCAGCTGGCGCGTTCTACGTGCAGGTGTTCCAGTACATCGACCCGGGCATCGGCTACGGCTCGGCGACCTCGGTCGAGGCGCTGGTGGCCGCCATCGTGGGCGGTATCGGTACCGTCTGGGGACCGCTGCTGGGCGCGCTGGTACTGCATGTGCTGGCCGACCTCACGCGCAACCTGTTTGGCCAGTTGCCGGGCATCAACATGGTGATCTACGGCACGGTGCTGGTGGTCATCGTGATGTTCCTGCCGCGCGGCATTGCGGGGCTGGGGCAGTCGGTGGTGCAACTGTGGAAACGATCGGGAGGCCGCCATGGCCAATGAACTGCTGACCCTGACCGGGCTGGGCAAGTCCTTCGGCGGCTTGAAGGCCGTGCAGAACGTGAGCCTGACGGTGCCCGAAGGCTCGCTCACCGCGCTGATCGGCCCCAACGGCGCGGGCAAGACCACGCTGTTCGCGCTGATGACCGGATTCGTGAAGCCCGACACCGGCAGCGTGCGCTTTGCCGGGCAGGACATCACCGGCCAGGCGCCGCACCTGAACGCCCGGCTGGGCATGGCGCGCACCTTCCAGATCGTGCAGCCCTTTGCCGCCCAGACCGTGCGTGAGAACATCGCCGTGGGCGCACACCTGCACGAGCCGCGCCGCGCGGCCGCGCTGGCGCTGGCCACCGATGTGGCGGCGCGCGTGGGCCTGACGGCACAGCTGGACAAACCCGCGTCGGACCTGACCGTGGCCGGGCGCAAGCGGCTAGAGCTGGCGCGCGCGCTGGCCACCCGGCCGCGCCTCTTGCTGCTCGACGAAGTGCTGGCCGGCCTCAACCCCCAGGAGATTGCCGAGATGATTCCCGTGGTGCGCGGTATCGCGCAGGGCGGCGTGACGGTGCTGATGATCGAGCACGTCATGCAGGCCGTGATGAACCTGGCCGAGCACGTGTGGGTGCTGGCGCAGGGCCAGTTGATCGCCGAGGGCAGCCCGGGCGTGGTGACGTCGGATGAGCGGGTGATCGAGGCGTACCTCGGCCACGGCACGGCAGCACGCCTGCGCGCTGCCGCTGCGAAGGAGGCCGCATGAGCACCGCCGTTTCCTCGTCGCCACTGTCCACTCCATCGCCCACGCCATCCGCAGCCGCACCGTTGCTCGACATCGCCGGCCTGCGCGGCGGCTACGGCCGCGTGGAGGTGCTGCGCGGTGTCGACCTGCAGGTGAACCCTGGCGAAACCGTGGCCCTGCTGGGCAGCAATGGCGCCGGCAAGTCCACGCTCAACAACGTGGTCTGCGGCATCTACAAGGCCTGGGCGGGCAAGGTAGCGTTTGGCGGCGTCGACCTGAGCGGCGCGCATTACACGGCGGTCGTCAAGGCCGGGCTGATCCAGGTGCCCGAAGGCCGCAAGATCTTCCCGAATCTGAGCGTGCTGGAGAACCTGTCGCTCGGCAGCTTCTCGCGCGCCCGGGAGCGCCGCGCAGAGAACATCGACAAGGTGTTCGCAACCTTCCCGCGCCTGAAGGAGCGCACCACCCAGCTGGCCGGCACCATGAGCGGCGGCGAGCAGCAGATGCTGGCCATCGGCCGCGGCCTGATGGCCGAGCCGCGCCTGTTGATCCTGGACGAGCCGTCGCTCGGCCTGTCGCCGCTGCTGGTCGAAGAGATGTTCGGTCTGATCCGTCAGTTGCGCTCCACGGGCCTGGCCGTGCTGCTGGTCGAGCAGAACGTGGGCCAGTCGCTGGAGATCGCCGACCGCGCCTATGTGATGGAAAACGGGAGCATCCGCTTTTCCGGTGCGCCCGACGAACTGCTGCGCAGCGACGAACTGCGCCGGGCCTATCTGGGCCTTTGAAAAGGAGACAACCACATGACCATTCCACGCCGAAAACTGCTGCTGGCGTTGCCCGCCGTGCTTCCGCTCGGGCAGGCCCTGGCGCAGAACGCCCCCCTCCGCATCCTGGTGGGCGCACCCGCTGGCGGCTCCACCGACACGCTGGCGCGCAATCTGGCCACCGAGATGGGCCGCCAGCTCGGCCGCACCGTGGTGGTGGAAAACCGCCCGGGCGCGGGCGGCAACATCGCGGCCGACGCGGTGGCCAAGGCCGCGCCGGACGGCAACACGCTGCTGATGAGCTTCACCAGCCACGCGATCAACGCGAGCCTCTACCCGTCGCTGCCGTTCGACCCCATCAAGGACTTCACGCCGCTGACCTGCGTGGCGACCTCGCCGTCCATCCTGGTGGCCAACCCCGCGGTGCCGGCCAAGGATGTGCGCGAGCTGATCGCGCTGGCCAAGGCCAGGCCGGGCCAGCTCAACTTCGCCATCGGCGCCGTGGGCTCGTCGCTGCACTTGGCGGGCGACGCTTTCAAGATGCAGTCGGGCGCCTACATCGTCAACATCCCCTACCGCGGCACCGCGCCCGCGCTGCAGGACGTGCTGGCAGGGCAGGTGGAGCTGATGTTCGCCGCGGTGGGCAATGCCCAGTCGCAGATCCGCGCGGGCAAGCTCAAGGCCCTGGGTGTGACCAGCGCCAAGCGGCTGCCGGCCTTCCCCGACGTGCCCGCCATTGCCGAGGTGCTGCCCGGCTACGAGTCCAGCGCCTGGTTCGGCCTGTTCGGGCCCGGCAACATGAACCCCGAGCTGGCCAAAAAGTTGAGCGACGCAGCGCGCCAGGCCATTGCCACACCCGAGGTCAAAAAGCGCCTGGAGACCGAAGGCGCCGTGCCCGTGGGCAACAGCCCTGAAGAATTCGCGCGCTTCGTGCAGGCCGAGATCCCGCGCTGGGCCAAGGTCGTGCGTTTTGCCGGAGCCAAGCCCGAATGACCACCGCACCCAGCACCCTGGCGCAAAAGCTGGTGGCCCGCGCAAGCGGTCGCACCGCCGTCACGCCCGGGGAGATCGTCAATTGCCAGGTCGACCTGGCCATGTTCCATGACTCGTCCGGCCCCCGACGCCTCAAGCCCATGCTCGACGAGCTGGGCGCGAGCATCTGGGACAAGTCGCGCGTGGTGCTGGTCATGGACCACTACCTGCCCGAGCGCGATGAGGAATCGCGCCGCATCGTGCGCATCGCCCGCGACTGGGCCCGGGAGCAGGCGCTGCCCCATGTCTACGACGGCCAGGGCATCTGCCATGTGGTGGTGCCGCAGCACGGCCACATCCGCCCCGGCATGTTCTGCGTGGGGGGCGACTCGCACTCGCCCACCGGCGGGGCGTTCGGCGCCTACATGTTCGGCATCGGCAGCACCGAGATGCTGGGCGTGGTGGTCACCGGCGAGATCTGGCTGCGTGTGCCCCACACCCTGCAGATGCACTGGACCGGGCGCCTGGCCCCAGGCGTCACCGCCAAGGACATGATGCTGCACATGATCGGCCGCTTCGGCATGAACGGCGGCCAGTACCAGGCCGTCGAATTCGCTGGCGCCGCCGTGCAGTCCCTGTCGATGCAGGAGCGCATGACCCTGTCCAATATGAGCGCGGAGCTGGGCGCGCAGGCCGGCCTGATCGCCCCCGACGCGACCACACGCGACTGGCTGGCCGTTCACGGCGTGCCCGAGGCCGATCTGCAAGACCTCGACGCCTGGGTGACCGACCCCGGCGCGCCGCTCACCCGCCACGACTTCGACGCCGACACCCTGGCGCCGCAGGTGGCCGCGCCTCATAGCCCGGCCAATACCGGTGCCGTGGGCCAGCATGCGGGCACGCGCATCGACGTGGCCTACATCGGCGCCTGCACCGGCGCCAAGCTCGACGACCTGCGTGCCGCCGCCAGCGTGCTGCGCGGCCACCGCGTGGCCAGCGGCGTGCGCCTGATGGTGGCGCCCGCCAGCCAGCAGGACCAGGCTGCGGCCCGCGCAGAAGGCGTGCTGCAGGTGCTGGAAGAGGCGGGGGCCGAGCTGTTCCCGACCACCTGCGGCGCCTGCGCCGGCTACGGCGACACCGTGGGCGACGGCACCACCGTGATCTCCAGCACGGCGCGCAACTTCAAGGGCCGCATGGGCTCGGCCACCGCGCAGGTGTACTTGGCGTCGCCCTACACCGTGGCCGCATCGGCCCTGCAGGGGCACATTGCCGACCCGCGCGAGGTGCTGGCATGAGCGCCGCACAACACAGGGCGTGGAAGCTGGGCGCCGATATCGACACCGATGTGCTGGCACCCGGCCACGCGATGAAGCATGGCATCGACGTGCTGGCGCGCCACTGCCTCGAATCGGTACGCCCGGACTTCGTGGGCGGCGTTCGCCAGGGCGACGTGATCGTGGCCGGGCCCAACTTCGGCATCGGCTCGTCGCGCGAGCAGGCGGCTGCCGTGCTGGTGCGCCTGGGCATCGTGGCGGTCATCGCGCCGTCGTTCAGCGGCCTGTACTTTCGCAACGCCTTCAACCTGGGGTTGCTGCTGCTGACGTGCCCCGAGGCGGACGGGGTGGCAGAGGGCGAGCAAGTCGCCCTGGACTGGCAGGCCCCTGCCGTGATCACTGCGGATGGCACGCGCCTGGCGTGCGATCCGATTCCCCCGTTTCTCATGGATATGGTGCGCGCCGGCGGTTTGCTGAACCAGCTGCGCGCCCGATTTGGCAAGGAGGCCGTCAATGGCTGAGAGCACGACAAACACAACGACATCGATGGCAGCAACGCCCGCGATGGACCCTGTCACCCTGGCCGTGCTGCGTGGGCGGCTGGAGCAGGTGGCTGACGAAATGGACGCCACGCTGTACCGCAGCGCCTTCAACCCCATCATTGCCGAGGCGCACGATGCCTGCCACGGCCTTTACAACGCGGTGAGCGGCGACACCCTGGTGCAGGGCAAGTCGGGCCTGCCCGTGTTCGTGGGCGCCATGGCCTTTGCGGTGCGCGCGGCCATGCGCATCGCTGCCGAGCGTGGCGGCATGGCGCAGGGCGACACCTGGCTGTTCAACGACCCGTACGAGGGCGGCACGCACGCCAACGACTTCAAGCTGGTACGGCCGTTCTTTCGCAACGGCCGGCTTTACTGCTTTCTCGCGTCGGCCGCGCACTGGCACGATGTGGGCGGCAACGTGCCTGGCAACTACAACCCCGCCGCCACCGAGTGCTGGCAGGAGGCCGTGCAGATCCCGCCCGTGCGCATCGTGCGTGGCGGTGCGCTGGACGAGGACGTGCTGGCCATCCTGAAAGCCAACACCCGCCTGCCCGACAGCTTGTGGGGCGACCTGAACGGCCAACTCTCCGCGCTGGACCTGGGCGAGCGGCGCCTGAACGACCTGCTGGACCAGTACGGCGATGCCGTGGTGCTGCAGGCCATGGGCGAGCTGCGCACCCGCGCCGTCAAGCTCATGCGCTCGCACATCGCGGCGCTGCCCGATGGGCGCTACAGCTTCAGCGACATGCTGGACAACGACGGTGTGAAGGACGAGGCACTGACCATTGCCCTGGACATGACGGTCGCAGGCGACCGGCTCACGCTCGACTTCTCGCGCACCTCGCCGCAGTGCGCCGGGCCGGTCAACATCTCGCGCGCCACGGCCATCGCGGCTTGCTACGTGGCATTGAAGCACCTGTTCCCCGACGTCCCGGCCAACGCCGGCGTGCTCGACGCGGTGGATTTCGTACTGCCCGACGGCCTGGTGATCAGCGCCGCGCGGCCGCGCCCGGTGGGCGGCTACACCGAGACCATTTTGCGCATGATCGACGTGATCTTCAGCGCCACAGCCCTGGCCGCGCCCGAGCGCGCCATGGCCCAGGCCTACGGCACCATCAACGCGCTGTCCATCGCCGGGCACCGCACCGATGCCGCGCGCAAGGGCCAGCGCTGGGTGATGTTCAGCTTCTTCGGCGGCGGCCATGGCGGGCATTCGGACGGCGACGGCATGAGCCACGGCAACG
>Ga0209023_10003114_pt1 | contig 19992 bp, 21 predicted proteins | sample LakOneMetagenome_FD_187468 | JGI IMG/M metagenome (GOLD analysis project Ga0209023, IMG submission 187468) | Freshwater and sediment microbial communities from Lake Erie, Canada (SPAdes) (version 2) | ecosystem: Environmental > Aquatic > Freshwater > Lentic | place: Lake Erie, Canada...
GGCTGGTGTCAACGGCCGCTTTCGGGACAGGTCGTTTCGACTGCATACTCGAACCGACGTCACCGTACGGTAAAATCCCGCCATGACCGGACTCGCCAGCCGCCAGGAACCCCGTACCGGGCGCCTCAGCGCCGAGGACTGGGCACAGGCCGCCCTGGACATGATCGCCGAGCAGGGCGTGGCCGCGGTTGCGGTCGAACCGCTGGCGCGGCGGCTCGGCGTGACCAAGGGCAGCTTCTACTGGCACTTTCCCTCGCGCGATGCCTTGCTGCAAGCCGCACTGGAGCGCTGGGAATCGATCGAACAGGAAACCGTGTTCGGCACGCTCGAAGCCGTGTCCGATCCGCGCGAACGCCTGCGTGCGCTGTTCCGGGTCGTGGCCCACGAGGTCAAGCCGCACATCATCTACAGCGAAGTGCTGAAAGCGCTCGACCACCCGACCGTGCAACCGGTGATCGATCGCGTCTCGCAGCGCCGGCTCGACTACCTCACCGCCTCGTTCCGCCAGGCCGGCATGGCCCGCGCCGACGCGCAGCATCGTGCGCGACTCGCCTACGCCGCCTATGTCGGCTTCCTGCAGCTCAACCTGCAGTTGCAGCAATCCAAGCTTCCGCACGACGAGTTCGAGGCCTACGTCGAACACGTCATGTCCACGCTCATTCCCCCCATCCCGCCCGCCATGGCGGCCTGAGGTTCCTGCATGAATGCCATCGCCAAGCCCGCGCCGACCGCGCTCGACGCCCTCAACGACTGGGTCGCCTCGGTCGCGCAACTGACCCAACCCGACCGCATCCACTGGTGCGACGGCACCGATGCCGAGAACGCGGAACTGATCGCGCGGATGCAGGCCGATGGCACCCTGGTCAAGCTCAACCAGGAAACGCATCCGGACAGCTGGTTGCACCGTTCGCACCCGGACGACGTGGCCCGGGTCGAACACCTGACTTTCGTGTGTACGCCCGAGCGCGACGATGCCGGCCCGAACAACCATTGGATGTCGCCGGCCGACGGCCACGCACGGATGGACGCGTTGTTCGACGGCTGCATGCGCGGCCGCACCATGTACGTGGTGCCTTACTGCATGGGTCCGATCGATTCGCCGCTGTCGCGTTGCGGCGTGGAGATCACCGATTCGCCCTACGTCGTCGCCAACATGCGGATCATGACCCGCATGGGCGCCGCGGCGCTGGCGCGCATCGAGCGCGAAGGTTCGTTCGTGAAGGGCCTGCACTCGATCGGAGAACTCGACCCGAACCGCCGCTTCATCATGCATTTCCCGGAAGAACTGACGATCAAGTCGTTCGGTTCCGGCTACGGCGGCAATGCGTTGCTCGGCAAGAAGTGCCACGCCCTGCGCATCGCCTCGCACCAGGCGCGCAAGGAAGGCTGGCTGGCCGAGCACATGTTGATCCTCGGCTTGGAGAATCCGCAGGGCGAAACGCACTACATCGCCGCCGCATTCCCCTCGGCCTGCGGCAAGACCAACCTGGCGATGCTGATTCCGCCGGAAGGTTATCGAAAGGATGGCTGGAAGGTGTGGACGATCGGCGACGACATCTGCTGGATGCGCCCCGGCGCCGATGGCCGCCTGTACGCGATCAACCCGGAAGCCGGCTTCTTCGGCGTCGCCCCCGGCACATCGAAGAAATCCAATCCGAATGCGTTGGCCTCGATCCAGTCGCACACCATCTTCACCAATGTCGGCGTGACCGCCGACGGCCAGCCGTGGTGGGAAGGCCTCGACAACGGCCTCGCGCCCGTCACCGACTGGCAGGGCGAGGACTACGACCCGGCCAAGCGCCCGGCGGCGCACCCGAACTCGCGCTTCACCGTCAGCGCCAAGCGGTGCCCTTCGTATTCGCCGATGGCCGAAGACCCGCACGGCGTGCCGATCAGCGCCATCGTGTTCGGCGGTCGCCGCGCTTCGCTGGTGCCGCTGGTATTCGAGGCGCGCGACTGGACCCACGGGGTTCTGGTCGGCGCGGCGATGGGTTCGGAAACCACCGCGGCCGCGACCGGCGCGGTCGGCGTCATGCGCCGCGACCCGATGGCGATGAAGCCGTTCTGCGGCTACAACTTCGCCGACTACTTCGCGCACTGGCTGTCGTTCGACAAGCCCGGCGAGAAATTGCCGAAGGTCTTCCACGTCAACTGGTTCCGCAAGGGCGACGACGGCAAGTTCCTGTGGCCCGGCTTCGGCGACAACCTGCGCGTGCTGGAATGGATGATCAAGCGCGCGGACGGCGCGGTCGGCGCGGTCGAAACCCCGATCGGCAACCTGCCGAAGGAAAGCGACCTCAACCTCGATGGCATCGCGTTGTCCGACGAGGCGCACGCCAAGCTGTTCGGTTTCGATGCCGACGGATGGAAGGCGGAGTTCGCCTCCATCGGCGACTACCTCGACGAATACGGCCCGCGCATGCCGGCCGCGTTGAAGGACGAGCAGCGGCGCATCGCCGGCGAGCTGGCGGGTTGAGCCCAGGATGATCGTGGCGCACGCGTTCCTCGCACACGATTAGCCGGGCGCGATGACGGCGTCTGTGGCCTGTTGATGTCCGCCATGCGATCGTTGCTGCAGCAAGGGCAATACCGCACCGCGCGGAAATTGGCCCTGGAGATGGCCGCTTCGGCCGTGAGCGAGCAGGAATGGCTCGAGGTTTCCGCTGCATTGCGCCACTTCGAGGAGCCGGAAGCGCTGTCGCAGGCATTCGACGGAGGTGGATGGCGTGTCCTCGGGTCGCCGGATGCCCTTGCGATCTTCGCGCAGAACCTCGGCTTCAGCGGTTTGTACGAGGCTGCTTCCGAGTGCCTGGATAAATCGCTGGCCATCGATCCGGCGCATTCCGATTCGCACTACCTGCGCGGTTTGTTCCGCATGTTCGCGGGCGACTCGGCCGGATCCCTTGCGTCGATTCGCCGCGCGCTGCAGATCCGGCCCTACATGGCCAACGCACATTGGTTGCTCGCGATGCAGGACGACGCGACCTCCGCGCCGGCCCATGTCGCGGAAATGGAAGGCCTTCGACACATGGCCATGCCGGGATCGACCGCACAGGCCTATTTCGACTATTCACTGCACCTCGGCTTGCACGCGATGGGGCGCCATGAAGATGCATGGCATGCACTCGCGAGGGGGCACGCGGCGATGCGTCGGTGGTCGCCATACGATGCCGTCGACCAGCGGGCCCTGTTCGGGGATTTGCACGAGCTGCAGTTGCCGGATCGGTCCGTGGGCGAATCCGGCGATGGCGGGACTGGGCTGATTTTCATCGTCGGCATGTTCAGGTCCGGGACCACGTTGATCGAACGCTTGCTGTCCGGTCACCCGGACGTGGTCGATGGTGGCGAGACCTACCAGCTCAGCGCCGCGCTGAGGGAAGCTTCGGACGTGGATGGCGCCGGGGCGGTGGACAGGAAGATCCTCGCGCGCGTGCAGGACATCGACTTCGTCCGCGTGCGCGAGCGCATGCTGTCCTACGCGAATTGGCGCGGGCGCGGCAGGAAATGGCTGACGGAGAAACTGCCGTCGAATTTCCTCAACATCGGGTTCATCCTGCATGTGTTGCCCGAGGCGCGAATCCTGCACATGAGGCGCGACCCGGTCGACACCTGCTTCTCGAACCTGCGCACGATTTTCCAGGGTGGCGCGCCCTATGCATGCGATCAGGCCGGCCTGGCCGGCTACTACGTCGGCTATCGGAATCTGATGCGCCATTGGCATGCCGTGGCCCCGGGCCGGATCCTCGACATCGACTACGATGCATTCGTCGCCGACCCGGAAGGCCAGGCGAAACGGGTCATGGCGCATTGCGGGCTGGAATACGTGCCCAATGCGCTCGAGTCGGGAAGCCGCAAGGGCATGGCGGCGACGGCGAGCGCGACGCATGTACGTCGAGGCGTGTTGACCGATCGCAGCAAGGTCTGGACACCGTACGCAACGCACCTGCGGCCGTTGATCGACGGGTTGCGGCCCGCTTATGGAGAGGCGATCCCGGGCTGAAGCGGTTCCGCGCGCACTCGCCCCGCGAGCGGCCGAATTCCAATAGAAGTGCATGCACCGGCGGGGCGGGGACATCGCGCCGCGCCGGCCACTGCGCAAAAAACTACGGCCCCTTTCGGGGCCGTAGCGGTGTTGCGGATGGAACGTTCGATCAGAACTTCTGCGAGTACTTGACGTACCAGAAGCGGCCGATGTCGAAGCCACCGTAGTACGGGAAGTCGCTGTTCGGCGTCGAGAACATGATCGGGCCGACATGGTCCGTGATGTTGTTGGCACCGATCGCCGCAGTGGCGTTCCAGGGCAGTTTGACCGCGAACTGCAGGTCGTGGAACATGTTGGCGCCCGTGCGGTTCAGCGGATCAGAATTGCCGAACTGATCCAGATGGTCCGGATCGCTGCAGGGACGCGGGGTCGTGGCGCAACCTTCCTTCATGCCCGAGTAGTAACGGCCCATGTAGGAAATGCTGTAGTCGCCCTTCTCCCAGTTCACGCCGAAGTTCGAACGAATGCGGAACACGCCCGGCGTACCGACGAAACCCTGCCACTTGGTGTCGGGGTTGTTGTCGGCCAACTGGTCGTACTTGCTGGTGTAGCTGGTCTGCCAGTTGATGTTGAACTTGCCGATCGAGAACTCCGGCAGGCGGTAGTTGACGCCCAGGTCGTAGCCCTCGGTGCGGATCGCACCCAGGTTGGTGAGGCCGAAGAACATGTTCTGGATGTCACCAAGCGGACCGCGAACGATGCTGGCGCAACGCGACGCGATGTTGTTCACGTAGCAGTCGTTCAGGATGCTGTCGACCGAGTCCTGCGAAATCACGTTCTCGATCTTGACGTCGAACCAGTCAAGCGACAGGTCCAGGCCGTCGACCCAACGCGGGCTCCAGACGATACCGGCGGTCTTGGAGGTCGCCGTTTCCGGGCTCAGGTTGGCGTTGGAACCAGACAGGAACGGATTGTTGGTCTGGCACGGCAGGGTGGTGCAGGGCACGTTGGCCTGGCCCAACTGCACATAGCCCACCGGAACGCCAGCCGCCGTACAGGCCGCATTGCCGTTCACGCTACCCGGAGCGGTGATGCCGCAGGGATCGGTGTACGACTCGAAGCTCTGGCCGATGCCGCCATAGAGGTCGGAGATCGCCGGCGCACGGAAGCCTTCCGCATAGGTCGCGCGGAACAGCAGGTCTTCCATCGGACGCCAACGCACCGAGAACTTGCTGTTCAGCGTGTTGCCGAAGTTCGAGTAGTTGGAGTACCGGGTCGCGACGTTGAAGGTCAGTTCCTTCGCGAAGGCCTTGTCAGCCAGCACCGGGATTTCAACTTCGGCGTAGGCCTCGTCGAGCGAGTACGAGCCCGCGGTGATCTGCGCGGAGTTGCCCGTGCTCTGGCCGGCCTGGGTGATCGCATCCGGCACGAAGCGGCCGTCTTCACGACGGTGTTCGACGCCGACCGCGAGGCTCAGGTCGCCAGCCGGCAGGCTGAACAACGAACCGGCGATGTTGGCGTTGTAGATCGTGGTCTTGGTCTCGCCGTGGTCGTGGTATTCCGGGAACAGGAAGGCCTGCAGCGCCGGATCGCTTAGCGAACCCTGGCCCGCCTGGCCGTACGGCAGGAACGGGCTGAACGGGATGCACTGGCCGCTGCTGGCATCGCTGCCATAGGCGATCGGGTTCGCGGCGCTACCGCATTCCACGCGGCCGGTGGCCGTGTTGAGGTAGGACGGACCGAGCGCCGCCTGCAGGTTCGGCACGTAGGCGTCGCCGTGCGCGGTCTTGTTGTTGGTGTTCTCGTTGGAGAGGAAACCAACGTCCCAATCCCACTGCTTGTCGCCGAAGTTCAGCACGCCCTCGAGGCCCAGCGACACGCGCAGGGTTTCGAGTTCGTTCTGGGTGGTGCGCGGCACTTCCCAGAAACGACGGAACCAATAGGCGTCGGCACCGGCCGGGTTGAAGTAGCTGTCCGCGGACAGCAGGCCGAAGCCGTAATTGCCCGGGTAACCGGCGATCTGCTGGTTGGTGTCGCGGCGGTTGTAGCCGATGTCGGCCTTGAAACGGAGCGAGTCGGTGATGTCCAGCTGGCTGGAAATGAACAGCGACTTACGCTCGATGCCCGTCTGCAACATCATTTCCTGGTTGGCGTTGGCACGCTCGGCCGGACTGATGCTGTGGTAGTTGTTCGGGTCGCGCGGATCCGAGCCCGGATTGACCGTGCACAGGCCGCTCGGGCAGTTGCCGCCCAGCCACACGCCGTTCTGGCTGATCAGGCTCCAGCCGGAATACGGGAAATCCTTGCCCGAGTTGCCGTACTTGGAGAATTCGCGATCACCCGCCATGACCGGATCTTCCTTCGAGTACTCGGCGCTCAACGTCACGCCGCCGCGATCATTGGTCGCGCCGATCGTGAAGTCGTAGGACTGCTTGGAGCCGTCGCCCTGGTCGAAGGTGCCGACGTAGGCATTGGCCTCGGCGCCGTCGAAGTTCTTGCGGGTGATGACGTTGACAACGCCCGCGATGGCGTCGGAGCCGTAGATCGAGGAGGCGCCGTCCTTCAGCACTTCGATGCGCTCGATCGCCGACATCGGGATCTGGCCGAGGTCCTGCAGGCCCGAGGTGGAAATGCCGAGGCGCTGGCCGTTCACCAGCACCAGGGTGCGGTTCGCACCGAGGTTGCGGATGTCGATGTAGTAGCCGCCGACGTCTTCGCCGCCGGACAGTGCATCAGCGCGGCTGATCGCCGGCGAGCCCGCGGAGGTCAGGTTTTGCAGAATGTCCGCGACCGAGTTGAAACCCTGCTTCTCGATTTCCGCACGGGTGACCGTGATGATCGGCTGGGCGGTTTCGATTTCGGCCTTCGGAATGCGCGAACCCGTCACTTCGATGCGATCCAGGGTCTTGGCCTGGTCGGTATCGGTCGACGGAGTCGTGGTGGTGTCTTGCGCGAACGCGACACCGGTACCCGCGAGGGTGGTAACGCCCACGGCGAGTGCGAGGGAAATCGCATCGCGGAGCTTGGTGGTCTTCAAGGTCATCTCTCTCTCCAAGTGAGTCTTGGTATTTCCCATGGGAACCTACCCGGAGGAGTCAAGGAAGACGCCAAACCCGGTCAGGCCGGGGCCGATAGTAGCCGGCTTGAGGGAGAAATTAAAGTGCCGTTAAACGGCGCAGGAAAGCCTTTCGGGACAGGCACTTGGCTCGCTGCCCGGAGTCAGAGGTCCTGCTCGTAGCGGATATAGGGCACGGCACCGTCATCTGTCTGCCCATCGCCGTCGGTACCCAGCGAGAAGGGGTTCTTGCCCCGGGTGATGACGTTGTCGGCGCCCACGGAGAGCTGGCCGCTCCACGGGGTGCGCCAGGTCAGGCCGATACCAAGCCCTTCCCATTTGGCTTGCCCCGGGGTGTCCGTGACATGCCCGACGATATTGGCGCTAAAGGCGCCAATCCCGCCGGCAAGGGTCAGGGAACGGGTGGTGAACTGATCCGGGAGCAGGCCGCTGGCCTGGGCATCGAGATAGGGCACCAGCCTGGCCTTGGCCACGGTCCCGGCGATGGAGACAAAGCCTTCCCGGGGCAGCGATTTGCGCGCAAACACCGTCAGGTCGTTGACATCGACCTTGGTGGCGCCCGTGCCTGGCGTCAACCAGGCGGGCAAGGTGTCGCGACCATCGCCGATGCCGACGCCGAAACGTGTCCCGCCACGGGAAAACGCCGCCGTTGCGGCATTGCGGCGCGAAACGCCGTCCGCATCCAGCGAGGCCAGCAGGCAATTGTTGGCGAGGTTGCCGATCGCGCTGGCGATGCCGGTCTTGCGGTCGCAAAGCAGGGCGAGCGAGTCGCCCGCATCGAGGCCGAAGGTGGCGTCGAGCGAAGTGTTGCCGAAACGGAAACGCCCACCCGCCTCGGCGGTCGAGGTCGGCTCCAGCACGAGCACCGCCTCGACCTTGCCGCTGGCGTTGTTCCAGACCGGGAGTACCGCCTTGTCCGCGCCAGGCGCGGATTGCGCGCGCGCGCTGCCGATCCCGCCGAGGGCGAGAAGCAGTGCAAGCGACAGGGACAGGCGAGAGGACATGGGGTCGGTGAGACTCGGCGGATGCCGGCAAGTTCCTCGGATTCAGGCGCCCCGAGCTTAGCCGATTTATGTTTCCTTAACAACTGGTACCGAAGCGTCGAACCCGATCATTGCAGGGTCGCAGGGGCCTGGGTCGTCGCCTGCGGGGTCGAGAACAGGGCCGCGGCCTCGGCCGCCCCGAAACGATAGCTCTGGCCGCAGAATTCGCAGCGGACCTCGGCCGTCCCGTTCCCGGCCTCGACCGCGGCATCGACCTCCTCGCGGCCGAGCGAGACCAGCATCGCGGCCACGCGTTCGCGCGAACAGGAACACGCGAACCGCAGCGGCCGCCGGTCGAGCCATTGCGGGTCGTCCTGGTGGAACAGGCGGTGCACCGTCGTTTCGGCGGGTTGGGCGAGCAGTTCGCCGGGGTCGAGCGTGTCGAAAAGGAGCGAAGCCCGGTTCCAGCCATCGGCATCGCCGCCGTCGCCCGGGAGTTTCTGCAGCATCAGGCCCGTGGCCTGGTGTTCGTCGGCGGCCAGCAGCAGGCGGGTCGGGAGTTGTTCGGACTGGCGGAAATAATCTTCGAACGCGCCGGCCAGGGTGTTCGCGGACAGCGCCACCAGGCCTTGGTAGCGGACCGGCTCGCGCCCGCCCTTGCCGGCGTTCTCGATGGTGATCGCGAGTACGCCGCCCCGCGCCGCTTCGCGCAGGCCGCGCGGGACCTCGCCTGCGCCGAGTTGCGCGATGCCGCGCAGGGTGCCCGCGGCAGTGCATTCGGCGAACAGCGTGCGCAGCGCGCCATCGCCGCGCAGTTGCACCGACAGGCGCCCGTCGACCTTGGCATGGCCGGTGAACAGGGCCGCCGCCGCCGCGGCTTCGCCGAGCAGTTCCACGACCGCCGGCGGATAGTCGGCGCGCGAACGGATTTCGCGCCAGGCCTCGTCCAGCCGCACGTGCACGCCGCGCACGCCGGCGTGGGGCAGGAGGAAGCGTCCAAGCTGGTCGGAGGCGGGATGGTTGGTGGAGTCGGGCATGGCGGGGTTCGTATCGGTGCTCGGCATCGGGATAATGCGCGCTGTCCCGGGCAGCGGGAATCGTGGAAATGGGGTCGGCGGCGTGGATGCACAAGCGAACGCAGTGAATGCCGGAGCCGCCGCGCGCACGCCGCGCCGCCGCCTGCTGCGCTGGTTGTGGAAGCTGCCGTTGCTGTTCGTGCTCGTGACGGTCTCGCAGGTGCTGCTGCTGCGATTCATCGACCCGCCGTTCTCCAGCTTCATGGCGATCCGCGAGATGCAGGCCCTCGCGCACGGCGACTGGTCGTTCCGCATCGCCCACGACTGGCGCGACCTCTCGAAAATCTCGCCGAACCTGCCGCTGGCGCTGGTCGCGGCCGAGGACCAGAACTTCGCCCGCCACCACGGTTTCGATTTCGCCGCGATCGACAAGGCGCGGGCGCACAACGCGCGCATGGTCGAACGCGCTTCGAGGCGCGGCACGCCGGTGCGGCGCCTGCGCGGGGCCAGCACCATCAGCCAGCAGACCGCGAAGAACCTGTTCCTGTGGGCGGGCAACGGCCCCACGCGCTGGCTCCGCAAGGGCTTGGAAACCTGGTACACGGTACTGATCGAGACGTTGTGGCCGAAATCGCGCATCCTCGAGATGTATGCGAACTTCGCCGAATTCGGCGACGGCATCTACGGCGCGCAGGCGGCGGCGCGCAGCTTCTGGGGCGAGGATGCATCGCGGCTGTCGCCGGCCGAAGCCGCGCGGATGGCGGCGGTGTTGCCGAATCCCCGGCGTTACAGCGTGGCCCGGCCGGGACCGTACGTGCAGCGCCGGGCGAACGCGATCCAGCGGCAGATGCGGGCCATGGGCGGTACCGCATCGCTGGGCGCGCTGGAATGAACCGGCGCGCTACCATCGCCGCATGCAGGATGACCTTCGCCCGATGCTGACCGTGGTCGTGGCCGCTTTCAACGAGGAGGCGGCGCTGCCGCTGTTGCAGCCGCGCATCGCCGCGGCGCTGGATGCGTTGCAGCGCGACGAGGGCGTGGAAGGCCGCGTGCTCTACGTCGACGACGGCAGCCGCGACGGCACCTGGGCCGCGATGCGGGAAATCGCCGCGAACGATCCGCGCGTGTCGCTGTTGCGGCTGTCGCGCAATTTCGGCAAGGAATTGGCGCTGACCGCGGGCCTCGACCGGGTCGTCGAAGGCGCGGCGCTGATCCTCGATGCCGACGGCCAGGATCCGCCGGAGCTGATCCCGCGGTTCGTCGCGAAGTGGCGCGAAGGGTTCGACGACGTGCACGGGACGCGCAGCGCGCGCGAAGGCGAAGGCTGGTTGAAGCGCGCCACCGCGCACGCGTTCTACCGGGTGATCGGACGCCTGTCGAAGACGCCCGTTCCCGCCGATACCGGCGATTTCCGCCTGCTGTCGCCGCGCTCGCTGGCGGCGCTGCGCGAGTTGCGCGAACGCCACCGATTCATGAAGGGCCTGTTCGGCTGGGTCGGATTCAAACAGGTCGCCATTCCCTACCAGCGCGAACCGCGCCTGGCCGGGCGCAGCAAGTTCGGTTTCTGGAAGCTGTGGAATTTCGCGCTCGATGGCATCACCGGTTTCAGCACCGCGCCGCTGCGCGTCGCGACCTACCTCGGCGTCGCCACCGCTTTCGTCGCCTTCGTCTATGGCGCGTGGATCATCGCCAAGGCGCTGTTGTGGGGCGACCCGGTCGCCGGCTGGCCGACGATGATGTCGGTCATCCTGTTCCTCGGCGGCGTGCAACTGGTCGCGCTCGGCCTGATCGGCGAATACCTCGGCCGCCTGTACGAGGAGGCCAAGCAGCGCCCGCTGTACCTGGTCGATGCATGGTTGCCGGCGGCGGGAGTATCCTCGGCGTCGTCGACCGACGAGGGAGATCGCCATGCGCAACGTCCGCCAGTTGCTCGCGTCGAAACCGGCTGAAGTCCATTCCATCGCGCCCGGCGCGCCGGTGATCGAGGCGCTGCGGCTGATGGCCGAAAAAGGCATCGGCGCGGTGCTGGTGCTGGAGGGCGGCCGCCTCGCCGGGATCCTGTCCGAACGCGATTACGCGCGGAAGATCGCGCTGCTCGGGCGCAGTTCCGCCGACACCCCGGTGCGCGACATCATGACCGCGGAATTGCGTACCGTCGCGCCCGACGACAGCGTCGAGCATTGCATGCAGGTCGTCACCGACGGCCGCATCCGCCACTTGCCGGTGCTGGAGCGCGGGGAATTGATTGGCCTCGTGTCGATCGGCGACCTGGTCAAGGCGATGATCGAGGAACAGCAGATCCAGCTCGACCATTTGCAGCGGTATATCGCGAGTTAGGTGCATGGAGGAATGGTCGCAAATCTCGTATCGAGGCTTCTGGGATGTTCCACGCATCGTCATCGCGCGACGAGGCGATGAAACGTTCTTGTTCGATTCGCGATTTGACGATTCTGCTGACTGTCACACTGATTACTACGAGGTTCTGGCGATGCCGCCGTTGTCAGAACAGCAACTCAGAGGATCTTGGTCCGGCCTAGAGAATCTTGCGCTCGGGCAGCTTCCGAGCATTGGTCTCCACGATCTTCCTTTTGTGGTGCACCGGCGTGGGCAGGAACGTAGGGCGCGATAAGCGAAGCGCATTCCGCCGCATGGATTTCCGGCGTATGACATCAGGCGCATTACGCCTTCGGCTAATGCGCCCTACGATTGAGTTTCACTTTTTCGCCGGCGTGGCCGCGCACGGCGCATTCTTGCCCTGTCCGAGGTCGCTGGTCGCGAGCAGCGCCGCCGCCGGCGCCGCGACGGTCCCCAACGCCACCGCCGCGCCAGCGCGCAGGCCCATGCGCGCATAGTCGGGCGTGAACTGCGGCTGCCTGAAACTGCCGCGCACGTACAGCGGCGAACGCAACGAAAGCGGGCTGAAGCCCTTGGTGCGCGGGCGCACCGTCAGGTCGAGCGTTTCGTCGCGAAGGTCGATGCTGCCGCTGCCTTCCAGCCGGGTTTCGCTGCTGTCGAACACCATCCGTCGCGCCTGCATCACGCCGTCCTTCACCGCGAAATCCGCGGCCATGCAGCGGATCGGGATCTGCTTGTCGTGGGTGAGCTTGATCCGCAGGATGCCGGCGAGGTCGAGCCCGGCGTATTCCATCAGCAACTTGCTGATGCGGCCTTCGCCCATGTCCATGCGTGCGTCGCCGTCGGCGCTGCCGAGGATGCCGGCGATCGAATTGCCCGTGCCGTCGATCGCGATCTTGCCGCCGACCTTGCCGATCGCGGTCTTGCCCAGCTTCAGGTCGGGCAGCAGCTTGCCGAGGTCGAGATTCCGCGCGGCGATGTCGGCACGGGTGCGGATCGCGCTTTCGCGCGCGTCCATGCGAATGGTCGAACGGATGTCGCCATCGGCGACGCCGAAATCGAGCGGATCGAGCCGCAGCACGCCGTTCTCGAGCAGCAGGTGCGCATCCATGTCGTCGAGCGGCAGCTTCTGCGTATTGATCCTGTTTGCGCGCAGGCGCACGTCGGCGTCCATCGCGCGCAGCTTGTCGAGCCGGTAGGGCGTGTCCGGCAGCAGGCGCGCGCTCGCGGCCTGTTTCGCGGCCTGCGCGGCGAGTTCCGGATTGGTCGATTCGCCGCCGCCTGCTTCCGGTGCGGCGCCGACGAATCCGGCGAGATCGTCGAAGTCCAGCCGCTTCGAACGCAGGTCCGCGCGCAGGTACGGGCGCTTGCCGCCGGTGGTGACATGCGCGTAACCGGCGAGGTCGCTGTCGCCGACCACGCCGGTGAAACCGTCGTATTTCCAGGTGCTGCTGGTCGGATGATTGATCGTGCGCGTGAGGCGGCCGTCGAGCCGGTACGGCGGTGTCGGCGGCATGGCGATGCCGAGCAGCGGATACAGGTCTTCGAGATCCTGTCCGCGCAAGGCGAGGCGCAGGTCGAAATCGCGGAAACGCAGCGGATCGAGCAGGGTGCCGACCGCGTGCGCATGCGTGGTTCCCGCGTTCGCGCTCACGTCGATGCGATACGGGCGCTCGGTGTCGCGCAGTTCCAGCGGCGATTCGCCGCGGCCCTGCAGCGTGAACGGATTGCCGCGCCAACGGCCGCTGCCTGTCGCGAGGATCGGCGCGCCTTCCCCGGGTTTCTCCGCGGCCTGGCTGGCGACCTCGATGTCGATGTCGGTCTTGTCCGGCGCATCGAAGAAGCGCAGCCGCCCGCCATCGATCCACAGGTTGCGGAATTGCGCCCGCGTGTTCGCGCTTGCGTCGCCGAACACCCAGTTGCCCTTGCCGCCGGGCCCGGTTTCCAGCACGACGTCGGGCCGGCTCATGCGCAATTGCACGATGCGGAATTCGCGGTGCAGCAGCGCCGGCCACAGTTCGAAATCGACCACGATGCGATCCGCCCTGGCCATGTCGCCGCGCTTCGACCATGCGGCGTTGCCGAAGCGCACCGCATCCGCGCTCACCCGCGTCGCCCGGCCGAGGTCGACGTCCAGGTCGCCGGCGATTTCGCAAACGCGATCGGTCTTCGCCTGTACGTAGCGGCAGAGCGGCTTGCGGAACCAGTTCCAGTCCCAGAACAGGATCAGCAGCGCGATCGCGATGGCGGCGATGCCGGTCGCGCACAACCAGGGATGGCGCCGCAGCGTTGCCAGCGCTTCGCGTGGCGGGCTTGCTTGCGCGGCACTCACGCGCACCGCCCGATCGGGTATCGCAGCCTTCGCATGGGGCCAACTTCACTGCCATGCGGTCAAGCGCGGGTGAACGCCGCCGGCGTTCGTTCAGGCGGCGCGGGTCAGGCGCTGGCTTCGGTTTCCGTGCACAGGGTTACCGCGGCCTCGCCGTCGCGCAGGTGCAGGCCGTCGGCGGCGCGTTCGATCCGCACGTTCCGGTCCGAATAGACCTGCGGCCGTCCCTGCGCGGTCGTCGCTGGCTGCGACAGGAGCGCAGTGCGTCCGTCCGGCCATGCCACGGTCGCGGCGATGCCGTCGAAATGCACGTCGACCTGGGTGCCATCGTCGCACTGGTAGGACGCGAAGCTGCCTTCGGGCATCGGCGCGGGTTGCACCGGCGTGGTCGATGCTCCCGGCGCTGCGGCCGTGGCGGGAGCCGCCATGGTCGTCGTTGCCGGCGTTTGCGATTCCGACGTCGATGCGGTTTGCGGCAACGTGTCGGCCGGAGCCGGCGCGCGGTTGCAGGCCGCGAGTACGAAAACGGAAGCGATCAGTGCGGCGTGTCGGCGCATGGCGTCGGTGCGAATGGACGATCCACGCACTCTAGCGCGTCACGTGCGCGGCAGCACCTGCGCGCAGATCGCGATGAAATGGCAGGCCCCGCCGGCGATCACGAACAGGTGCCACACCGAGTGCGAATACGGCCACGAGCGGCGCATGTAGAACAGCGTCCCGAGCGTATACGCAATGCCGCCGGCGAACAGCCAGCCCAGGGTCCATGCGTCGAGCGCGGCCCAGACCGGCCTGATCGCGAACAGCACCAGCCAGCCCATCGCGACGTACACCAGCGTGGAGAACAACCGGAACCGGCCGGTGCTGAACAGCTTGAACACCACGCCGATGGCGGCCAGGGTCCAGATCGCCGCGAACAGGATCCAGCCCGGCTTGCCGTGCAACGCGAGCAGCGTGAACGGCGTGTATGTCCCGGCGATCAGCAGGTAGATCGCGCAGTGGTCCAGCACCTTGAGCCTGGCCTTGCGCCCCGGCCGTTTCGCGCTGTGGTACAGGCTCGACGCCAGGTGCATCAGCACCAGCGCGAACGAGAACGCCAGCGCCGAGGCCCACTGCCAGGCATCGCCGCGCAGGATCGCCTGCGGCAGCAGCCAGCACGCACCGGCCAGCGCCAACGCGAAGCCGCACCAGGCGCTGGCCGCATTGGCGCGTTCGTTCCGGTCGAAGGCGATGTTCGTGCGCATGCCGCCCACACTGCGCGCCCGCCGCCGAGCAATTGCTCCATGCGCGGAATCGCCTGCCTTATCATGGGCGAAACCGGCTCCGCCCCCATGATCGTTTCCCACGCGCATCGCTTCGTCTTCGTGCCGATCCCCAAGACCGGCACCCATGCCGTGCGCCAGGCCTTGCGCGAGCACCTGGGGCCGGACGACATCGAGCAGGTCGGCCTGTTCGTCGACCGGAAATTCCCGTGGCCGGAACTCGCCGCGCTCGGCCATGGCCACCTCGGCCTGCGCCAGGTCGCGCCTTTCCTCGGCGTCGATGCGATGCGCGATTACCTGAAATTCGCGTTCGTGCGCAATCCGTTCGACCGCTTCGTCTCGTATTGTTCCTTCATGACCCGCGACCATGGCGATTTCGATCGCGATCCGCGCGGAACGATGCAGCGCGTCCTGTTCGAGCTGCGGCCGCTGAACCACGTGCATTTCCAGCCGCAGTACACCTTGCTGGTGGACGAGAGGGGCGAACTGGCGACCGACTTCATCGGCCGGGTCGAGACCATGCAGCAATCCTACGACGAGCTCTGCGCGAAGATCGGCATCCCCGGCCGCGAACTGGAACGCGTGAACGGCTCGCGCCGCGGCGACTACCGCCAGTATTACGACCGTGCCTTGTTCGAGGGCGTCTCGCAGCTGTACGCGCGCGACCTGGAACTGTTCGGTTACGGGTTCTGACCTTGCCTGCGTTCAATCCGCGCAAGACCGCGTCCCTGCGACCGTTGGGCAAGGTGGACGTCGCTGGGTTGCGCGAGGACGTGCTCGCCATTCCGGAGCCGATCTGGGATTTCGAGAACAGCAGCAAGCCGAACGATTACCGTGCGCTGGACCGCACCCGCCACGTCCTGTTCCGCTTCGTGGACAGCACGCGCGACTGGCGTCGCTCGCACGACCGGCCGCTGTGGGATGCATGGCGCGGAAGGCTCGAACCGATCCTGCGGCAGGCGGTCGCGCCTTACGGTTATGCGAACGGCGTGTTCCCGCGGGTGATGCTGGCGCGCATGCCGCCCGGTGGCGAGATCAAGCCGCACCAGGACACCAATGTCGCCGCGCGCTGGCCGCACAAGATCCATGTGCCGATCACGACCAACGACCGGGTGGCGTTCTGGATCGATGGCATCGCCTACCACCTGCCCGTCGGGGAGGCATTCGAGGTCAACAACATGGCGGTGCATGCGGTGCGCAACGACGGCGACAGCGACCGCATCCACCTGATCTTCGAGTATTACGACGCCGACCAGCCGGATCCGGATTGGGTGAAATAAGCCGAGCCGCGAAACGGGTCCGGTTGGAACGAATCGTCAGGCGCCGCCTATGAGGGGAAGGAATCAAACGCAGGGATGTCGCTCAAGCCGTTATCCCAGGCCGCTTTGCTGGCGATGAATATATGGGCGTCAGGGGCGGTTGCCAGAGGCGTGTCGAGGCAGCCGGCAGGTACGACGACGAATTCACTGGCGACATGCGGCATGGCAGAGCCGCAAACCGAGCAGAAGCAGCGGGTATGTCGCGTATGCGGGAGGTTGTAGGTCTGCACCTTGTCCTGGCCGGAAAGCCATTCGACCTTGGCCGTTGATGAGAACAGGTTCGCCGCGTGGGCCGATCCGGTGTCTTTGCGGCAATGCGTGCAGTGGCAGAGGAAGAAGCGATCGAACTTGCCCACGACCTTGAAAGTCACTTCACCACATAGACAGGAACCGGGATGTTCCATTTCTTTCCTCGCGGTATGCAACGCTTTGGTGGAACCTAACGCCTGACACAGTCGCGCGAAGCGGCTTCGGCTTGAATGAATTGTTAGGTCTCCCCAGCGACCATGCTGATGGCAACCTTCTTGCCGGAGCGTAACACTGTCATTTTGACGGTGTCGCCGGCTTGGACAGCACTCATTTCCTTGTCCAGCTTGCGTGCGGACGCGCCGGCTACAACCGAGCCGTTCAAAAATTCTATTACGTCACCAGGCATTAGTCCCGCGCGCATTGCAGGGGAGTTTTCCCTGACCATGGTTACGACGACACGATCAAGTTTTGCGTCGAAGGCACTGCGCTTGAGCGTGTAGTGGACCGTGAACCCGAGATGGCCCTTTCCGGCTGCAGCGGGTATCGATGCCGCGAGAAACACCAAGACGAGTAGGCTTTTCAGAAAAACTTTCATGGGAGACCTAACGCCTGAGTTAAGCCGACCTGCGAAAGTGGCCGGCGACGTGCGCTAGCGTAGCGCCAAGCGCATGGAGCCGCCACGAAGCAGGTTCGGCTTGAACGAATTGTTAGGCCGCAACCCATCGGAAAAGTGGAAGTAGCGTCAACAACAACGGTGCGCACAAGAGAAGTAATGCAAATGCAGATCGGCGCTTTGCGCCTGACCAAGAAAAGCCGGCGAGACAAACCGCTGCTGCAAGTGCAACTAGACCGAGGAAGAACGCGGCGTGACCAGACAGGTAGTGCAACCTCATGAGATTGCGCGATGTTCCTGGTGCCGGGTCTGCAATAAATGACAATCCGCCCCAAGCAACAAGAAGCCAAGCGATTGGCGCAAGCACGATAGAAATATTAGCTGCGACTGACTGTTTCATGCGGCCTAACGCTCAAGTTAAGCCGAATTGCAGCGTGTAGCCGGCGACATGGCAAGCTCTTTCTGCCATGTTGACGGCGTAGCGATGCAATTTCGGCTTGAACGCATTGTTAGGTGCCACTCCGCGGACTCTCAGCTCTGAGAGCCGCATCTTTGGCTGACTGGACCGTGTAGTTTGGCAGGTTGACCTCAGGCAGCCCAAGAAGCTGCTGGAGATGAGTAAGAATTTGCCAAACAGCGTCTACTGCTTGAGCCAGTCGCTTGCCTGTGATGTCGGCTTGGCGCCAGATCTCCTTAGGGTCCAGGACACCGTCCGGATCAATGTGGAAATGAGTTTTGTCGCGAATGTGCTTGAGTTTCTGAGCGACGATCAGAAGCTCCTCTAGATCAATACCAGAAGTTTTAGCGAAATCTTTCACCCGCTTTTCGTGGGTGCGATAGATGTACCAAAAAGATGCCGACCCACTACTGAGGTCGAAGACCTTTAGGCAGTGAGCGATGTAGTCATTGAAAAGTCCGGTATACGCCGAGTGCAGGAAGTAGTGGTAGACCGGTTTGGCCTGCTCTATGCCCTGAAGGGTCGTGCGATGAATGATCGCCCATTGCAGCTCGGCCAGATTGCGGCTAATGGCCTTCTTGTATCTGGCCGAGTCCATAGAGTCTCAATGGCACCTAACGCCTGAATTAAGGCGGACCGCGAAGCGGTCTCGCCTTGAATGAATTGTTAGACCGCGAACCTGACAATTGCAGATGCGATGCTGCGCCAGAAATCAGTGTTCATGTAGAGATTTGGAACAAGCTGCCAGATGAGCGCGGCAGGACCAACAATTTTTGTAACAGGGTGAACACGACCATGAGAAGCGCGGTCAATCAACGCCAAGGCGATAACGACAAGACTTGGCCCAAAAACATGTTGAAGAAGGTATGGATATTCACCCAAGCGGCCGAATGGCGCTGATAACAAAGGCACCATGCCTAGAACCATTAGTCTCTTGTGGATGTCGGGTCGACCACGGTAGAGAAGGGCGGCGCCAATGATTGCACCGTATGCGACAACATTTCCCAGGCCTACTGCGAGAAAAGACAGCTCTTCAGCTGAGTTGCCATAGCGGACGACAGATCGAATGGCAACGAGCGGTCCGGTAACGATGAGACCCACATAAAGCAAGACACCCGCCATGCCAATTTCGCGGTGCAATGGAATTCTGGACAGCGCGACCAACCATGATTGGACAAGGAACAGCAGGCACCACGAAAAGAAGACAGTTGCATGCACGTGGATCAAGAGCGAGAAAGGGAGAGAGCCTTCCGGGCGGCCCAAGGTTGGGACAAGCAGGTAGGTTCTGGCGAAGCCAATCACTACCATGCACAGGATGACTAAAGACAGCCAAGCGAAAAGTCTGCGTTCGCTTGAACTGGCTTTGAATCCTTGCACGCGAGATATTGAATCCATAGCGGTCTAACGCCTGAATTAAGCCGCGCCGCGGAGTGGCGCAGGATGGGCCTTAGCGTAGCGCCAAAGGCCAAGACTAGCCACGAAGCGGTGTCGGCTTGAATGAATTGTTAGGCGGCATTGGCCGACGAGTCATCCGCCCCTGCTTTTCTGATGAGCTTTACATTGCGCCAAAAAAAATAAGCGCCAATACCGCAAATTAGAAGCTTCACTAGCAGCGGAGCGGCGAAACCATTAGCTTGAAAGAAGAGGAACGACTCAAGGGCATAGAACGCGAAAGCGACCGCGCCCGCAATGGCGAAGATAAGTGCTTTGAAGTTCATGATGTTTCCCCAATGCAGCCTAACGCCTGAGTTAAGCCGACCTGCGAAAGTGGCCAGCGACATGCGCTAGCGTAGCGCCAAGCGCATGGAGCCGCCACGAAGCAGGTTCGGCTTGAACGAATTGTTAGGCGCAACTAGAACACGGCGTACAAGTATGAATCTAATAGCTTGCCATGCCTGAAAAGTGCGACGCCAGAGCCTGCGTTATGACTGATTGTTCTGAACTCGTCACCCGGCTGAGCTTTGGTTTTGAGTCGATTCCATTTGTCTCCCTCGAAGCGAGGTAGGCCACTCGTGGTGAATCTCTCAGCTTCGAGCTCCGGCAGCGTCTTTGGCTCAGATATAGTCCAACCAAGGTTGCGCAGTTCTATCGCCGTTCTGCCCGGTCCGACGAGGTCTTGAGGCTCATTTGCCAGAGAAGAAGTTGACGTGTCGCATCCCGCGAGGGAGCAGGCAAGTAGCATGAGTATCGGGACAAGCCTCAGATTGAGTCGCCGCATTTTTGCGCCTAACGCTTGAGTTAACCCGACCTGCGTAGTGGAGCCAACAACATGGCAAGCTCTACCTGCCATGTTGTTGGTGGAACGAAGCGGGTTCGGGTTGAACGAATTGTTAGACCTGCGGCCCACTGTCGTT
>Ga0209023_10003115_pt1 | contig 19992 bp, 20 predicted proteins | sample LakOneMetagenome_FD_187468 | JGI IMG/M metagenome (GOLD analysis project Ga0209023, IMG submission 187468) | Freshwater and sediment microbial communities from Lake Erie, Canada (SPAdes) (version 2) | ecosystem: Environmental > Aquatic > Freshwater > Lentic | place: Lake Erie, Canada...
CGTCTATATCGGCGGTCCCGTCTGGGGGCCGGTCTGGTATCCGCCGCCCTACTATTACCCGCCGCAGGTGGTCGTCGTGCCGCCGTCGCAGCCACCGGTGTATATCGAGCAGTCGCAACCTGCTGCGCAGTCGTTCTGGTATTACTGCAAGAGCGCCAAAGGGTACTACCCCTATGTCAAGGAATGTCCCGAAGGCTGGCAGAAAGTTTTGCCGCAACCGGAGAAATAAGATGGTTGATACGAAATTTGCCTCGCGCCTCGGCGTTGTGGTGGCTGCACTCCTCCTCGGGGCCTGCACGGTGATGCCGACCGGGCCGAGTGTGATGGTCTTGCCGGGTACCGGACAAAGTTTTGATCGCTTCCGGGCCGATGACATGGATTGCCGCCAGTTTGCCTACTATCAGGTTGGTGGCAAGACGGCTCAGGACGGCGCCCGTGAGTCGGCGATCACCAGCGCAGCCGTTGGCACGGCCGTCGGTGCGTTGGCAGGCGCGGCCATTGGCGGCAATGGCCAGGGCGCAGCGGTCGGTGCGGGTGCGGGCTTGCTGATGGGCAGCGCTGTCGGTAGCGACGCTGCACGGGCTTCCGGCGTTGGCACGCAGCGTCAATACGACAATGCCTATATTCAGTGCATGTATAGCAAGGGACATCGCGTACCGGTGCCGGCCAACATGAGTTATTCGGCGCCGGTTCGCGCCCAGGACGCCGGGATTCCCCCGCCGCCGCCGGGGGCGCCACCATCCCCGCCGCCGTCCCTCAAGAAATAAGACAAAAAAATCCCCGGACCTGATGCCGGGGATTTTTATTTTTGGCTGTTTTTTCCGGTTGACCGCAGCACGCGTGATGGCGGCTCAAGCACCGGCCAAATCAGGCGACGCCGGCGCTATGTGCCTGTTCGTCAGCCCAGTAGCTGGAACGCACCATCGGTCCGCAGGCGGCGCCGGTGAAGCCCATCTTTTTGGCTTCTTCTTCGTACATCTTGAAGGTGTCGGGATGGACGTAGCGGGTGACCGGGAGATGGTGGCCGGACGGGGCGAGGTACTGGCCGATGGTCAGCATTTCAACGTCGTGGGCACGCAGGTCGCGCATGACGTCGAGAATTTCTTCGTCCGTTTCACCGAGACCGACCATCAGACCGGATTTGGTCGAGACGTTCGGGTAGCGGGCCTTGAATTGCTTGAGGAATTCGAGCGAATGCGCGTAGTCGGCGCCCGGGCGTGCCTGCTTGTAGAGGCGGGGCACGGTTTCCATGTTGTGGTTGAGCACGTCGGGAAGGGCGCCGCCGAGGACTTCCAGGGCGACATCCATGCGGCCGCGGAAGTCGGGAACCAAAGTTTCGACGGTAGTGGTCGGCGACAGTTCGCGGGTGTTCCGGATGACGTCGACGAAGTGCTGTGCCCCGCCGTCCCGCAGGTCGTCGCGGTCGACGCTGGTGATGACCACATATTTCAGTTTCAGCATGGCGACTGACTCGGCCAGTTCGCGCGGCTCATCAGGATTCGGCGGCAGCGGCTGGCCGTGGCCGACATCGCAGAACGGGCAGCGCCGGGTGCAGATATCGCCGAGGATCATGAAGGTGGCCGTGCCGCGGCCGAAGCACTCGCCGATATTCGGGCAGGCGGCTTCTTCACAGACGGTATGCAGCTTCTTTTCGCGCAGCATGGTCTTGATTTCGCCGAAGCGCCCGGCGCTGTTGCCGGCCTTGACGCGTATCCATTCCGGCTTGCGCAGCGGCGCGTCGACCGGCACGATCTTGATGGGGATGCGCGCGGTTTTGAGTTCGCCTTTTTGCTTGACGCCTTTTTCAGCCATGTTGTTTGTCCAATTGCCGCAGCAGGTGTTGTGAGAGTTGCTCGCCAGCCTCTTGGGGCGCGAGCGGAATATTCAGATCTTTGGTCTGGGTGACCTTGAGCCCAGCATAGCCGCAGGGATTGATCGCTGTAAATGGGTAAAGATCCATATCGACATTGAGCGATACGCCGTGGTAGGAGCAGCCGTTTCGTATGCGCAGGCCGAGGGCTGCAACCTTGGCATCACCGACGTAGACGCCGGGCGCGCCGTCGCGGCGGTCAGCAGTGACCCCATGGTTTGCCAGCAGGTCGATGACGGCCTGCTCGATGGCGGTGACCAGTTCGCGCACCTTGATTTTCAGGCGCGCCAGGTCGAGCAACAGATAGATCACGACCTGGCCGGGGCCGTGGTAGGTGACCTGGCCGCCGCGGTCGATCTTGACGATGGGGATGCCGACATCGTGCAGGATGTGCTCGGGCTTGCCGGCCTGGCCAAGGGTGTAAACCGGCGGATGCTCGACGATCCAGATTTCGTCCGGCGTTTCAGTCGTGCGTGCAGCGGTGAAGTCCTGCATGGCCTGGAAGGTCGGGGCATAGTCGACCTGCCCGAGGCGTTTGACGACAGGGGTCACAGCACCACTTTGATCATCGGATGGCCGCTCAGATCAGTGTACAGCGCATCGAGTTGTGGCTTGGATCGGGCGACAACGGTGCAGGTCAGGCTGAGGTAGTTGCCGCCGGCGCTGGCCCGCATTTCCATCGTTGCACCATCGAAGTCCGGCGCGTGCACGGTGACAATGTCGAGGACGACCTGAGCCAGCTTGTCATCCGCCTTGCCCATGATCTTCAGGGGAAATTCGCAGGGAAATTCGAGGAGGGTGTCCTTGTACGAAGCCATGTCAGCCTTTGCGCATTACGCTGTTCTTGAAATCCTGATACCACTGCCACATCTGCTCGCCCAGCGGGCCGGGTTTGCCCGTGCCGACCGGGTGCCCATCCAGTGTGGTGATCGCCAGAATTTCCTTGGTCGATGAGGTCATCCAGACCTCGTCGGCGGCACGAAGTTCAGTTTCTTCGATTTCGGCGATTTTTACCGGTTGACCGTGGCGTTGGGCCAGTTCGAGGATGACGTCGTAAGTAATGCCTGGCAACATCAGTTGCGTTTTGGGTGGCGCGCACAGCACGCCGTCCTTGACGATGAAGATGTTCGAGGCCGCACCTTCCTTCATGAAACCGTCACGGATCAGCAGCGCCTCGGCGCAGCCTTGCTCGACGGCTTGCTGGCGGGCCAGTATGTTGGCGAGCAGCGAGATGACCTTGAGGTCGCAGCGCGACCAGCGCAGGTCGGGCACGGTAATCGCCGCAACGCCGGTGGCGCGCACCTCGGCCGGGGTGGTCACCAATGGCGAAGCGAACGCGAAGACGGTCGGCGGCACGCTGGCCGGCGGGAAGGCATGATCCCGTTTGTCGTCGGCGCCACGGGTGATCTGCAGATAGATCGACTGGTCGTCCCAGGGGGCGGCCTCGATCAGGGTCAGGACAACCGCTTTCCAGCCATCGGCGCTGAGTGGATTGGCCAGTTTGATGCCGTCCAGCGTCATCTGCAGCCGATGAATGTGCTCGTCGATGCGAAACGCCCGGCGCGAATAGACCGGGATCAGTTCATAGACTCCGTCGCCATACAGAAAACCGCGATCCAGCGGCGAAATGCCCGCTTCCGCCAGTGGCAGAAAGCGACCATTCAGATAGATCGGGTCGGCGACGTAGGGGGTCATCAGCTTAGTTGAACCAGAGGCGAATCGTGTCGAGAATACGAATGAAGATGTTGCCGAGCGACACGTTTTCAAGGGCTGTCACTGGATATTCGCCGTAAACCTTGTCGTCAACGGTGACTTTCAGCGTGCCAAGTTTCTGGCCGGCTTCGATCGGGGCGATCAGGCGGGGTTCAGCGACGAATTCGGATTTGACCTTGTCGGCATAGCCCTTGGGTACGGCGATGGACAGGTCGCTGGTAAAGCCGGCCTTGACCTCTTTCTGGGCGCCCTTCCAGACGCGCAGGGACGCAACGGCCTGATCCTTGGTGTAGAGCGATACGGCGTCGTAGGAGATGAAACCCCAGTTGAGCAGTTTCTGCGATTCACTGGCGCGAGCAGAGTCGGAAGCAGTGCCGAGAACGACGGAGAGCAGACGGCGCTTGTCGCGCAGGGCCGAGGAGATCAGGCAATAGCCGGCCGCTTCGGTATGCCCGGTCTTGACGCCATCGACCGTCGGGTCGATGTAGAGCAGGCGGTTGCGGTTCGGCTGGGTGATGCGGTTATAGGTGAACTCCTTCATCGAGTAATATTTTTTGTATTCCTCGGGGAAGTCACGGATCAGCGCGGAAGCCAGCAAGGAAAGGTCGCGCGCAGTAGTGTAGTGCTCCGGGTCGGGCAGGCCGGTGGAGTTACGGAAGCTGGAAGACTTCATGCCCAGGCGCTGCGCTTCGCGATTCATCATCTGCGCAAAATTCTCTTCGCTGCCGGCGATGGCCTCGGCCAGGGTCACGCAGGCATCGTTGCCTGACTGGACAATCATGCCCTTGATCAGATCTTCAACGGGCACTTGCGTGTCGACTCGGACAAACATCTTGGAACCACCGGTGCGCCAGGCTTTTTCGGAAACAGGGACGGCTTGCTCCAGGGCAATGGTCTTCTTGTGAATGGCGGCGAAGGTCAGGTAGGCCGTCATCAACTTGGTCAGCGAAGCTGGCTCCAGGCGCTCGTCGGGTTTCTCGGAGGTCAACATCTGATTCGAGCCCATTTCGAGCAACAGCCAGGATTTGGCAGCGAGCGAAGGCGGAATGGGCAATTGCTGGGCCAGGGTCTGGGAGGTAATAACGAGGCTCAGGACGAGAAGGGCGGTCTTGCGGAACAGCGACATTGGCGATTTCTTTGATTTGCGTTGGGGGCTGGAATTATACCCTTGGCTGCATCCCTGCTTGCGGCGCTGCGGCACAAAGCGCTTCAACGGCCGGGTGGCGAATGCGTCTTTCGTTGGAGATGGCGTAAATCTGCTCGCTGACGCCGGCCATCGAACCGAGCGGTACGGCTTCGAGTTGCGTCGATATCTGCTCGGCCAGCGCCAGCGGGGCCGGGAAAATACCCAGTCCTTCCCGGCCGAAGGTCGTCAGCAGGGCGCTGTCTTCGAATTCGCCAACAATTTTGGGGCGGATGTTCGTGTTTTCCAGCCAGCGGTCAATGTGTCCGCGGAGCGCGTGGTGGCGGGTTGGTAGCAGCATGGGCGCACCATCCAGATTGTTTGGAAAGCCTTGCTGGTAGCGCGTAGCCAGCGCCGAGGTGGCGAACAAGGCGGTCGCGAATTCACCGAGTGGGGTGCTGAATACCTTGAGATTGCCGCCAGCCGGGGCTGGCCGGTCGGTGAGGACGACGTCAAGCCGATGTAATGCGAGATCGGCGAGCAGTGTGTCGAATTCGCCCTCGTCGCAAATCAGGCGGACATCGGCGGGCATGCTGGTCACCGTGGACAGCAGGCGATAGGCCAGCAATTTGGGGATGCCGTCCGAAATCCCGGCTTTCAGCCGGAGGGTGGACGTGCTGCCGCTCGTTTCGACCGCTTCGGTCAGCGCCTCGCCCAATTGAAAAATTTGGTCGGCGTAGCCTTGCGCGACCCGGCCGGCTTCACTCAGCACCAATCCCCTTCCCTGAGAATTGAACAGGGCCTTGCCCAATTGTCGTTCGAGCAGTGAAAGCTGGCCGCTGATCGTCTGGACGGCAACGCCAAGCCGCTCGGCGGCGCGGGTCATGCTGCCTTCCTGGGCAACGACCCAGAAGTAATGCAGATGTTTATAGTTGAGTGGTGTCATGAGTTCTACAGAAAAAATCGAAGAGTGTTTCCATTTTGCTCCGGTTTTTTAGTTTGTTGCAACGCAATATCATTCGTCTGTTTCTCTTTTGAGGAGTTCCAAATGAAACGAGTCGTCCTTTTCCTTGTGACCAACCTGGCGGTCATGCTGGTTCTCAGCGTCGCCACCAGTGTGCTGGGCGTCAATCGCTACCTGACGGCCAACGGCCTGAATGTCGGCATGCTGTTCGCGTTCGCGGCCGTGATCGGTTTCGGTGGCGCCTTCATTTCCTTGCTGATGTCGAAGACCATGGCGAAATGGAGCGTTGGCGCCCGGGTCATCGAAGCGCCGAGTTCCTCCACGGAAATGTGGCTGGTCGATACCGTGGCCAAGTTGGCCAAGCGCGCGAATCTGCCGATGCCCGAAGTTGCCATCTATGACGGCGAGCCGAATGCCTTCGCCACTGGCGCCACCAAAAACAATTCGCTGGTTGCGGTGTCCACCGGCCTGTTGCAAGGCATGACGCGCGACGAAGCCGAAGCCGTGCTGGCCCATGAAGTTGCCCACATCGCCAATGGCGACATGGTGACGTTGACCCTGATCCAGGGGGTGGTGAACACCTTCGTTGTTTTCCTGTCGCGCATCGTCGGCTATGTGGTCGATGGCTTCCTGCGTCGGGGCGATAGCGAAAACAGCGGCCCGGGCATCGGCTATATGGTGACCAGCATGATTTGCGAAGTGGTGTTTGGCTTGCTCGCCAGCATCATCGTTGCGTGGTTCTCCCGCCAACGCGAATTCCGCGCCGATGCAGGCGCAGCTGGCCTGATGGGTTCGCCGGTGCCGATGCAGAACGCGTTGCGCCGCCTCGGCAACATGCATGCCGAACCACTGCCGCAAAACATGGCGGCCTCGGGGATTGCCGGTGGCCGCAGCTGGATGTCGCTGTTCGCGACGCACCCGCCGCTTGAAGAACGGATTGCCGCTTTGGGTCGCCGCTGATGGCGGATGTTGATGGACGTCGGTTTGCTCAAATAGGCCAGTGATGCATTGCACCAAAACAATGGGGTTCATTTTGGGGATGAGCGCGACGCTGGTCGTCGCGCAACCCGAATACAATCTTTCCGAACTGGAAGCGATGACCATGGCGTCAAGCCGTTCCGTGCTGGCTGCACGTGAGCAGGTCACGGCGGCACGCTATGCGGTGGACAGTGCCGGGGCATTTCCCAATCCGGAACTTGAATTTCTGAGCGGAACGTCACGTCCGCGCGGATTGGGCGGCAATACTGGAAATGCGCATAGCGTCAGCGTGACCCAGCCGCTCGACATGCCGTGGCAACGTTCGTCGCGGATCGGTGCGGCGGAAGCCGGACTGGCTGCGACCACGGCGACGGTGCGGATTTTCGAGGCGGAATCACTGGTCCGTCTGCGCCTTCGGTATTTTGAGGTGCTGCGTCGCGAGGCCGAACTTAAAACAGCCCGCGAGGATATGGCTTTGATGGAAAGCGTTCGTTCGCGCATTGCGCTGCGTGTCGAGACCGGCGAGGCGCCGCGCTTTGAGCTGATCAAGGCCGATGCGGAAATGCTGAATGCCCAGAAAACGGCTCAGGCTGCGGAATTCCGGGTTGAGCAGGCGCGTTCGATGTTGCGGCAGAGTGTGGGCGGCACCCTGCCGGCTGATTTTGCAGTTGCCGGGGATTTGAGCAATGTCCCGGAGCTGCAGCCGATCAATGGTTTGCGCCAGCAACTGGCAGAAACCAGCCCGGATCTGGCGCGCGTGCGCGCCGAGATGGCGCGTGCACAGCATCAGCTCGACCTTGAACGTCGCCAGCGCTGGCCCAGTTTGGCGTTGAAAGCGAGCGTCGATGAAGATCCGGATACCCGTGCGTCAAAATTAGGGGTGGTCGTCTCCATTCCGTTGTGGAACCGGCGCAGTGGCCCGGTTGGCGAAGCGGCCGCACAGTTGTCGCGGGCCCGTCATGAACTGGCGGCACAGGAATTTTCGCTGGGTCAGCAACTGGAAATTGCCTACCAGCAATACGAAATCGCCCAGTCGCAGGTGACCGCACTGGAGGGCGGTATTGTCCGGCAGGCCGAGGCGGCCTTGAAAGTGTCTGAATCGGCCTATCGCTTCGGGGAGCGTGGTTTTCTCGAAGTGCTTGACGCCCAACGCGTCTATCGCGCCGCGCGCGCCGAATTGATTACGGCGCGATACGAATTGGCTTCGGCCTGGGTTGAAATTGAAAGGCTGCGGGCGATTCCCGGAGAAGCAAAAAAATGAAAAAAGCACTTTTTTTCCTGTTGACCGCAGCAATCCTGGCGGGCTGCAACAAGGATAGCGATCAGACGTCGGCGCAGAAGGCGCAGGACCCGATGCTGGTCTCACCGGCGGCCGAGTTGATCGCCCAGCTCAAGCTGGCCGAAGTCGGCACCCAGGCGGTGGCGGAAACCCTGCGGGTGGCTGGGCGCATTGATTTTGACGAGCAGCGCCTGGCGCGTATTGGTGCAACCGTGACCGGTCGTGTGACGAAAGTCGATGCAACGCTCGGGCAGGAAGTCAGCAAGGGGCAGTTGCTGGCCCAACTGAACAGCAGTGAGCTGTCGAGCCAGCAGTTGGCCTACTTGAAGGCCCGCGCCCAGCTCGAACTCAACCGGCGCAATGCCGAGCGTGCCAAAGCCTTGTTCGACGCTGACGTGATCGCCGCCGCCGAATTGCAGCGTCGGCAAAGCGAATTCCAGATCTCGGTCGCTGAAGCGCGGGCTGCGGCGGATCAGTTGAAACTGCTCGGGGTCAGTCCGGCCGCCATCGATCGTCTCGGCAAGCATGGCGCCGTGGATTCGGTGACGCCGGTGGTGGCGACCATCAGTGGTGTGGTCGTCGAGCGCAAGCTGGCGCAGGGGCAGGTCGTGCAACCGGCCGATTCGCTATTTGTCATCGCCGACCTGTCGCGCCTCTGGGCCGTGGCGCAAGTGCCGGAACAGCAGGTCAGCCAGGTCAAGACCGGCCAGGCGGTCAGTATCGAAGTGCCGGCGCTGGGCAATGAAAAGCTGGTCGGAAAACTGATATTTGTCGGTCAGACCATCGATCCCGAAACGCGGACTGTGCTGGTGCGTACCGAACTGGATAACCGTGATGGTCGCCTCAAGCCGGCCATGTTGGCGTCGATGCTGATTGAAGCACGGGCGGTTGATCGCCTTGTCGTGCCGGCCAGCGCCGTCGTTCGTGAAAATGACGAGGACCATGTTTTCGTGGCCGAAGGCGATGGCGCTTTCCGTTTGCTCAAGGTCAAGCTGGGGCCGGAGCAGCGTGGCCTGCGTGTCGTGCTCAACGGGCTCAAGGGCGGTGAAAAGCTGGTGATTGACGGCGCTTTTCACCTGAACAACGAGCGCAATCGCAAGGCAATGGAGGGATCGTGATCGAGTCCCTCGTTCGTGCGGCGCTCAAGCAGCGCCTGATTGTCGCCGTCATTGCCACGGTCCTCTTTTTCTTCGGCCTGAATGCCGCGCAGAAACTGTCGGTTGATGCTTTCCCTGATGTGACCAACGTACAGGTTCAGATTGCTACCGAGGCGCCGGGTCGCTCGCCGGAAGAGGTCGAGCGTTTTGCCACGGTGCCGCTAGAGGTCGCGATGACCGGCCTGCCCGGGCTGGAGGAGATGCGCTCGCTGAACAAGCCGGGCCTGTCGCTGATCACGCTGGTGTTCAACGACAAGACAGACGTTTACTTTGCCCGGCAACTGGTGATGGAGCGCCTGCTTGAAGTCGGATCGCGTTTGCCGGTCGGCATTACACCGGTCCTCGGGCCGGTGTCGACCGGGCTGGGTGAGGTCTATCAGTACACGCTGGAGCGTGCCGATGACGGCGACCGGGCCTTGAGCGAAGATGAGCTGATGAAGCGCCGGATCGCCCAGGACTGGGTGGTTCGCCCATTGTTGCGCTCGATCCCGGGCGTCGCAGAAATCAATTCGCAGGGTGGCTATGCCAAGCAGTATCAAGTGCTGGTCAATCCCGACAAGCTGCGGCATTTCGGGCTGAGTGTCGGCGACGTCTATCAGGCGGTTGGTCGCAACAACGCGAATGCGGGCGGTGGCGTCCTGCCGCAATACGCCGAGCAATATCTGATTCGCGGCGTGGGTCTGATCCGCGATCTGGAAGACTTGCGCGCCATCGTCCTCAAGGAGAAGGACGGCGTGCCGGTGTACGTTCGCGATGTCGCCGACGTGCAGATCGGCCACGATGTCCGTCAGGGCGCCGTGATCAAGAACGGGACGACCGAGGCGGTCGGCGGCGTGGTCATGATGATCGCCGGTGGCAACGCCAAGGAAGTCGTCAGCCGGATCAAGACGCGCGTCGAGGAAATCAACCGCAAGGGCATGTTGCCCGATGGTTTGAAGATCGCGCCGTATTATGACCGTTCCGAACTGGTGGACGCCGCGCTGTGGACGGTCACCAAGGTGCTGCTCGAAGGGGTGGCGCTGGTCGTCATCGTTCTCTTCCTCTTCCTTGGTGACGTGCGCTCCTCGCTGATTGTCGTGGCGACGCTGGTGTTGACGCCCTTGCTGACTTTCATGGCGATGAACAAGCTGGGTATCTCGGCCAACCTGATGTCACTGGGGGGGCTCGCCATCGCCATCGGCTTGATGGTCGACGGTTCGGTGGTGGTGGTCGAAAACGCCTTCCTGCAACTTGGGCGCCACGCGAAAAGTGGCGAGAGCCAGCTGCGGGTGATTTTGCGTGCCGTGGTCGAGGTGGCAACGCCGGTGATCTTTGGGGTTGGCATCATCATTCTCGTGTTCCTGCCGCTGATGACCCTGCAGGGCATGGAAGGCAAGATGTTTGCGCCGCTGGCCTATACCATCGCCATCGCACTGGCGATTTCGCTGGTCCTGTCGATGACGCTGACGCCGGTGATGACCACCTACCTGCTCAAGCCGCCGGCCCATGATGGTGATCACGACACCCGACTGATTGCCGCCATGAAGCAGCGTTATCTCAAGATGCTGCACTGGGCGCTGGGCAACGAGCGCAAGACGGTGATCCTGGCGGTTGGCGCGTTTGTCCTGACGATCGGCACGCTGCCTTTCCTCGGTACCGCCTTCATCCCGGAAATGAAGGAAGGTTCGGTGGTGCCGGGGATCAATCGGGTGCCCAATATCTCGCTCGACGAGTCGATCAAGATGGAAATGGACGCCATGCGTCTGGTCATGCAGGTGCCGGGGGTCAAGTCGGCGGTGTCCGGCGTGGGTCGCGGCGAATCGCCAGCCGACCCGCAGGGGCCGAACGAGTCGACGCCTATTGTCAGCCTGAAGCCGCGCAGCGAATGGCCACCCGGCTGGACGCAGGAGGATATTCAGGACGCCATGCGCGAAAAACTGAAGGTCTTGCCCGGCGTTCAGGTGGTCATGGCCCAGCCGATTTCCGACCGGGTCGATGAAATGGTGACCGGCGTGCGTTCGGATATCGCCGTCAAGGTCTTTGGCGATGATCTCGATCAGTTGAGGAAGATTGCCGGCCAGATCGGCAAGGTCGCCCAGACCTTGCAGGGCGCTCAGGATTTACGCATCGAGCGGATCAGCGGGCAGCAGTATTTGTCCATCGATATTGATCGGCAGGCCATTGCGCGCCTTGGATTGAACGTTTCCGATGTCAACGACCTGCTTGAGACTGCGGTGGGCGGCAAGGTCGCAACCGAGATTTTCGAGGGTGAGCGTCGCTTCCCGGGTGTCGTTCGTTTGCCGGAGAGCTTCCGGAATAATGTCGAAGCGATTTCGAACATCCTGATCACCTCGCGCACTGGGGCTCAGGCGCGTTTGGCCGACGTGGCGAAAATCAGCGTGATGGATGGCCCGGCGCAGATTTCGCGCGAGCTGGGCAAGCGGCGTATCGTGGTCGGGGTCAATGTGAAGGATCGTGACCTGGGCAGTTTTGTCGCCGAGTTGCAGCAGAAGGTGGATGGCCAGATCAAGTTGCCGGAGGGCTATTACCTGGAGTGGGGTGGTCAGTTCCAGAACATGGAGCGGGCGCTTGGGCATTTGAAAATCATCATCCCGATCACCATCGCAGCGATTTTCTTCCTGCTCTTCCTGCTCTTCAATTCGCTGCGCTTTGCCACGCTGATCATTACCGTGCTGCCGTTTGCTTCCATCGGCGGCATCATCGGGCTGTTCGTCAGTGGCGAATACCTGTCGGTGCCGGCGTCAGTGGGATTCATTGCGCTGTGGGGCATTGCGGTGCTTAATGGTGTGGTGCTGGTGTCCTATATCCGAGGCTTGCGTGAAGCGGGGCGGAGCGTGCGTGACGCGGTGGTGGAAGGTGCCACGCTACGTTTCAGGCCCGTGATGATGACGGCTACAGTCGCCATGCTCGGCCTGATCCCGTTCCTGTTTTCGAGCGGGCCGGGCTCCGAAGTGCAGCGTCCGCTGGCCATCGTGGTGATTGGCGGCCTGATTACCTGCACCCTGCTGACCCTGCTGGTCCTGCCCACCATTTACCGCTGGTTTGACGAAGAGGAGGTCGAGGCATGAAGGAAATCAAGGCGATCATTCGCCCCAACAAGCTGGCGATTTTACGCGATGCACTGGTGGTGCTGCCGGGCTTTCCCGGTATGACGGTCACCAAGGTCGAGGGCTGTAGCGCACCGTCGAGGCATGTGCCCGCACGTGTCAGGATCAAGGATGAGTTGACGGACTACAGCCCGAAAGTGCGAATCGAGATCGTTGCACCGGACGAGGTGGCGGACGACATTTTTCAGCGCGTGACTGAAGTGGCACTGACCGGACATTACGGCGATGGTCTGGTCTGGATCACCGAGATCGAGCGCGCCGCGTTCATTTTCAAGACGACGCAGGGGCCGGGCTGATCGTAATATGCTTATGTAGTGTTTTGCGCCAGTGTGGAGGATTTCACGGCCGATTTATCAGGGGTTTCTAAAATTCGGGCTGTCGATATGCCCTCCGGGGCTGAAGCTAGCTGAGAATTATGGAAAATCCGAGTACCCGTTGGTTGGTGACTACCTTGCCGTCACCTGCCGAATTGCAGGAGGGCATTGCCAGTTTGTCGCGGGGTGCCTACTTCAAGGAGGCGTCACTCGACATGATGTTGAGCATCCTGACCGAGTCAGCCGCACAAATGTCCGGTATCGAGCGTGTCAGCATCTGGGCACTGACGGACCACCAGCGTGAGTTGCGCTGCATTGATCTGTATGAACTGTCGGCGGGCCGCCATTCCAAGGGGGACAGTATCAAGGCCAGGCAGTATCCGGTGTATTTTCAGGCTTTGCGCAGTGGCAGCTGCATTTCGGCCGATGATGCTTACTTTCATCCGCTGACGGCCGAGTTCGCAGTCGATTATTTGCCGCGCTACGGCGTGACGGCCGTGCTCGATACCCCGATTCACATTCGTGGAGAATTGCAGGGGGTGCTTTGTCTTGAGCAGGTCGGCTCACGCCAGCCGTGGTCTTCAGCGCATGGCTTGTTTGCCCACGCGGTGGCCAATCTGGTAACTCTCGGGCTGGTGGAATATGAGGCTGACGAAGCGCGGCGCGCCGTGCAAGTGGCCGACCAGCGCCTGAAGGCCGTTTTCGGCACCTGAAATTCTTTCGTTTTTTGGCAAAATTAGGCGTTGACCGCAGCAATCGTGTTGTGCAGTCGGGTGAGCTGATCGTCCACGTGTGCAAGGACCTCAGCGTTGTCGAGATCAGCAGCGTGGCGGCTGATCATCTCTGACAGCTGTCGGGCGAGATGCATGACGCCCCAGATTTCCAGCAACTCCGCCTGCTGGGCCAGCTTGAGGGATTCCGTGGTCAGCGCGTAGGCGTCAGCGGGCAGGGCGGCAAGGGCGTCGCGCATGAGCTGGATTTGTTCAAGTGCCTCGTCGACAAACAATTGGTCGAGTACTACGGAACGATCATTATCGTCCGCCGTTGTTGCCGTGGCCTCCAGTCGCCCGGCAAAGTGACTGGCGCGTCTGGCGAAGGCCACATGTTCCAGGCCATCAACTTCATTCAGTGATTCGATGGTGGCGCTCATGGCTGCAATCAGCCGAGGGGCGTGCCCGTTGTCCTCAAGGCGATCGGCCGCGCCGGCCAGCGCTTCGCCGAGGCGCAGGCAGTCGGTGTCTGCCGTTTCGACGGCGATGGCATAAAGGCCGAATATGGCCGGTCGGATTTCGTCGGCCCTGGTGCTGTTTCGTTCGGACCAGGCTGCGGCCAGACGGTTCATGGCAGCAATCCAGCGCTCGTTCAGCCTGGCGTCAAAACGCGCCTTTTGGGGCTTGGTGACCCAAGGCAGGATCGCGGCGGTCGCCGCCAGGGTGGGGGCGAGCGCCGCGCGGGTTTCCTCGAGTTCGTGCTCGGGGATATCGGCCATGCAGGCTTATTGGGCGGCCAGCTTGGCGAAGGCCGACACGACTTCCGGCGGTGCCTGCACCAGTTCGATCAGCACACCTTCGCCGCCGATCGGGAACTCTTCGTTGCCCTTGGGGTGCAGAAAGGTGATGTCAAAACCGGCTGCGCCCTTGCGGATGCCGCCCGGAGCGAAACGTACGCCGTTGGCCGACAGCCATTCAACGGCCTTCGGCAGGTCGTCGATCCACAGGCCAACGTGGTTGAGCGGGGTGGTGTGCACGGCGGGCTTCTTTTCCGGATCCAGCGGCTGCATGAGGTCGACTTCCACCTTGAACGGGCCGGTGCCCATCGCACAGATGTCTTCGTCGACATTTTCGCGCTCGGAAACAAAGGTGCTGGTGATTTCCAGCCCGAATTTATCGACCCACAGGGTACGCAGTTTTTCCTTGGATGGGCCGCCGATGGCGATTTGCTGGATGCCGAGAACCTTGAACGGACGTGTCATGAGTCGATTCCTGTTGGGTTGAGGTAATCCATAATTATAGAGATTTCTTGCGGTAGGCAAGTACCAGCAAGACGACTCCGCCCAGGACCATGGGCAGCGACAGCCACTGACCCATGCTGATCGTGTAGGACTGGCCGAAAATGCCGGCGTCCGGCTCGCGGAAGAATTCGGTGATGAAGCGGAAGCAGCCATAGCCGATCAGGAATACACCGGACACCGCACGGCGCGGTCGCGGTCGACCGGAAAAAAGCCACAAAATTGAAAAGAGGGCGAATCCTTCCAGACCGATGTGATAAAGCTGGGAGGGGTGGCGGGGCAGCATGTCGCCCGATTGCGGAAAGACCATTGCCCACGGCAGGCTGGCATCGGTGACGCGACCCCAAAGTTCCCCGTTGATGAAGTTGCCGAGGCGACCCGCCGCAAGTCCCAGCGGCACCAGCGGCGCGATGAAATCGGTGATGTCCCACCAGTTAATCCTTTGCTTGCGTGCCCACAGCCCCATCGCCACCAATACGCCCAGAAAGCCGCCATGAAAGCTCATGCCCCCCTTCCAGACGGCGATAATCTCCAACGGATGGCTCAGGTAATAACCAGGGTCGTAGAAAAACACCTGCCCGAGGCGGCCCCCGATGATGACGCCGAGCATGCCGTAGAAAAGCAGGTCGTCGAGTTGCTCTGCATCAAGGATGGCCGGGCGGGTCTTGATGCGATAGCGGCCGAGCAAAATAAATTGAACGAAGGCAACCAGATACATCAAACCGTACCACCGCACTGACAGCGGCCCGAATGTATGCGACAGGAGTTCGATCGGGCCGATCGAAAAGGCGATGGGATTGAACTGCGGGTGAAGAAGCATCGAAGGTTCAGAGTGGGCTAGAATTAGCCGATTATAGTTCGCGCGCCATGACATGACGTCGGCGCCAGATTCAGACGGAGATTTCCATGCCCCATTACCGTTCCCGCACCTCCACCCATGGTCGCAACATGGCCGGCGCCCGCTCGCTGTGGCGCGCCACAGGCATGAAGGATGGAGACTTCGGCAAGCCGATCATTGCCGTGGTCAACAGCTTCACTCAGTTCGTCCCGGGCCATGTGCATCTCAAGGACATGGGGCAGTTGGTCGCCCGCGAAATCGAGGCGGCTGGCGGCGTTGCCAAGGAATTCAACACCATCGCCATCGACGACGGTATCGCCATGGGTCACAGCGGCATGCTGTATTCGCTGCCCAGCCGCGACCTGATCGCCGATTCCGTTGAATACATGGTCAACGCTCACTGCGCCGATGCCATGGTCTGTATTTCCAACTGCGACAAGATCACCCCGGGCATGCTGATGGCGGCCATGCGCCTGAACATTCCGGTGATTTTTGTTTCCGGCGGTCCGATGGAGGCTGGCAAGGTCAAAATTCAGGGGCAGGTCGTTCACCTCGACCTCGTCGATGCCATGGTAAAGGCAGCCGACCACACGGTTTCGCAGTCCGATCTGGATGAAATCGAACGTTCCGCCTGCCCGACTTGCGGTTCCTGCTCGGGCATGTTTACTGCCAACTCGATGAACTGCCTGACCGAAGCTTTCGGCCTCAGTTTGCCTGGTAATGGCACAGTAGTTGCCACCCATGCCGACCGCAAGCAACTCTTTCTGCGTGCCGGGCGGGAGATTGTCGAATTGTGCAAACGTTACTACGAGCAGGACGATGCATCGGTACTGCCACGTTCAATCGCTACCAAGGCCGCCTTTGAGAATGCCATGACCCTTGATGTCGCCATGGGCGGTTCGACCAATACCGTGCTCCACATCTTGGCGACAGCGCAAGAGGCCGGTGTGGATTTCACGATGGCGGACATCGACCGAATTTCCCGTTCAGTGCCTTGCCTCTGCAAAGTGGCGCCGATGACCGACAAATATCACATCGAAGACGTCCATCGCGCTGGCGGCATCATGGGCATCCTTGGTGAACTCGACCGTGCGGGGCTGATCAACCGCGACGTGCCCAACGTGCATGCCCGGACATTGGGTGAGGCGATCGATCGCTGGGACATCGTGCGCGAACACGATGTCAAGGTGCACGAGTTCTTCAAGGCATCCCCGGGGGGCGTGCCCACGCAGGTTGCTTTCTCGCAGGATCGCCGGTTCAACGAGCTTGACCTTGATCGAACCCATGGCTGTATCCGCAACAAGGCCAACGCCTACTCACAGGAGGGTGGTCTGGCCGTGCTTTACGGTAACATCGCGGTGGATGGCTGCATCGTCAAGACAGCTGGCGTCGATGAGTCGATCTGGAAATTCAGCGGTCGCGCCCGTGTTTACGAAAGCCAGGACGCAGCGGTGGAAGCCATTCTTGGCGAAAAGGTCGTTGCGGGAGACGTCGTGGTCATTCGCTATGAGGGCCCGAAAGGAGGGCCGGGCATGCAGGAAATGCTTTACCCGACGTCGTATCTGAAGTCGATGGGACTGGGCAAAGCCTGCGCGCTGCTTACTGATGGCCGCTTCTCCGGCGGCACCTCGGGTCTCTCCATCGGTCACGCCTCGCCGGAAGCGGCGGATGGCGGCGCAATCGGTCTGGTTGAAGAGGGTGATACCATCGAAATCGACATCCCGAACCGCAGTATTCGGCTGGCCATTTCTGACGAAGACTTGGCCAAGCGACGTGCCGCCATGGAGGCCAAGGGTGATAGTGCGTGGAAGCCGCTTGAACGCGAACGCGTCGTCTCGGCTGCCTTGCAGGCTTACGCTTTGATGGCCACCTCGGCCGACAAGGGTGCCGTGCGCGACGTGACGCAGATCCAGCGCCGCAAATGACGCTGACCACCTGGCTGGGATTTCTGCTGGCTTCGATTCTGATCGCCATTACCCCCGGTCCGGGGGCGGTTATCAGCATGAGTACGGGGATGAGGCATGGCTATTGGGCGGCGCTTGCCGCCATCCTCGGACTCCAGAGCGCTATCCTGATTCATCTTTTGATCGTTGCGCTTGGGTTGGGAGCAGTGCTTGCGGCATCGGAAGCTGCCTTTTTTGCGGTCAAATTGATCGGGGCGGCCTATTTGATCTGGCTCGGAATACAGAAATGGCGGGCTGTGCCGACACCAGTAAACGCAAATGCACCGCTGTTAAGGCGAAAAGGATTGTTTTTGCAAGGGATTCTCGTCAATCTAACGAATCCGAAAGCCATCATCTTTATTGGTGCATTAGTTCCCCAGTTCGTTAATCCGGCACAGCCCCAGATATCCCAGTACCTGTTGATCGCGGTGACGCTGTGCCTGACGGACTTGGTGGTAATGTCAGGGTATGCCTTGACGGCAGCCCATCTGGCGCGCTGGCTGAACGATCCTGTTGCCATTCGTCTGCAGAATCGAGCTTTCGGTGGCCTGTTTGTTACTGCGGGTGCCTTGCTGGCAGTCTCATCAAAGCCGTCGTGAGTTTTTGTCAACGCCTCGGAACGCTTTGCGTTAAAGCTTGCAGGGGTGGATGCGACAGATCGCATGCATCCCTGTTTGCAAGCAATGGAAAACGGCTCTATCATCTGACACTGATTTATCTACCACCGACAATTGGAGCGAGAATATGAAAGCTGTGTATGTAGCCATGATGGCTGCCGCTGGTATCGTGATGGCAGGTCAAGTCCACGCTGACGAGGCTCTGGCCAAGGCGAAGAACTGCCTGTCCTGCCACGCCGTCGACAAAAAGCTGGTTGGTCCTGCTTATAAGGACGTGGCTGCCAAGTACAAGGGCGACAAGAATGCGCCAGCCATGCTCGCCGCCAAGGTCAAGGCGGGTGGCAAGGGTACCTGGGGTCAGATTCCGATGCCTCCCAACAATGTTACAGACGACGAAGCCAAGAAATTGGTTGCTTGGGTTCTGTCGCAGAAATAATTTCAGCTTAAATGCTCAAAAAGCCGGCTACAAGCCGGCTTTTGTTTTTATGTGTTGACAGTGCTGTTGGTCATCCGGATAATCTCGGGTTCTTCCGGAGGGGTACCCAAGCGGTCAACGGGAACAGACTGTAAATCTGTCGGCTCTGCCTTCGAAGGTTCGAATCCTTCCCCCTCCACCAGATTAAATGCTGTAGCGGCCTGTGTTGCGGGCGTAGTAAGCGGGTGTAGCTCAATGGTAGAGCTGAAGCCTTCCAAGCTTAAGACGAGGGTTCGATTCCCTTCACCCGCTCCATAACGCAGTACGGCTGGAGTTTTAAGGTAGGCCCATGTGGCTCAGTGGTAGAGCACTCCCTTGGTAAGGGAGAGGTCGGCAGTTCGATCCTGCCCATGGGCACCACCGATTAGCTTGGATTCTGGATTTTTTATTTATTGATTATTGAGGAACTGGAATGGCTAAGGAAAAATTCGCGCGTACGAAACCACACGTCAACGTTGGTACGATTGGTCACGTTGACCATGGCAAGACGACGCTGACCGCTGCAATTACCACGGTGCTGGCTGCCAAGTTCGGTGGCGCTGCCAAGGCGTACGACCAGATTGATGCGGCACCGGAAGAAAAGGCCCGCGGTATTACCATCAATACCGCCCACGTCGAATACGAAACCGCCAACCGTCACTATGCCCACGTTGACTGCCCGGGACACGCTGACTACGTCAAGAACATGATTACCGGTGCTGCCCAGATGGACGGCGCCATTCTCGTCTGCTCCGCCGCTGACGGCCCGATGCCCCAGACCCGCGAGCACATTCTGCTCGCCCGTCAGGTGGGTGTCCCGTACGTCCTGGTGTTCATGAACAAGTGTGACATGGTGGACGACGCCGAGTTGCTTGAGCTCGTTGAAATGGAACTCCGTGAGCTCCTCTCCAAGTACGACTTCCCGGGCGACGACACCCCGATCATTCACGGCTCCGCCCTGAAGGCTCTCGAAGGCGACCAGTCTGAAATCGGCGAACCCTCCATCTTCCGTCTGGCCGATGCCCTTGATTCCTACATCCCGACCCCGGAACGTGCCGTTGATCTGCCCTTCCTGATGCCGGTTGAAGACGTCTTCTCCATCTCCGGTCGCGGCACCGTCGTCACCGGTCGTATCGAGCGTGGCGTCGTGAAGGTCGGCGAAGAAATCGAAATCGTCGGCATCCGTCCGACCGTCAAGACCACCTGTACCGGTGTTGAAATGTTCCGCAAGCTGCTCGACCAGGGTCAGGCAGGCGACAACGTTGGCGCCCTGCTCCGTGGTACCAAGCGTGAAGATGTTGAGCGTGGTCAAGTTCTGTGCAAGCCGGGCTCCATCACCCCGCACACCCACTTTACCGGCGAAGTCTACGTGTTGTCCAAGGACGAAGGTGGTCGTCACACCCCGTTCTTCAACAACTACCGTCCGCAGTTCTACTTCCGCACCACCGACGTGACGGGTGCTATCACCTTGCCGGAAGGCACGGAAATGGTGATGCCAGGTGACAACATCCAGATGACCGTGAAGTTGATCGCCCCCATCGCCATGGAAGAAGGTCTGCGCTTCGCCATCCGTGAAGGCGGTCGTACCGTCGGCGCCGGTGTCGTCGCAAAGATCATCGAGTAATTC
>Ga0209023_10003116_pt1 | contig 19992 bp, 16 predicted proteins | sample LakOneMetagenome_FD_187468 | JGI IMG/M metagenome (GOLD analysis project Ga0209023, IMG submission 187468) | Freshwater and sediment microbial communities from Lake Erie, Canada (SPAdes) (version 2) | ecosystem: Environmental > Aquatic > Freshwater > Lentic | place: Lake Erie, Canada...
ACCGATGAATTCAAAACGCGCGGAAAGCGCGTTTCCGCCCGCCGCTTCGCTGAATTCGAGCGATGGCGTGGACATCGGACCGGCGCGCACGATCGCGGACAGCCCCGGGACGATCGAGATCGGCTCGCCGAGCTCAGGCCCGCCGGTACCGATCTGCTGATCGATTGGCTCGTCGTTGAAATTGGCTTCGAGCAATACGGCGCCGGGTTCGTTGCCGGCATGCGCGGCCGTCATCGCCGCATACATCGCCAGCCCGCAGATGAAACGCAGTTTCTTCATTGTCATGTCCTCATTCGAATTCGTCACGGAACACGCCGTCGCGGGACCGCGCACGGCATTGCACGACCTTGGGTGAACCCGTGGGCGTCGTGGCAACCAATGGTCGCCATGCAGTTCGTGCCGATCGCAATCGACGCGTAGTCGCCGAGCGGCGCGGCCGCGGATTCAAACAGCGCGGTGCCGGCTGTCGCACGTACTCGATGGATCGATGCAGCCATGGCGGAACTCCCGGATATGGACGGCCAGCTTCCGCGCTCCGCCCCGCCGAGTCTTCGCATTGCCGGCACGAAACCATGAGATTTCGATGAGATTTCCGCCACGGGTGCCGGCGCGCGCCATAATCGGCCGCATCGGCACTCCTTGCGTGCCGGCGGCACGGTGCAGGTGGACGCTCGCGACGACACATCACTGACCGACCTCCTCGCGCTCGCGCGCGCCGGTGACGGCAACGCCTACAACCGCGTGTTCGCGTCGGCGTACGCGGAACTGCAGCGCCTCGCCCGCCAGACGCGGCGAGGCCTGGCCGGCGCGACCCTCGACACCACCGGCCTCGTGCACGAGTGCTACCTGCGCCTGATCCGCAACGCGTCGCGCGCGAAGGACGGCGAGCACTTCCTCGCGATCGCCGCGCAGGCGATGCGCCACCTGCTGATCGAGATGGCCCGCGCACGCCTCACCGAAAAGCGCGGTGGTGGCGCCGAACGCATCGACATCGATGAAACCGACGCCGCCGAGACACGCGACGCCGAGGAACTGATCGCGATCGACGACCTGCTGCGCAAGCTCGAGCGCGAGCATCCACAGCAGGCCGAAGTCGTTGCTTGCCGTTTCTTCGGCGGCCTCGGCGACGAGGAAACCGCGGCCGCGCTGTCGCTTTCCGTGCGCACGGTGCAGCGCGAGTGGGCGCGCGCGCGCGACTGGCTCGCGCAGCAGGCCGGCGCGTGAACATCGACCGTGACCGGCTGCGCACCGGCGGCGCACTGCTCGGGCCACTCGCGCGCAACGCCTTGCCGGACCTCGCGTTGCGGCGCGCACTCGAGCCCGGCGACGTGGTGGGCGCGTTCCGCATCGTGCGCGAGTTGTCGCGCGGCGGCATGGCGGTGGTTTACCTCGCCGAACGCGCCGACGGCGAGTTCGAGCAACGCGTCGCCCTGAAATGGATGGCCGTCGCAGGCGACCGCACCGCCGCCGAGGCATTGTTCCGGCGCGAGCGCCAGACGCTCGCGCGTCTCGAACACCCCGGCATCGCGCGTCTGATCGACGGTGGCCGCACCGTTGATGCGATGCTGTGGTTTGCGATGGAACTCGTCGACGGCGAGCCGATCGACGCCTGGTGCGAATCGCGCAAGGCGTCGCGCAACGAGCGCCTGCGCCTCGTGATCGCGCTGTGCGAGGCGCTCGCGTTCGCGCATGCGCAACTGCTCGTGCATCGCGACATCAAGCCGTCCAACGTGCTCGTCGACGCTGCGGGCCGCATCAAGCTGCTCGACTTCGGCATCGCGCGGCTGGCCGACCAGGACGACCTGCTCGGCAACTTCGCGTTGACGCCGCGCTACGCCAGCCCGGAGCAGTGGCGCGGCGAACCGGTCACGGTCAGTTCCGACGTCTACCAGAGCGGATTGCTGCTGGCGACGTTGCTCGGCGTCCTGCCGGCGGTGCCGAACGGCGCGCATGCGACCGCATTGCACGGCGATCGCGGCGCTGCACCGGCCGCACTCGACGCGCGGCAACTGGCCCACCTGCCGCGCGAACTCGCCGCGATCGTGCAGCGCGCGACCGCAGTCGACACCGCGCAGCGCTATCCGAGCGTCGCGGCGCTCGCCGACGACCTGCGGCGCCTGCTCGAGCATCGCCCTGTCGCCGCGCGCAACGGCGGCGTGCTGTATCGCGCCGGCTGCATCGCGCGGCGCCATCCGTTCTCGATATCCGGCGCGGTGCTCGCACTGGCACTGCTCGGCGCCTCGGGCTGGCGCATCGCGATCGAGCGCGATGTCGCCCGGCAACAGGCGGCGCGCGCGACGACGCAGGCGCAACGCGCGCAGTCCGCGCTGGATTTCCTATACGGCCTGCTCGCGTGGGCGACGCCGCAGAAGCATCGCGGCGAAGAGAAGACCGTCGCCGAAGCGCTCGCCTACGGCGTGGAGCAATTGCGCGGGCGCGCGAACGATCCGCCCGCCGTGCGCGCGCAGCTGCTGTACCTGTTCGGCCAGGTGTATTCGCAACGGCGCGAGCGCGAACGCAGCCGCTCGCTGTACGAACAGGCGTACGCGCTGTTGCACGGGGATCCGCACGCCGACAGCGGCCTGCTCGCGGAGGCCGCATACGGCCTTGCCGCGCAATTGTCCGACCGCAGTGATCGCGCACGCGCGCTCGCGCTGATCGACGAGGCGATGCGGCTGTACGAAGGCATCCCGGAAAAGGCCGAGCGACGGATCCACGCCTGGCGATTGAAGGCGATCCGCCTCAACCAGGATGGCCGACTCGACCAGGCGATCGCCGAGAATCGCGCCGCACTCGCCAGTGCGACCGAACGGCTTGGCCGCGACAACGTCGCCACCGCGCGCGTCATGCACGACCTGTCCGGTCGCCTTGCCGAAGCCGGCGATGACGACGAGGCGCTCGCGCTCAAGCGCGAAGGCTACGAAATCCTCAGGCGCCAGCTCGGCGTCGATCATCCGGACACGAGCCTCGCCTCGATGGGTCTCGCCGGCCTGCTGGTCGGGCGCGGCGACTATTTCGAAGCGGAACGCCTGATGGCGACCGACGGCGCGATCCGCCTGCGTCTGTGGGGCGACCAGCACACCGAGTACGCGCGCCATCTCTACCTCATCGGCAGCTATCGCCTGCAGATCGGCGACGCGCGCGCGGCCGGGGCCATCGCCGAACAGGCGATCGCGATCAACGAAGCCAGCGGTGCGATCGGCCGCACCGCGCTCGCCTCGCAATACGAATTGCTCGGGCGCGCGAACGAGGCGCTCGGCGACCTCGACGCCGCGCTCGCCGCGTTCCGCCGCGGACTCCAGCCGGACCTGTTCGGCGCCAAGCTCGGTTACGACGGTGGCGACCTTTACCTCGGCGCGGCGCGCGTCCTGCGCAAGCTCGATCGTTTCGGCGAGTCGCAGCTCGCGTTGCGCGAGGCCGCCGACATCTGGCGATCAATGCCCGAACGACATCCGACCCGCGCCGGCCTCGCGATCGAAAACGGTTTCGCCGCACTCGAACGCGGCGATGCGTTCACCGCGCGCGCGGAGGCCGAACGCGCACGCGACCTGCTGCCGGCGCGACCGGAATGGGATGCGTCGCGCGATGAACTCGCGAGCCTGCAGCGACGCCTCGTCATCGCAGGCGCACCGATGTCGTGAGGGCGCTTGCGCAGGTCTCTTCCTCGAACGGCATCACGTCCGATCCCGCGTGCGCCTGCAGCGCGAGCTGCGCCTGCAACGCGAGGAACGCGAGGCCGCGCTCGGACGCGACATGCTGCAGGCGTTCCAGCCGCTGCCGCGTCGACAACCCCGCAACACGCATGCACGCTTCGTCGAGCGTGGCGATCAGGTCCGTGCCGACGACCGGCGCGTCCCGCTCGACGACAGCGCGCATGCGATAGCCACGGCGATGTCGCGTCTCGACGTAGCGTGGCGACGCCGGATCGTCGAGCAGCACGCGGCGCAGCTCGGCGATCACGTTCGGTATTGCGCTCGCCGACAGCGCATGGTGGCCCCAGACGCGTTCGAGCAGTTCATCCAGCGTGACGACCGCCGGCGCCGCCTCGAGCAGCACGCGCAGGGTATCGAACACCTTTCGCCGCAGCACGCACGTCCCGTCCGGACCCGCCAGTTCCTCGCGCGCAAGGTCGAGCCTGAATTCACCGAAGTGGAAACCTGTCGTTTCCACCGCGTCCCGCTGCCGCTCCCGTTGCATCATGGTGCCGTCCCGTGCTCGTGCCGCCCCCTTTCATTGGAGTTTCACGAGGAAACCCGGAAATTCCCGCCATGCGGCGCACGCCGCACGTTCCAGGGCGTCCCAGCGCGCACTTCCGGCGACACCTGCACGCGTCCGCGCGTGGCAGGATGCAGGAACCGCGCGTGCACCCGCCCGGCGCAAGGAATCGCCTGCATCGCCGGTCCCCATGTCCGACGGACGCGGCCCGCGCTTCCCAGGAGTCTCCGATGACCTCGCACCGCCCCCATGATCCGAGTCGCCGCCTGCTGTTGCTCGCCGGTGGCGCCGCCGTCGCCGGCACGTTGGCGTTCGGCCTGCGCCGCTTCGTGCGTCCCGCGCATGCTTCGCAGGACGAGCATTTCGAAGTCACCCACACCGACGAGGAGTGGAGAGCACTGCTTTCCGCCGAGGCCTACGCGGTGTTGCGCCAGGAGGCGACCGAACGCGCATTCAGCAGTCCGCTCGACCACGAGCATCGCAAGGGCACCTTCCATTGCGCCGGCTGCGACAACGCGCTGTTCTCGTCGGCGACGAAGTTCGACAGCGGTACCGGCTGGCCGAGTTTCTACCGTCCGCTGGCGAAGGCGGTCGGCGAATCGCGCGACATGACGCTCGGCATGGTGCGCACCGAAGTGCATTGCCGCCGCTGCGGCGGCCACCTCGGCCACGTGTTCGACGACGGCCCCAAGCCGACCGGACTGCGCTATTGCATGAACGGCGTCGCGCTCGCGTTCAAGCCCGAAGCCTGAGCCGGACGCGTCGATGACCTTCCTGATCCTCGCGTATCTCGGCGGCGTGCTGACGATCTTGAGCCCGTGCATCCTGCCGGTGCTGCCGTTCGTGTTCGCGCGCGCCGACCAGCCGTTCCGTCGCGCCGGCCTGCCAATGCTGCTCGGCATGGCGATCACGTTCGCGCTGGTGGCGATGCTCGCCGCGGTCGGCGGCGCGTGGGCCGTGCACGCGAACATCTACGGACGCTACGTCGCGTTGCTGATCCTCGCGCTGTTCGGCCTCACGTTGCTGCTGCCGCGTTTCGCCGATCGGCTCATGCACCCGCTCGTCGCGCTCGGTGCGCGCCTGTCGGCGTCGAGCGCGCAGGATGACGGCGCACCTTCGACGCTGTCGTCGATCGTGCTCGGCATCGGCACCGGCCTGCTGTGGGCACCGTGCGCCGGACCGATCCTCGGCCTCGTGCTGACCGGTGCCGCATTGCACGGCGCGAACATCGGCACGTTCGGCCTGCTGCTCGCCTACGCGGCGGGTGCGGCGACGTCGCTTGCGCTCGCGCTGCTGATCGGTGGCCGCGTGTTCGGCGCCTTGAAGAACTCGCTCGGTGCGGGCGAATGGGTGCGCCGCGGGCTCGGCGTCGCGGTTCTCGTCGCGGTCGCCGCGGTCGCGCTCGGCGTCGACACCGGCTGGCTCACGCGCCTGTCGAGCGCGGGCACCAACGGCGTCGAGCAGAAGCTCATCGACGCGATCGGCGCGCGCAAGCCGCGCAACGAGTCGGCCGAATCGGTCGTCGCCGCGCCGAACGATGGCGCCATGATGATGGCCGCGAAACCGCAGACGGCGGCCGACGGCGTGAAGCCGGAAGGCATGCTGCCCCCGCTCGACGGTGCGGTCGCATGGCTGAACTCGCCACCGCTGACCGCGGACGGCCTGCGCGGCAAGGTCGTGCTGGTCGACTTCTGGACCTATTCCTGCGTGAACTGCCTGCGCACCCTGCCCTACGTGCGCGCGTGGTACGACAAGTACAAGGACCAGGGCCTCGTGGTGATCGGCGTGCACGCGCCGGAGTTCGCGTTCGAGAAGGATCTCGATAATGTGCGCCGCGCGGTCAAGGACCTCAAGGTCGACTATCCGGTCGCGATCGACAACGACTATTCGATCTGGCGCGGCTTCAACAACGAATACTGGCCCGCGCACTATTTCATCGACGCACAGGGTCGCATCCGCCATCACCATTTCGGCGAAGGCGGCTACGAGGAATCGGAAGCATTCATCCGGCAGCTGCTGGAGGAAGCGCACGGCGGCATGCCGACCGCCACGCCACTCACTGCCGACCATGTGCAACCGGATGTCAGTGGCGTCGCGCTCGCGCCCACGACGGACGAAGTGCAGTCGCCCGAGACCTACGTCGGCTACGACCGCGCCGAGCACTTCGCTTCGCCGGGCGGTGCCGTGCACGATGCCGCGCACGAGTACTCGATGCCGGCGGCGCTGTCGCTCAACGAATGGGGCCTCGCGGGCCACTGGACGATCGCGGACGAGAAGGCGCGCCTCGGCAAGCCCGGCGGACGCATCGCATTCCGCTTCCATGCGCGTGACCTCAACCTCGTGCTCGGGCCCGCCACCGACGGCAAGCCGGCGCGCTTCGTCGTGCGTGTCGACGGCAAGGCACCCGGCGACGACCACGGCATCGACACCGATGCCGAAGGTCGCGGCAGCGTTTCGCACCAGCAGCTCTACCAACTTTTCCGCGCCAGGGGCGCGGTGATCGAACGCACGCTCGAAATCGAGTTCCTCGATCCGGTCGATGCGTATGCCTTCACCTTCGGCTGAATGGTCCCACGGGAAAACGCTCGGAAACTACAGGAGTACCGCAATGACTACCCGAACCCCGCTTCGCATGCGCGTGCTGCGCACGACGCTGCTCTCGCTCGTGGCCGGCACGATCACGGTTCTCGGCGTGCAGCGCCTCGCGCATACCACCGAACCCGCGGTCGCGATCCCGCCGCCTGCCATCGACGAACCGGCGAACGATGCGCGCTCGGAAACCGCGGTGTTCGCCGGCGGTTGCTTCTGGGGCGTGCAGGGCGTGTTCCAGCACGTGAAAGGCGTGCGCAAGGCACTTTCCGGCTACGCCGGCGGCGGACGCGGCAACGCGCACTACGAACGGGTCGGCGACGGCGACACCGGCCACGCCGAATCCGTGCAGGTCACGTTCGACCCACGCGAGGTCAGTTACGGACAATTGCTGCAGATCTACTTCTCGGTCGCGCACGACCCGACCCAGCTCAACCGACAGGGTCCGGACCGCGGCACGCAATACCGCTCGACGATCTTCGCGATGACGCCGGCGCAGCAGGACGTCGCCGCGAAGTACATCGAACAGCTCGACAAGAGCGGCGCCTACAGCCGTCCGATCGCCACCACGATCGAAACCGGCAAGGCGTTCTACCCGGCCGAGGACTACCACCAGAACTACCTGACCCTGCATCCGGGCGAACCGTACATCGCGATCAACGACCTGCCGAAGGTGGAGAACCTCAAGCGCCTGTTCCCCGAGCGCTACCGCGATCCGCCCGTGCTGGTGAGCGCCGCGTTGCACTGAGCGCAGCATGCATCAGGTGCGGGTGCGCAGGTAACGCAGCAGCGCGCGCTCATGCCGGTCGAGGCCGTCGCGGGCGCGCGTCGTGCGCGAGAACAGCGCACGGATGCGCTGGTTCGCGAGCGGTTCGGCAGCGGCTTCGAGCACGTCCGGATGCACGTAGGAGCGCTGGCATACGGCCGGCGTGTTGCCAAGCTCGTCGGCGGCGACGCGGATCGCTTCGCGAAGCGACGGCGGCGTGGCGGGCGCCGGGTCGAACAGCTCGCGCGCGACGATCACGCTCGCCGACCAGGTGCGGAAATCCTTGGCGGTGAACTCCTCACCCATCGCGTCGCGCAGGTAGTCGTTGATGTCCGATGACGTCAGCTTGCGCGGCTCGCCCCCGTCCAGGTACTGGAACAGCAGCTGGCCCGGCAGCTCGCGGCAGCGGCGCAAGGTGCGCGCGACGCGCGGATCCTCCACCTCGACCTCGTGCATCCGGCCCGACTTGCCGCGGAACGCGAAGCGGATCGCGGCGCCGCGCACGCTGACATGGCGCGTGCGCAGCGTGCTGAGCCCGAACGAGTGGTTGCTGCGCGCATATTCCTCGTTGCCGACGCGGATGCGCGTGCGATCGAGCAGGCGCAGCAGCGCGGCGAGCACGCGCTGCCGCGTCACCCCGCGCTCGCGCAGGTCGCGACGGATGCGCCGCCGCAGGCTCGGCAGGCGTTCGCCGAACGCGATCGTGCGTTCGAACTTGCTGCGGTCGCGTTGCGTGCGCCATGCCGCGTGGTAGCGGTATTGCTTGCGACCGCGGGCATCGCGGCCCGTCGCCTGGATGTGGCCGTCGGGACTGACGCAGATCCAGACGTCCCTGTACGCGGGCGGGATCGCCAGCGCGCGGATGCGCTGCAGCACGCGTGCGCTGCGCACCTGCCGGCCGCGTGCGTCGAAATAGGCGAAGCCGCGCCCGTTGCGCCGGCGCGTGAGGCCGGGTTCCGCATCCGTGACGTAGCGCAGCCGCCCCACGCGTGCGGTCAGAACCGGTCGACGAATTCGAGCGCGATGCCCTGCGCACGCGCCGCGCGCTCGACGCACGCGCGCACGTCGGCCGCAGCGCGCGAGGTCATCGCGTGGACTTCGATGTCGTGGAAGTCTCCACCGGTGTCTTCGTCCGAGCCGGCCGAACTGGAGTCGTCGCGCAGGTGCACGCCCTGGTCGCCGACCTCCTCGATGCGATCGACGTCGTCGACATCCCCGAGCGCCGTCAGCGTCGACTGCACCGCAGCCGCCTCGCCGGTCAGGCGGAATCGTACCGTTCCCATGGCTCACCTCCTCATCTCGCCGCTGCTGCGGTGGGACGCCAGTGCAACGCAAAGCGCACGAATCGCGCCTGAACGATTTTTGGATGGAAATGCGCGCTGAACGAGCGCGAGTGCGTGATGCATGGATTCAGTTTCCAGCGCCCACTCTGCTTCGACCACCCGCATCCACATGCCAGCCGGATCCCATGAAGCACGACATCACCGTTTCACCGGACGAAATCGAGAACCTGCCGCCGCGTGCGCTCGCTTCGCTCAACCATGCGCTGCGCCGAGAATTCGAGCGCGAGGGGCCAACGCAGCGCGAGCGCAACCGCGTCCAACGCGAGCGTTCGCGTCGATACGGTGAAGCACACGGACGCGCGTGGCGCATCGCGGAGCGCTGAGCCATGCAGACACCCTCGCGCCTTGCACTGGCCATCTCTGCCGTGGTCGTCGCGGGTGGAGCAACGTCGACGATGCCGCCGCTGACATCGACCGGCCCCGATCCGACCCTGCCGGCGCCGCAGAAAACTTTGCTGCCTACCGTGAAGGTCGCCAAGGCGATCGGCTGGGAAGGCACGCAACAGCCGACTGCTGCACCCGGCTTCGCGGTGCATGCGTTCGCCGCGGGGCTCACGCATCCGCGCTGGCTGTACGTGCTGCCGAATGGCGACGTGCTCGTCGCCGAGACGGATGCGCCGTCCGACAAGCCCGACGATGCGAAGGGCATCAAGGGCAAGGTCATGAAGACGATGATGAAGAAGGCCGGTTCGACCACCGGCAGCGCCGATCGCATCACCCTCCTGCGCGACGCCGACCACGACGGCAGCGCGGAAACGCGCCACGAATTCCTCGCAGACCTGCACTCGCCGTTCGGCATGTCGCTGATCGGCAACGCGTTCTATGTCGCCGACACCGACGCGGTCGTGCGCTATGGCTACAAGACCGGCGCGACGGCCGCGACCGGCGACGGCGAGCGCGTCGTCGACCTGCCGGCCGGTACGATCAACCATCACTGGACCAAGAACATCCTCGCGAGTGCCGACGGCAAGTCGCTGTATGCGACGGTCGGCTCGAACAGCAACATTGGCGAGAACGGCATGGCGGCGGAAACGGGCCGCGCCGGCATCTGGCGCATCGATCTCGCCGCGCGCACGCTCACGCCATTCGCGACCGGCCTGCGCAACCCGAACGGCATGGCTCTGCAGCCGGACAGTGGCGCGTTGTGGACCGTGGTCAACGAGCGCGACGAACTCGGCGACGACCTCGTGCCCGACTACATGACGTCGGTCAAGGAAGGCGCGTTCTACGGCTGGCCGTACAGCTACTGGGGCCAGCATGTCGACGAGCGCGTGAAACCGCAGGATGCCGCGCGCGTCGCCAGCGCGATCGCCCCGGACTACGCGCTCGGCGCGCACACCGCATCGCTCGGCCTCGCGTTCTGCACCGACGACGCGTTCGGCGCGCACTACCGCCATGGCGCCTTCGTCGGCCAGCATGGTTCGTGGAACCGCGCGCAGCCTTCAGGTTACCAGGTCGTGTTCGTGCCGTTCGCCGATGGCAAGCCGTCCGGCGCACTCGAACCCGTGCTCACCGATTTCCTCGATGCCGAGGGCAATGCACGCGGGCGGCCGGTCGGCGTCGCGTTCGATGGCCATGGCGGACTGCTCGTTGCCGACGATGTCGGCGGGCGCGTCTGGCGCGTCACACCTGCCGCAAGTCCGGGCCACGCGAAATAGCTGGGACAGTCCGGGTCGCGGCTCGACGCACGCTGCGCGTGCCTGGTCGCACCTGAACGCAGCCGATGCGGCGATACCGGCCATTCCGCCCGCGTTGGCATTACGCCGAATAACGTTCGCATCACTTGCTTCGTCGGGGAAATCGCCATGCGCACGACCGTCGCGTCCGCCATCAGCATCGCTCTCGCCGCGTGGGTTGCCGCGAGCCCCGCATCCGCCGCTTCGCTCGTCACGGTGCAGCAGGGCGGCGTCGGTCGCTGGACCGGCATCGCGGCGAAGGAATGCGGCATCTACGGCAAGCGCTATGCCGCCGTCGACGCGGTCTGCTACTACCCGGTCGACATCCGCGCAAAGCCCGGTGCGCATGCGATCAACCTGTGGGACCAGGACGGCAAGCTGCACAAGGGCACGCTGCGCGTCGAGAAGACCGACTTCCCGGAAGTGCAGATGACGCTGCCGGATTCGCTCGACCGCTTCCTCCATGTCTCCAACGACGACCTCGCGCATGCGAAAGCGGATCGTGCCGCCACGGCGAAGATCCTCGGCGGCACGCTCGATGCGCCGTCGTTCTCGCTGCCGCTCGCCGCCCCGACCGCGAGCCTGCCCAAGAGCGAAGACGACTTCGGCAGCTTGCGCGTGTTCGATCCGCAACACCGCAGCCTGCACAGCGGTCGCGACTATCCGGTCCCGGAAGGCAATGCCGTCAAGGCGGTCGCCGACGGCACCGTCGTGCTCGCCGCCGACCAGTTCTTCTCGGGCAATTCCGTCTACGTCGACCACGGCGACGGACTGCTCAGCATGAACTTCCACCTGTCGTCGATCGCGGTGAAGGACGGCGAGGTGGTGAAGCGCGGACAGACGCTCGGCAAGATCGGCGCGACCGGTCGCGCGACCGGACCGCACCTGCACCTCGGCGTGCGCTGGCTCGGCAAGCGCGTCGACCCGGCCTTGCTGCTGGCGACGCCGGACGCATTGCCGTCGGTCGCCGATACACCGCAGGAAGCGCAGCGCAAGATCGACAAGGCCGAGACCCGCGAGCCGCCCGAAACCGACGACATCGACGACGAAGGCTGACCGCCCGCGCGTCCAAAGACGGGGTCCAAAACGGGGGCAGGTTGCCTTGTCCGAGCACGCGCGGACGCAGCTGGATGCGGATGCACTGGAGGATGCCAGTCACCGACGACCCACACATGGCACGCCTAGCTCGCGATGAAGCATCGCTGACGGCTCTCGATAGCGAGCGGCAGGCGGTAGAATCGATCCCCGACACATGTCGGCATCCTGCCGCCCCTAAGGGGAGAACCACGTGAACTGGACCTCACACGGCAAATGGCTGCTCCTTGCATCGTGCTTCGCGGGAGCAATCGGCCTTGTCGCCTCGGCTTCCGCGATGTCGACCGACCTCGTCGGCCCGGCCGGCAGCAGCTCGTTCGGCGCCGCGGTCAAGGTACTGCCGAACGGCAACATCGTCGTGTCGGCTCCCGACCTCTCATGGTCCGGTTCCTTTTCCGCGGTCTATCTGTACAGCCCGTCGGGGACGTTGATCAGCACGACCCGCGGCAACAGCGCCGATCTCATCGGGAGCGGCGGCATCCAGATCGTGGGCGATGGCAATTTCGTCATTTGCAGCCCGAAGTGGATGCAAGTCGGCGCAGGTCCCAACAGCGGCATGGGCGCGGCGACATGGGTCAATGGCATGACCGGCCTCGATGCCGAAGTATCGAGCAGCAATTCATTGGTCGGCACCGGTGACAGCCGCTCCATCTGCGACGGCGGCGTGACCGTATTGAAGAACGGCAACTACGTCGTGCGTAGCGTGAACGCGCAGGCAGGAGATTTCTCGGGCGCCGTCACCTGGTGTTCGGGCAACAGCGGATGCACCGGCGCGGTCTCCGCAGCCAATTCGCTCGTCGGCCGGCACGGGATCGGCTACGGACGCGTCGTGCCGCTTTCCGATGGCGACTACGCCGTCGCGAGCCCCTTCTGGCGCGACGACGCCTTCGCGTTGCTCGGAGCCGTCACGCGATGCAGTGGCACAGGCGGATGCACGGGTTTCATTTCGACGACGAACTCGCTGGTCGGTTCGACCGACGTCGACGTGATCGGATCGGAGTCCTCTGGTGATGCCTATGCCGGAGTGATGGCGCTGGCGAACGGCGGTTTCATCGTCAGGAGCTCGTCATGGCACAACGGCGTCGGCGTGCGCGTCGGTGCCGTCACCTTCGTTCCCGCCACCGGGCTGACCGGCGCGGTGCGCGCCGACAACTCGTTGGTCGGAACCACGGTGGGCGACTTCGACGAGTCGACGATTACCACGCTCGCCAACGGCAACTATGTCGTCGACAACCCGGCGTGGGATCGCGCCGGCCTCGTGGACGCGGGAGCGTCGACGTTTTGTTCCGGTACATCCGGATGCATCGGGCCGGTATCGACCGGCAACTCGCTGGTGGGCACTTCCGCGAACGACTGGATCGGATACCACCCCACGGTCGCGCTGACCAATGGCAACTACGTGGTCGACACGCGTTGGTACGGGCCCGGAGGAACACAAGGCAGCGTGATCTGGTGCAACGGCACGACAGGCTGCACCGGCGAGCCCTCGCTCGCCAATTCGCTGGTGTGGGCCGGCGGGACGGGCGTCACCGCCCTGGCGAACGGCAACTATGTCGTCGCCACGGGAGAGTGGAGCACTCCGACGGCTTCCAGCTTGGGCGCCGTTACCTGGTGCGATGGTGCGATCGGCTGTGTCGGCGAAGTCTCGGCTTCGAACTCCCTGATCGGCGCCACCGAAGGCGACAGCGTCGGCGCGACCTTCGCGCTGGCAAACGGCAACTACGCGGTCGAAAGCAACCAGTGGCAACTGGGTGGCGTGGTGACCGGCGCGGTGACCCTGGGTGACGGGCGGCGCGGTCTGGTCGGCGTGGTGTCCAGCGACAATTCCTTCGTCGGCACCACGTCCGAATCGTATGTGCCCGGCCCGCACCTGTTCCCGCTCGCCAACGGTGACGTCGTCGTCTGGTCCAAGACACGCAGCAATGGCGGCCTACAAACCGCCGGCGCCGTCACGCTGCTTCGCGGCCACGGCATGCAAGTCGGCTCGATCGATGCGACCAACAGCGTCATCGGCAACGCTGCCGGGCAAGGCCCTTCCCTCTCATTCGACTACGATGTCGAACGCGACACGCTCGTCGTCGGCAAGCCGACGGAGAACATCGTGACGCTCCTGCGCATCGATCGGGTGTTCTCGGACGCTTTCGATTGAGTGCTCGGCACCGCCTCGACGAGGGAGCCGGAGTGTGTCCCATCGTTCGATTCACGCCGATCCCCGATTGCAAAGCGCGAAAAGTGGGGGCGGAGGATACGCATGAATTGTCCGTTTGAATCGAGTCCGACGATTCTGCCGCACCCGCCGAGTGCAGTTTCGAGGCCGCGTGCTCATCCGTCCGCAAGCGACGTCTTCACCGTGCCGTCGCAGGACATGTGGCCGCACGCGCACGGCGAGGCGATGTTCTGCAGCACCTGCTCCTGGCATCCATCGCTGCAGTAGTCGTGGCCGGGGACAGCCTCGCAGCTGCACAGCGGGTTGGCACAACGGCGCTCACCCATGGCCGGCTCCTCGGCGCCCTGAATCCTCCGGTCGCACCTTGCCGATCCGCTGCAGCATGCCGGCGAGTCGCGCACGCACATGCGCGTCGTCTTCGGCCGACGCGCTCCCTTCGATGACCCCCGCGTGTCCGGAGAAGTATGGCCAGAACAGGTCGTCATCCGGGTAGTCGATCAGCATCTTCGGCAACGCCGCTTCGAGGCCGTCGAGCATTTCGTCGAGCTTGGCGCGCGGGAGGGGCATGGCATGACTCCGTTGTTTCGCGAACGCCGATGCGTGCGGTTACCGGCGATCGACATGAGCGCCAGTATCGTCCTGCCCCGGCCTGCGCCAGCTGAACGTGGCGCGCCGCGGTGCAGGAACAATTCAGTCTGGAAGCCGCCACGGGGCGTTCGCGACGGCGCCCGGGTCCGCTACGCTAGCCGTTCTCCGAGTGCCCGGGCCGCCCCGTGAAGAAACCGTCCAGATCCCGCGCCGCCAAGCCCGCGAATGCTGCGGCGAACGCGGCACACCCGTTCCAGTGCCTCGGCGTGACCGCACTCGAGGACGAGATCTACCGGACCCTGCTGCGCCGCGAAGGCGTGCCGCAGGCCGAACTCGCCGCGCGCCTCGGCACCACCAGCCGCGCGCTGGTCGAACCGCTGCGCGCGCTCGTCGACAAGGGCATGGTCACGCTGTCGCCGGATCGCGCGCCGCGCTATTTCGCGATACCGCCGGACATGGCGGTCGAGGCGCTGATCGCGAACAGCCAGCGCAACGAGGAAGCGCGCCAGCGCAAGGCGCGCGCGGCGGCGGTCAGGCTCGCGGCGACCGCGGCTCCGCGCGGGCGCGGGCGCGTCGCCGACGAGCGCCTCGTCGAGATCCTCAGCGCCGAGGCGACCGCGCAGATGTTCGTGCTCATGCACCGCACCTCGAAGGTCGAGATGCTGAGCCTCACGCGCCCGCCGATGCTCATCACCAACATCAACGAGCCCGACCACCTGCTGTTCGAGTGCCTCGATCGCGGCGTGAGCTGTCGCGCGCTCATCGACAGCGACCTGCTCAACATGCCCGGCTGGCTCGACCACATGCGCGACAACACCGCGCGCGGGGAGGAATGCCGGGTCGCGGCGTCGCTGCCGTTCAAGCTCATCGTCGCCGACCGCAAGCTCGCGATCATCCCGCTCGACCTCGAACGCCCGGACGGCCCGGTGCTGCTGGTGCGGTCCTCCTCGCTGCTCGAAGCGCTGTGCGAAGTGTTCGAGCTGCTGTGGCGCAACGCGACGCCGTTCCCGCTCGGCAACGCGGAGCCTGCCGGCAACGGCCGCCGCACGAGCGCATCGCTGCTGTCGCTGCTCACTTCCGGCCTCAACGACAAGGCGATCGAAGTCGAACTCGGCATGTCGCACCGCACGCTCGCGCGGCGCATCCGCGAGCTCATGAAGGAACTCGGCGCGACCACGCGCTGCCAGCTCGGCTGGCTCGCGGCGCAGCGTTCGAACCGCCCGCGCAGCGGCTGACCGGCGACCGTTGGCACCGTTCTGCGGCAATCTTGTGTCAATGGCACAAAGTTGCCGCCCATTGCCCTTGTCAGTGCAAAGCCCGCCTGCCTAACCTCGACGTCGCCGGGCAATCCGCATCCCGCGTTCCCCGGCGCCACGCCACGACGGCGTGACGAGGCTGGCCGTCGACACGGCGCAGCGAGCCCGATCCCGGACGATCCGACACCGCTCGCCACTGGCGGCGACGTCGCATGCCGGCACGGGTGGTGAAGCGGGGGCGATTCTTCCGTTCCTGCTTGGGGCTACTGCCAATGAAACACCGGAACACCGCGGCCACGGCCGTTACATTCACAGGGCGCGGCGCATCCGCGAATGGGCGCATGCCGCGCGCGCTCGTCGCGACGATGCTCGCCGCGCTCGGCCTGTTCGCCTCCGCGGCAACCGCGCGCCCGCACGGCATCGCCGCACTGACGCAGCCGCAGGGCGGCGCGCAGTTCTTCAGCGATCGCGCCGCGTTCACCGCCGCACTCGGCGTGCCGGCGCACCTCGCCGTCGAGACGTTCGACAACGGCCAGCCGGTCGGGCCGTTCCCGACCACCTGCAGCGCACCGTTCTCGAGCACGACCAACAACACCTGCTTCCTGCCGGGCCAGATCGTGCCCGGCTTCGCGCTGACCTCGAGCTCGGGCGGCGACCTGGTCGACGTACCGCCGGGCTTCTTCGGTCCCCTCCAGTCCACGCGCGTGGTCGGCGCATCGTCATTCGCCGACGCGACGATCGCCACGTTCACGCCCGCCGCGAACGCGGCCGCCGCGACCGTCTACGGCGGCATCAACACCGCCACCTACGTCGTCGACGTCGAAGCGTTCGACGCCGGCGGCAATTCACTCGGCAGCGTCACGCTCGATGCCGGCGACAGCCGCGACAGCTCGGTGTTCCTCGGCATCGTCAGCACGACGCCGATCGACCACATCGCGTTCAGCGGCGCGGACGACGGCGGCGAACTCATCGACAACCTCACGTTCCGCGCCGCCGGCCTCGCGCCGCCGGGCCTCGCACTCGCGTTCTCGCCGAGCGAGATCGCCGCCGGCAACACCAGCACGCTCACGATCACGCTCGGCAACCAGGCCCAGCCGGGCGTCGCCACGCTTTCCGCAGCACTCGTCGACACGTTGCCTGCGGGTGTCCTCATCGCGCCGACGCCGAATGCGACGACGGACTGCGCCGCGGGCACGCTCACCGCGCTCGCGGGCACCTCGACGATCACGCTCGCCGCCGGCGCGCAGATTCCCGCCAGCGCGACCTGCACGATCAAGCTCGACGTCATCGCCGCCAGCGCCGGCCTCTACTCGAACACGATCGCGCTCGGCGCGCTGCAGACCACTCTCGGCACCAGCCAGGACGCGGCGAGCGCGAGCCTGACCGTGTCGTCGGGTCAGACCGGCACGTTCCCGCCGAGCGAAGACTTCGACGGCGTGTTCGCGCCCGCACTGCCGGCCGGCTGGATCACCTCGACCAGCACCGGCGCGAACGACTGGACCACGCAGACCCTCACCGTCGACAGCGCGCCGAACGCCGCCACGTCGCCCGACCTCGGCACGGTCAGCGATCTCACGCTCGACTCGCCCGCGTTCACCGCGGCCGCCGACCAGACGGTCACGTTCCGCCACCGCTACAACCTCGAGCGCGGCTTCGACGGCGGCGTGCTCGAGATCTCGATCGACGGCGGCGAGTTCTCCGACATCGTCTCCGCGGGCGGCCGCTTCATCACCGGCGGTTACGCCGGCGTCACGATCTCCGAGTTCACCGGCAATCCGATCGGCGGACGCCCGGCATGGACCGGCGACAGCGCCGAGTTCGTCACCACCGTCGCGCGCCTGCCCGATGCGGCCGCCGGCCATGCGGCGCGCCTGCGCTTCCGCAACACTGCCGACGCCGGCAACCTCAACACCGGCGAAGTGCGCGGCTGGTGGATCGACTCGATCCATCTCGGCATCGACGTGCATGCACCGCAGGCGTCGACCACGCCCGCATCGCTCGCGTTCACCGTCGCCGCGAACGGAAGCGCCACCCTGCCGCTGTCGATCCACAACGCGGGCGGCAGCGATCCGCTCACGTTCGCGATCGAATCGCGCAACGCATCGCGCCCGCAGCTCGTGCCTTACGCGACATTCGCCAAGGCGAAGAAGACGCTCGCCGGCGACCGCAAGCCGCTCGTGCCGCGCCCGCTCGCGACCTTGTCCTCGCACGGCGACGGCACGTCGCACGCCGCGCGCACGCTGCCGTGGGCGCCGCAGGGTTCGCTGATGCTCGCGCTCGATGACGGCTCGGCCGAGAGTTCGGTCGGCACCGGCACCGGCAGCTTCAATCCGCCCACGCCATTCACCGAACAGGCCGCGGTGTGGATCAACCGCTTCCACGCCAGCGATGCGCTGACGATCCACTCGATCTCGGTGTTCTGGCCGGAACCAAGCATGGCCGGCGGCGACCTGCTCGGCCTGCAGGCGAACCTCGTCGTCTACTACGACGTCGACGGCGACGGCGATCCGCGCAACGCGGTGCGCGTCGGCACCGACACGCTGGTGACGGTCACCGCGACCGGCGACTTCGTCGCCTACCCCACCACGTTCAACGTGCCGGCCGCAGGCGACGTCTACATCGGCTTCGTCGACCAGTGGGCGCTCGCCGGCGGCTTCATGCCGCGCCTGTATCCCGCCGCGGTCGACGAGTCGTCGCCGCAGGGCATGTCGTACTACTCGTCGGTCGACACGCCGCCGGTGGATGCGAGCAACCTCGCCAACAATACCTACACCGACTTCTTCAACGACGCGAACCTCATGATCCGCGCGACGGTGACCGGTGGTGGCGGCGGCGCGCCGTGCTCGGGCCCCGCGGTGACGTGGCTGTCGGCGACGCCGACCGGCACGACGATCAACGGTGGCGACAGCGCGATCGTCGCGGTCACGGTCGACGCCGCCGCCGGCGGTCTTGCCGAAGGCGTCTATCACGCCGATCTCTGCATCACGACGAACGATCCGGCGAACCTGCTCATGGCCGTGCCGGTCAGCGTCACCGTCGGCAATCCGCCGCCGCCGCCATGCGCCGCTGCGGACGAACTGTTCTGCGACGGCTTCGACCACGCCGCGGCGGCTGGCAACATCGTCAGCGGCACGATCGACCAGGCCGTCACCGACAGCGGCGACGGCAGCGCATTCGACTTCACCAGCGGCGACTACCACCCGTACAGCGGCGCGATCAGCACCGACGACGTGAACCTGTACGACTTCGGCGACGGCAGCCTCACTGCGTACTGGTACGGCGACTTCGTGCCCGCACCGCTGCAGGCCGGCGGCGTCGCCGACGCGAACGGCGACATCATGGTGCTGCATTCCGGCGACACGGTCGGCCCCGCATCGACCGTCGGCGGCTCCACGATCATGACGAACTGGCTCGGCGGCGTGGACGGCTACATCGGCGTCGTGTTCTACAACGAATCGACCAGTGCGCTGAACTACGGCTACGTCCACCTCGTCACCACCGGACCGCTCGGCTTCCCGGCGCAGGTGCATGACTGGGCTTACGACAACAGCGGTGCGGCCATCACGATTCCCTGATCCGCAACGCACCACCCTCTCTCCGTGGCGGGCGTTGGTCCGCCGCGCTCCCCTTGCCCCGGGCTGGATGCCGGGGCATTTTTTTTCGGAAGGATGGAAAACACACGACATCGCCTACACGATGAAACGGAATTCCGCGTGCCGTCCTTCGCGGTCCGAGGCGGCGTGCGGAGACGGAGGAACCATTCGCTTGAATCGCTTCTTGCATGCGCGGACGCGCCCCTTGCAAGCGGAGGCGTCGAAGCAATCCGCGCATTCATGGGCAGGGAGAATGCGCGGGCCGCGATTCTCGGTCCGTTCGTCTCAACATGAACGGTTCGCATGCACCGCACTCACTCCAGCGGTTCTGGTCCGGGCACGCATGCTAAGGTGCGCGCTTCGAAAAACATCCATCGTGACGAAAGCGGGCGCCGCTGATCAGCGCGCAGTCCGCATACTGGTCGCATCGACCTTATTTTCCGCGGTGTTCCTTCTTCCTTGCGCCTGATCTCGCAAGCGTCACGAGATCCGCACATGCCTTCGCAAACCTCCGTCCAGCCGCGCATGCGGTGCTTCGCCACGTTCGAAACATCGGCGCCCAACGATGCCATCCAGACGATCCTGCTCGCCCAGAACTGTGCGGGCGTGGAGATCCATCGTTCCACCGATTCGCCCGCGAATGCGGACTGGTTCGAAATCCATGCCGACGAGAACCGTCCGATGGCCGCCTTCGATTCGACGGT
>Ga0209023_10003117_pt1 | contig 19991 bp, 18 predicted proteins | sample LakOneMetagenome_FD_187468 | JGI IMG/M metagenome (GOLD analysis project Ga0209023, IMG submission 187468) | Freshwater and sediment microbial communities from Lake Erie, Canada (SPAdes) (version 2) | ecosystem: Environmental > Aquatic > Freshwater > Lentic | place: Lake Erie, Canada...
CTTTCGTTGCTCAAGATCAGAAACACTATTTAGCACGTTGGGAACTCAAACGTTCACGTGAAAAAGCAGATGGAAAGCTACAAAGTGTACAACGCTATTTAAAGTGTTTAACCGATGGTGTGGTCATTGCAGATAAAGCCAAAGCCGTTGATGCAAGTATTTTCAAAATCACACAATTAAGTTTTGAACAATTCACTCGTGCTGTGCTGCTTGCGCAATCTGAAGTGACTGCCTTCCTAAAAGCACGTGACAATGAACGTGGTGAATTACTTGAATATTTAACAAACTCTTCAATCTTTGGGAAGATTGGTCAACTGGCTTTTGAAAAAACCAAATCCGTGGCAAATTCTCGTAAGGAACTGGAAAATTTACTTGGGCATATCGAAATTTTATCTGATGAAGACCTTGCTGAATCGACAAAGCAATTCCAACAGCTTGATGCAGATTATAAAAAGCTTGAGCTTGTAAAAGCTCAACTAGAAAAACAACAACAATGGTTTGAACATAAACATAAATTTGATAATGAGATCATTCTCAAACAACAAAATGTCGATCTTCAACTGAAATCACAACAGAATTTATCGGCTGAAAAAGAACAATTGAAACGATTGGAGATATTTTCAGAAATTCGTTCAAATGTATTTCAACAGCAGCAATTTTTAAAAACTGAACAGCAACTTTTACCACAAACTCAGCAACAGCAAGGTTTATTTGACAATTTAGCAAAGCAATTTGAAGTTGAAAAATCACAATATCAACACGCTGAAACTGCTTTAAATCATATTCAAAATTTTGAAAATACGCATCAAAGTGACTTAAATGAAGTTCGGAAATGCATTCAAGAACGTGATTTTTTAGGTGCTGAATTTAAGAAAATATGCGCAAAATTACAGGATTTAGAGCAAACGCAACATCCATTATTGAATCAAAAACAACACATTGAACATCAGATTCAGCAATTCAATCAGCAACAAATTACGTTGAATCAACAGCTTGAAACCAGTCAACAATTCGCAAGTTTAGATAAAGGCTTGTCTGCCCATTTACAACAACTAGCACAATTTATTCAGCAATATCAAAGTATTGAAAACCAATCAAAAGATCTAAATCAAACTGAAAAACAATGGACTGAGCAAAAAAAGTTATTACAGCTCAACATCGCACAATATGGAACTTCGGAACAGATTGAAACTCAGCTTGAACAGTTGCGTCAACAACGTGAACAAAAACTCAAACAGCTGAATCAATTGGATTTTATTCAACAAAAATTGGTGCAATTTTTCCAAGTAAAAGATGAATCGAACCACATTGAGATTAAACTCAAACATTCAACTGAACAATTTCTGCAACTCGAAAAAACCACATTGCAAGTTGAACAAGATTATTTATCTGCACAACATGCACGTCAGCAAATTCAAACAATTTTGCAACAGCAACGTTTACTGCATACTGAAAATATTGAACATTTACGTGCTCAACTCAAAGAAGGTGAAGCTTGCGTAGTCTGCGGGAGTACTTCGCATCCTTTTAAAATCGATGATGCTGTGGTATCGAAAGCACTGTTTGAATTGCAACAACAGCAAGAGCAACAAGCGCTGTTAAAAGAACAAGATCATTTTAAAATTTGGCAAGATACTCAGAAAAATTTAACCAAACTGAATAGCGAGGTTGATCAATTTAAAGTTACGCATCAATCACTCGTAGAGAAAATACAAATTGCTCAGCATGATTTAGCTCAGCAACTTAACAATGTGAATATTCAACTGGATTTAACGCAATCACAAGCTGAAATTAAGCTAAAACTAGATCAATTTAATCAACAACAAAAAGCTGATATTCAGCAGAACGAAACACAGCTCAATACGATCATTCAAGCCCATAAACAGCAACAACAACTTCAACAAAACATCCAACAGCTTGAGCATGTATTAAATACAGCTAAAAATCTACTTCAACAGGTTCAGCATATTACTCAGTGTCTATCTGATACAGAACAACAGAACTGGCAACAACAGACGACGACAACTGCTCAACGTGTCTATACACAGTTAAATCAACGTATTCAAAAACTTGATCAAGTAGAGCAACTCACTAAACAGCTTAATCATGAAACTCAGCAACTACTTTCTGTGCAACTCAATCTTGAAAATACCAGTAAATACATCGCAGAGACACGTCAAAATTTACAAGAGATTAAACTTAAAGGACAAGAGAATACCGAACTTGCTCAGCAATTGATTCAAAACATGACAGGTTTAAGTGAGCTAAAGCCGAATGAATGGTTAACTGAACACGATCAGTCTCGTCAACTTTTACAAGCTCAATATCAAAAATTTAAACAAAGTTTTGATCAGCTACGTCATCAATTTGAACAACAAAAAGGTCAGTTGGAACAACTCAAGGCACAGTTGCAACAATCCCAAAACAATTTGAATCATGTGAATCATGAAATACAAACTTGGCTCAAGCAACATCCTGATTTTCAGCAACATGATTTAGACGTTTTAGCACAAATTAGCCCTACTCAAGAACAACATATTCGACAGCAACTACAAAATACTGAGCGTTTATTGAATGATGCAACGTCTGCACTCAAAACCGTACAAGAGCAATTGACTGAGCATTTACATCATCAACCTGAGATTGATTTAAATCAATTACAGCAATTGATTCTGAATAATGAAAATGCACTCAAAACACAACTTGAGATTAGAGATCAACTCAAAATCAAACTTGAAGTTCATCAGCAAAATCTTGCTAAACAGAAGAAATTCTCAGATAAAATTCAGCAAATACAACAAGAAGAACATCGTTGGAGTAAAATATCTAGTTTGATGGGCGACTCTACAGGTAAGAAATTCCGTGATTTAGCTCAGCAATATAACTTAGATATTTTATTGGAATACGCCAATCAGCAACTTGCATTACTATCACAACGCTATACCTTAAAACGTCTGGAAAATTCGCTAAGTCTTGCGATTATTGACCACGATATGGATGGTGAAACTCGTTCTGTCGCTTCACTTTCAGGCGGTGAATCTTTCCTAACCTCCCTCGCCTTATCTTTAGCGATTGCCAACATGGCTTCAGGCTCAATGAAAATAGAATCGTTGTTTATTGATGAAGGTTTTGGAACATTGGATGCATCATCGCTACATATGGTCATGAATGCGTTGGATCAATTGCAGAATCAAGGTCGTAAAGTGGTATTGATTTCCCATATTCAAGAAATGCATGAACGTATTCCTGTACAAATTCAGGTACGTCCGTTAGGTGCAGGTGCGAGTACGATTGAGGTAGTGAGTTAACTCAATTCATCATACAAGGAACAATGAGGGGAGAATGCTCTCTCCCCCACTTTTTAATTCCTTAAATTCTCAGATGAATAGCAATATTGAATAACGATCATTAATGGCAAGATTCAGTATCAACTAACAAGCACATGCTCAAAATAATACTGTTTACCCTCTTCACAAATTTCTTTTTTACCACTTAATCCATGCGTAGCATTTGCTAAAGTTTCATTATATGTCGTATTAAATTGCTTATAATCTTTATCATAATCAGCTTTGAATTTCTTATTATTTTTCAAAGCAGTGATTGCACTTTGCATCGCTACGCACATCGGATAAAGTTCCGCTTTATCTTGTGTACGATTACCTCGCTCAGCAATATCTTCAATTTCACCTAATATCGTATCGAAGTTTTTTTGAAACTTAGCATAAGTCGACTGTGGCGCAATCAAATCTTTAAATTGGTCTTCTACGGGATCTGCAAAAGTATGCATGGGTAATGTCGCAACGAATATCGCTGTAGATATTTTCAATAATTTCATCATCTGAATAATCCTCTATCTATTTTATATTTCTATCACTTCAATAAAAAACAAATATACAGACATGCTCAATTAAACATGTCTGCATTTATGTAAAATTGCTTATATATAAAGTTGTTTATCGATCTGCAGGAAATGCATTCGGTGGTGGAGCATACTTATTTATAGGTTTAGCATCACCTTCAGGCGCTTTCAACGCATAGATCACCGTACCAATCACACCAGCATTTTGAATTGAGCCATGATCGGAGTTCGCAGCATAAGAATCCTCAGGCTTACTAAAGGTAAATGAAGCAACCGCTGAATTACTCTTTCTAAAACCTTCAATTTTCAATGATTCATGTGGATTTAATACATAACCTGAATTGTTTCGGGATGCTTCACGACCATTAATCACATCAACGCCATCTACACTGGCCACGATCTCAAAAGTCTTAGCCGTATTATTTTCATATTTCAGCTGATAACTCTGCCCTTCACGTCCAGATAAAAAATAACTTTGACCTACTCGATAGATTGGAATGTTATTGTCATGATCATCCACAACTGAAAAACTGATTTTTCCAGCAGCAAGTGAAATTGAATTGACTGATTTTCCTTGATAATTTTTATCGGCATACTGCACAATCGCTTCAGCTAACGGCGAATCTGACTGGCGTTTTAAGTCTACTTCAGTCACTTGGGAATCAATTTCATCTCCCCATTTGGTTCCAAGTTTCTCATCCGTAGCAACTTCATTATTTGTAGCTTCTGCGGCAGCATCTGCTGTTGCTGTACCTGTTGTTTCAGTTTGGTTGGTTGAATGGCGGTCTTCTGTTTTTTTCGAACATGCAGCGAGGAAAATACAGAACATTATGCAAATTAAAATATGTATTCTTTTCATTATGTCACCTATTTAAAAGCATGATTGATCATCCAATATTTTTGATGCTTTTTATCTATAGTGATAAATAGGGCATCAGATTATCGGAGGTATAGGCAACTTAGATTATTATCAAAATAATCATAGCTTGACTGCTCACACTTCACTATTCAGGATTTTTTATAATTTTGTAACATTATAACATTATTAAAAAAGAGGAATCCGCTCATTCCTCTTTTAACGACGAACCAACATTTTTAATCCGCTGGAAATGCATTCGGTGCAGGCGCATAACCATCATTGGTTTTTTTCATCGGATAATATTTTGGCGCTTTTAGTTCATAAACCACCGTACCAATTACACCTGTATTTTGAATAGAACCACTTGAATTATTTGCAGCATAAGCGTCTTGCGGTTTACTAAAAGTAAATGATGCAACCGCTGAATTACTCTTTCTAAAACCTTCGATTGCAAATGAACTGAATGGACGAAGCACATAACCACTTTTCGATCTAGATGCTTGGCTACCATCCAACACATCTAGACCATCGACACTTGCAACGATTTCAAAAGTTTGCTGACTGGTATTGGAATAACGCAATTGATAGCTTTGTCCATCATTGGCTGAAAGATAATAAGTCTGCCCATCACGGTACAAAGGTAAAATACGTCCACGATCATCAATAACGGAAAAACTTATTTTCCCAGCAGCTAAAGAAATACTATTAATGCTTCGTCCTGAAAATTGCTTACTTGCATAACGTATTTGCGTTTCATCAACGGGATTGTTACTCAAACGTTTTAAATCGATTTGTGTCACATGCGAGCTTACTTCATCACCCCACTTTGTCCCTAAACGCTCTTCTGAACGTACACGGTTATTCTGTGCTGATGTTGTTTGAGCTGAGGCCATTTTTGCAGCAGATGGTGGTTCAGGCGCAGGAACGGGTGCAGGTGCATATTCAGCATCGGAAGATGTTGGAGAGTTTTGAGTCGTGCTACATGCGGTGAATAAGCCACATAACATTAAGCTTAATAAAATCTTAGATTTATTCATTCTGCCATCCTTATTTTTTAAATTATATAATGGATCAGTATAGTAAATTCAGCATTGAGAATTGTTGAATAATGTTTAATGGATCTATATTGATCACCCAATATAGATCTGTAAATCCTAAGTTATTTTAAATATCTTTATAATTTTGATTTATTGCCTAATTTTGATGTATTGCTTACATCGGTCTAAGGGTCAAAATCTGCTCACTACGCCCAAATGGCCCATGCACATCATGCATAATTGAGCTAGATAAACCAATCCCATCCGTACCGTATTGCTGTACAGCTTCAAGCCCCAACCATTCCCCTCGTGGCATACGATATAAATGAATTTGTAAGTCTAAGTTCGGGAATCCCCATTCAAAAGGTCTTGCTTGTCTAGGAACAACGCCATTTGCCATATCCGCCATACAGACTAAACGTACAAAATCAGAAGTTTTTTGCCCTTCTACCATGTCAGTTTGCGTTTTTAACCAAACTAAGCCTTTACCTTGTCGTTCGTTATCAGACCTTGCTTCAACTGTCTGTGTATATTGTCCATTCCATTGATGGATTCCATCAAAAATAGGCATATTTTCAGGTCTTGCAACTCGTGAATCTTCCAATCCAGCAATTGCTGAGCTATCTGAAACCATCATGCGCCAAGTACGTGCTACAACTAAAGTTTTTCCTTGCCCTTTCATGGTCGATTCAATTAACTCAATGGTCTTTCCCGCACGTATGGTTTGTGTGGTAATTTCAATTTCACCAAGAGCAATCAATCCATAAATATCCAAACTGATTCGACCAATACGCATCTTTTCACGTGGCGAAAACTGTTCCAACTCCGCACAGATCACTCCTGTTGCAGGCGCCATATGCTGTTCATTGGGATTCCACGCACCTTGGGCATTCATAGTAGATTGATAATGTGCTGTAACGATACCTTGCTCATCGATATGACGACTCAGCAATTGATAATAAGCAGACATAAACTTCCTTGTAACGATTTATTGCTTTAATAAACTAATTCATTCTGTCCATTTTTGTACCCAACTTTAGTGGAGAAGTCCATGATTTGAAGAAAAATTGACCTCATGGGTTCTTAAATTTGCTTACCGATCGCCAATGCTATCTGCGATAAAAGGGCATGATTTAAAATAAAATTTGTCGATTAGCCTATTTAAGTCACCTCAATTGATACCGGACTAAGAAGAAAATTGTCCGATAATATTTAAGTTGAATGTTTAAGAATACATACACCTTTTATTTATTGATGATAAAACCATTCTGAAATTTAATTTGCTCTATTCTCTATATATTGAAGAGATAGCCATTTAAAGCTTTTGAAGCTTATTGGTGATAATCACGTGCCCCAAACAATGCAGTCCCTACACGTACCATGGTTGATCCCGCTGCAATGGCACTTGCCATATCACCTGACATTCCCATACTCAACGTATCCCAATCTTCTGGATGTGCATGTTGTGCTTTTACATTTTCAAATAAATTTTTAGCATCTACAAAAGCTTGTGAATGATCAGGTGCAGGAATCACCATCAAACCACGTAGTTTTAAATTTGGCAGTTGGCTGATTTGTTGTACCAATTCTGCAACCTCTTCAGGCTGACAACCATCCTTGCTCTCTTGAGCATCAATATTCACTTGTAGGCAAATATTAAGTGGATTTGATGTTGTTGCCCGCTGATTTGAAAGACGCTCAGCGATAATGAAGCGATCAACGCCATGTACCCATGCAAATTTTTCAGCAAGATGTTTGGTTTTATTACGTTGTACATGACCAATAAAATGCCATTCAATGTCTAAGTGCTTTAATGCTTCTATTTTATCTAAAGCTTCTTGTAAATAATTTTCTCCAAATGCACGCTGTCCTGTTGTATACATTTCACTCAACATGCTACTTGGATGTGTTTTTGAAACGGCCAATAACATCACTTGATTCGCATCTCTATGTGCAGCCATGCAGGCTTGTTCAATCTGTTTGAGCACATGATTTCGAGCTTGATTTAGATCATTCATTGACAAGTTTCTCATTTCCAAAAAATTTCAGCTTCCAAGCGATTAAATTGTTGGTTATGCTGAGTGAAAGGCCTTATTATTCTACAAAATAATTAAGCAAATAGGTTTTTATTCGGGGACATTATGGATATTACAGAATTATTGGCGTTTTCCGTCAAAAACGGTGCATCAGACTTACACCTTTCGGCAGGTATGCCACCGATGATTCGTGTCGATGGCGAAGTACGTCGAATCAATTTACCAGCAATGGAACATAAAGAAGTACATCGACTTGTTTATGACATCATGAACGATAAACAACGTCGTGACTTTGAAGAACAATTAGAAACTGACTTTTCATTTGAAGTACCGGGTGTTGCTCGTTTCCGTGTAAACGCATTTAACCAAAACCGTGGCGCTGGCGCAGTATTCCGTACCATTCCTTCAAAAGTTTTAACCATGGAAGATCTTGGTTTAGGACAAACGTTTAAAGGGCTTTGCGAATTACCTCGTGGTTTAGTGTTAGTGACAGGCCCTACGGGTTCTGGTAAATCAACAACATTAGCGGCAATGATTGATTATATTAACGATAACCGTTATGACCATATTTTAACGGTTGAAGATCCTATCGAATTTGTACACCAATCTAAAAAGTGTTTGATCAACCAACGTGAAGTGCATCGTGATACTCATGGTTTTAACGAAGCACTTCGTTCTGCACTCCGTGAAGACCCTGATATTATTCTTGTCGGGGAGATGCGTGACCTTGAAACGATCCGTTTGGCACTCACAGCAGCGGAAACAGGTCACTTGGTTTTCGGTACGCTACATACCACATCTGCGGCAAAAACCATTGACCGTGTGATTGACGTATTCCCTGCTGAAGAAAAAGACATGGTTCGTGCCATGTTATCTGAATCACTACAAGCCGTAATTTCACAAACACTACTTAAGAAAACAGGTGGTGGTCGTGTTGCTGCTCATGAAATCATGATTGGTATTCCAGCAATTCGTAACTTGATTCGTGAGAATAAAGTTGCACAAATGTATTCTGCAATTCAAACAGGTGCGAATTATGGTATGACCACACTCGATCAAAGCTTAAAAGCGCTGGTTGCTAAAGGTGTCATTAGCCCTCAGGTTGCAAGAACTATGGCAAAACAACCAGAATCGTTCTTATAAGACATGGATTATTGAGGTTTAAAAGATGGACTTTAATGACTTGCTCAATATGATGATTGAGCAGAAAGCGTCCGACTTGTTTATTACCGCAGAAGTTGAACCATCAATGAAAATTAATGGTCAAATTGTTCCTGTGGTCAAAACTAAGTTAAACGGCGAAATTATTATGTCGTTGCTTAACTCAATTATGAGTGAAAAACAACGTAAAGAATTTGCCGACACACGAGAATGTAACTTCGCAATCACCAACCGTGATAAAACTGCTCGTTTCCGTGTCAGTGCCTTTCAGCAACGTGATATGCCAGGTATGGTATTACGTCGTATTGAAACTACAATCCCGACCATGGATGAGCTTAAACTGCCTCCGATCCTGAAAGATTTAGCCATGACCAAACGTGGCATTATTATCTTTGTAGGTGCTACAGGTACGGGTAAATCGACCTCTTTGGCTTCAATTATCGGTTATCGTAATCATAATTCAAAAGGTCATATCATTACGATTGAAGACCCGATTGAATTTGTACATGAACATGCGGGCTGTATTATCACGCAACGTGAAGTTGGTATTGATACCGATTCTTTTGAAATTGCGTTAAAGAATACCCTGCGACAAGCGCCTGATGTAATTTTGATTGGTGAGATTCGTTCACGTGAAACCATGGATTATGCAATCGCCTTTGCAGAAACAGGACACTTGGTTTTCGCCACACTGCATGCCAACAACGCTAACCAAGCCATTGATCGTATTATTCACTTCTTTGAATCAGATCGTCACAGTCAGTTGTTTATGGACTTGTCGCTCAATTTAAAAGCGATGGTCGCACAACAGTTGATCCCAACACCAGATGGCAACTCACGTCGTGCAGCAATTGAAATTCTGATCAATTCACCTTTAATTTCAGACTTGATCCGTAAAGGCGATGTCCATGAAATTAAAGATTTGATGAAGCGTTCACGTGAATTGGGTATGCAAACCTTTGACCAAGCGCTGTTTGACCTCTACAAAGCAGGACAAATCACCTATAAAGATGCGTTAAAGCATGCTGACTCACCAAATGATTTACGTCTACAAATTAAATTGGATGAGGAAGGTGGTGCACAGTTGCTCAATGCACATAGCAAACTGACTTTTGATGGACAATAATTGATTTTGATCTGTACTTAAAATACTAAAAAGGGAGCTAAATTAATTTAGCTCCCTTTTAATTTGTTGTATTTATGTGATTTTATTTTTTACGATAAGCTTCCTGACATTCAGGCGCATCACAAAAACCGTAGAGGTTTAACGAATGTCCAGTCAGTTTAAAACCATGCTTATCCGCTACCGAATGTTGCTCATGTTCAATGGTATCATTTGTAAATTCAATGACTTTATTACAATTTAAACATACGAGATGATCGTGGTGATCTTCTTGCATGATTTCAAAAACAGAATGATTGTTTTCAAAATGATGACGCTGAATAATTCCAGCAGCTTCAAATTGCGTTAACACACGATATACGGTTGCAAGACCGACATCTTCACCTTGTTCAAGTAATGTTTTATAAATGTCTTCCGCGCTCAAGTGGTGTTGTCTTGAATTTTCTAATAATTCCAAAATCTTGATTCGTGGTAGGGTAACTTTAAGTCCAGCTTTGCGTAAATCTTGATTTGAAATAGGCATATAAAAAGGTCTCTCAACAAATTTTAAGTTGGAATATGCAACAGAGTTGAGATGCAGTATGATCTATCCGTGGATCAATTGCATCATAATTAATTTGGGATAGTGTAGCAAAATGCAAAAAATCATGCTGACGTTATTCGTCGCTTCTTTACTTGGTGGCTGTTCTGTATTTGGAGTATACAAAGTTGATATTCCTCAAGGAACACCGTTAACCCAAGCTCAAGCTTCAAAAATTCAAGTCGGTATGACTTACCAACAAGTACGTTTTTTGCTGGGTAGTCCAACGGTTGCAGATCCATTGAATCCTGATCGATGGGACTACATTTACAATTATATCCCAGGAACTTACGCTAAAAAAGCCAAGATTCCTGTAGCACATGGCCAACACTTAAAGGTTTATTTTGATCAATCAGGTATTGTCAATAAAATTGAAGGTTTGGAAACCATTCCTGAATCACAACCTGGTTTGCCTGCTTCTAAAGAAGCAATTTTGAATGCGCCTCCACTATAGACACTTTGATATAAAAATAAACCCCTCAATGAGGGGTTTTTTATATTGATTCAATTGTTTAAAGCGATTGGCTTAAAGAATGGATTACTTAGACAGCAATTGGCGGTAACGATTTCCACGGCAATAGCGCCCAACAGGATTGGCCTTGGCACGATTACGGCGAATATCTTTCGGATTAATGGTTAAAGCTCTATAGATTTCAACACGATCCCCTGCCTGTAAAACTTGAGTAAGATCTTTGCTTTTAACACCAAAAATACCAAAACTAAAATTTTCAGGTAATTGTACTTGTTCAGCTAAACCACTTTGAGCAATCGCATCTGCAATGCTCATTCCTTGAGAAAATTGTAACTCAATATGAAATTGTTGATTTTCGGTGGCATAAGCCACCCAAATCTTCTCCGCTTGCTTCACCATATCCATTAAATCAATTGTCCAATATAGGCCACAATTGCTAAGATAATCGCCAATGGTAGAACAATTCGTACTGCAATACGCCAAATATTATAAAAAGCTTCTGAGCTAAAATTCATCGCTTTGCGTAAATGACTGATCTTCATGATCCATCCTGCAAAAAGCGAATAGATCAAACAAATAACTAAGCCCCAAAGCATCAACAGCGGATTGAACACTAAACTGATATTTGGAATCGCCCAAATCAATAAGCCAACCAATAACACAACAAACTGAATCACGATTGCGATTTGACGCTGAGCCAATTGTTCTTTTGCTAACTGTAATAACAATGCTGCTGAAATTACTGCAGTAAATAACAATGTATATGCTGGAATTTGTGCTGAAACAGCGAAGAATCCAAAAGCAATTACAGCAATCAGTTGCGCAACCCAGATCGGTAAAGCTGTTTTAGAAGCTTCATTGTATTGTTGAATGCTAGATAAGCTAGTTTGCCAATATAAACCTAATCCTAAGCCTGTTGCGACCAATGCAAGGATACTGGCATTGCCCCATTCCTTAAACTCTACAGGCGTCATATGCCACGGTTGCAATGCTGTGCCGAATACATTGGCTAGTACCAATGACAACACCACGCCAAACGCAACCAAAGCAATGAGTATTTGACGTGGAATAAATGACAGTACAAATGCCAGAATTGCAGCGCTTGCAAACAAAATATTGGCCGCTACAGGAATTTGAGCAATTTGCACAGCACTTTGACTAATGTTAAATAATATTCCACCTGCCAAGAACGGAATAAACACGACAGCCAACCAGCCCACGATACGCCAAGATTGAGAAGCATCGGCATCACGCGTTAAGCTAGACAATGCATTCAATGCTGTTGTTTTAGAGCGCTTCGCTAAAGCAACTTCCAAATAAGCTATAGGCAATGCCAAAACCAACATTGACACTAACCACAATATCCAAAAATCAATTTGTCGATCAATTTGAATACCCAGACTTGGAGCTAAGCCTGCAATAATCATAAAAGACAAACAAAATGCCATGAGCGGCGATAACCATCGTGACATAGAATAATCCTGCATGAGGTGTTTCGTAAAAAGTTCTGCTATTTTGCCTTTCTCGTTTGTGAAAATCAAAGTTTAAAAGAAAAAAGCAAACCATCCTCTCCAGATGATTTGCTGCGCAAGATTTCTATTTTATATTTTTCTTTTTATTCCCTCTGAATTGTTCTAATTAGAGAACGAGTTATTTTTATCATTAGCTCGATCTACAAGGTCAATAAGATCAATTATGAAAAAAATCTTGCAAACCAATTCTTACCTTTTTTCTTTTCGTTTTCTTTAATAATGCCCATCATATTTAACTTCACAGCCCCCACATAGTCAGCATCATCATGTTGAATATGGTTGATCAACCATTTTGACAATACCTCATGCAATTCATTTTCAATTGAATGACCTTCTTCAAAACTGCTACGATAATTTTCAATGCGTTTAATAAATAAATCATGCACTCGTTTATGTGGAACACGATATTTATAATTTGCTTCCTCTTGTAAGCTTTCTTCGAATGCAAAATGTGACTGAGTATAATCAATAATTTGATTAAGAATATTTCTAATTTTTGCACGATCAGTCGTTACACCGATTTCATTAATTTCGTTAATATAATCCAAAATTCTTTTATGTTGATCGTCAATCACATCGATACCAGTATTATATTCTGGAACCCATTTCATCTTCATACGATCACCTTTTAAATAATATTCTCACCTTTCGATTCATACTAACCCCTTATTTTTAAAATAAAAACGAAGCGTATTAGTCTGAATTAAGTTAAAAATTTCAATTATTATCTAAATTATTGTTTATATTTAATTATTATTTTAAACTCAACCAAAAGAGTCAGATATTTTTTAACCATACTGATGATTTTATGCAATTCAAAAATATAATTAAATATATAAAAATAAAAGCCTTTAATAAAATTAAAAGCTTTTAAACTATTCAATTAGAATACATTAATATTGATCAGCTTTAGTTATTCTAATCAAATTAGGATTTTCAGCTTCACGCATTAATCGTTCAACTCGAGTCAGTGCTGTTTTTATCACCTGACCATCTTTAAATAGAATCATCTCACCTGCTTTATACGCAGTCCAAGTTTCATTATGGGTTAATGGTTCAGTGGTAATGACAGCAACACGATCTTCTGCTGTGGTAAATTTACTAAAATCAATATCAACATCTATATCGACTAAACGAGCATATTTAAATGGATACTCTCGAACGATCCAATGCAGTTTGGTCGTTGCGTAGCTAAATAAAGCTTGACCATTAGATAGACAAAAATTAAATGTGCCATATTCTGCAATTTGTGGTGAAATTTCTTCTAATAAGGTGAAAATATCATCCAAACTTGGCTCATCATAACCAAACTTTAACACCAACTGCTCAAGCAAATAGCAAAATGCCAATTCACTGTCTGTACTTCCTACAGGTGTAAATCGCCCTGATAAACGTGGATTAAAATGATGTAAATCACCATTATGTGCAAAAATCCACTGTCTTCCCCATAGCTCACGCATAAAAGGATGTGAATTTTCTAGTGTGATTTTGCCTTGCGTGGCTTTACGAATATGCGCAATCACATTACGTGACTTGATTGGATAATTACGTACCAATTCTGCAATCGGTGATTCAACCGCAGATTGATTGTCGACAAATAAACGGCATGCTTTATCTTCAAAAAAGGCTATACCAAATCCGTCAGAATGATCCGAAGTTATTCCCGCACGTTGCGAAAAACCACGAAAAGAAAAGGTAATATCTGTCGGTGTCGCACAGTTCATTCCAAGCAATTGGCACATAATTTATTCATACAACATTTTAGTTATAGGAATATTGTGCATGAGTCAGTACCTGCTTGCAAATATCAATCACGAATATTGTTTACAAACAGGATTATATTTCTGTAAGTCTTTAGCAATAGCGAACTATTTCAATCATATTTAACGGTTGACCATTTTGTTTAATACAAAATTCTTCACAACGTCATTTATTTCAACAAATACAAAATAATCTAAGCAATTAAATGACTCATCATGATAGGCCTGTTTGGACAAACGAGCATTCATTTTCAAATAAACATCAAATAGCTTCGGAATACGTTCATCTTGAGGAAAGCTGTACTCTGGATGACTAGGTTCAAAAGCAGGTTTTGCTTTCACGTCAATAAATTGTTCATCATCCAATTGTTTAAGAAATTGATGGGTGTAATAAGCTCGTGCCTTGTTGTCTTCTAAGCGAATGCTCACGCAGCCAATCAAATATTTGGCTTTCATTTTCCACAATACAGTCGGAACAAGATTGAGCCATAGCATGGATAATGCACGACCATTTCGATAACGTGGATGTACACAGGTTCGTCCAATTTCGACAATATTATCCAACTCTGAAAACTGTGATACATCAAACTCTTGCGAGCTATAACTCTGTTTTAATTCATGCCCTTGGAAGCGTTTTAAACGTGTATAAGCAACTATCTCATTGCTCCATTTATCACGTAACACAGCATGCTCACAATCAAGATCATATAAATCTTGATCTAAACCATTTTCAAATGTAATTCCAAATTGATCTGCAAATTGTACTGCTCGAAATTTTTGTACTTCTTTGAGTTGTTTAAGGTCTTCAACCCATTCAAATTTGTATTGTGATTGTGCTTTTTTAGGTTTTGCTAAAGGTAAGCTTAAGTTCTGACGATATTGATTTAATTTTGCAAACATGTCTTCTGCTCCTAGTGCTTTTACTTACACTAGGCATTCTGCATGACACTGATGTGACCGAATAATGAATGTTTAAAAACAGTGTATACTTTTTTTTAATCTGATAATTAAACACAAAAAAGCCAGTGTTTTCACTAGCTTAATTATTGACCTGATTATTGACTTGATTAATTCGCTGGTTTTACACGATTGGTAATCAATGTTCCCACACCGTGATCGGTAAAGATTTCGAGCAAGGTTGCATGCGGTACACGACCATCTACAATATGTGCACTAACAACACCGCCTTTTACAGCATCCAAAGCACATCCAACTTTCGGAATCATGCCACCATAAATCACACCCGTTTCAATCAGACGATCGACTTCTTGTGTGGTTAAACCAGTCAATAGATTTTTATTTTCATCAAGTACGCCAGTGATATTAGTCAAGAGAATAAGCTTCTCTGCACCTAAAGCCTCAGCGACCTTACCTGCCACTAAATCTGCATTGATGTTATAAGTTTGACCATCTTCATCCACACCTAAAGGTGCAATGACTGGAATAAAATCACTTTGGGTAAACATTTCTAAAACATCAGTTTTAACACCTGTCACTTCACCAACTAAACCTAAGTCGATTTGTGTCACAGTGCCATCATCTTGTGTTTTTTCCATCAATAATTTTTTAGCACGTAATAAATTACCATCTTTACCCGTCAAACCAATCGCACGACCACCGTGTTTATTGATCAGATTGACAATGGATTTATTCACACTACCGCCTAAAACCATTTCAACGACATCCATGGTGTCAGAATCAGTTACACGCATACCATCAATACGGTCAGATTCACGTCCCAGTTGCTTGAGCAATGAATCCACTTGAGGGCCACCGCCATGAACCACGATTGGATTTAGACCTACAGTTTTCAAAAGTACGATATCTCGAGCAAATGAGCTTTCCAAAGCAGGATCTGTCATTGCATTGCCACCATATTTCACAACCAGCGTTTTCCCTGAAAAACGTTGAATGTATGGCAAAGCCTCAGTCAATATTTGTGCTTTGTCGATGCCAGCATGCTGATGTGACATTCGCCTCTCCTTAATGAACTGTATGGTTTAGACTGCTGAATGCGGAAAATGCAAAAACAGTCAATGCGCTTGTAGAATCTCTTGAGCGATCATAGGATAACGATCACTGAGCATAGACGCAAATGTCTGACGAATTTCATTGAGATGAATTGGACAATCCGCATCAAAACGCACAGTGAAATACTCACCTGTATTTGATGCCCGAATAATGCCAAAACCATGTTCAAAATCAAGTCGAACACCATCAATTTTGCTTAATTCAGCCGCAAAATTTTGACTTAAATGTTCAATTTCATTCAGAACAACTTTAGGATCGGTATGATGGGTACTGATATAAGTATCTTCAGTATAAAAACGATCTGGATAATGCGCTAATATTTCAGACAATGTCGCCTTTGGAAATAGACACAAATATTCCATGACACGTAGTGCAGCATATAAACCATCGTCATAGCCCATCCCACGACCATCATTAAATACATAATGCCCTGCATATTCTCCACCAAATACAGCACGACCTTTCGACTGTGACATATATTTGCGTAAGAAGCTGCTTCCTGTTCGAATCATTTTTGCCTGACCGCCTAAACGTTCAACGGCTTGGCGTACCATAGAAGAACATTTCACATCAAAAACAATTTCATGTTGAGGATGCTCTTTCAAGCACATCTGTGCAAATAAGGCCAATAGACGATCTGCGGAAATAATATGTGCTGTTTCATCCAGTATCACGACACGATCACCATCACCATCTAAGGCAATGCCAATATCAGCTTGATGATTCAAAACATTCTGACGCAATAATTCTAAATGGGTGGCTTGTGAAGGATCTGGCGCATGATCAGGAAAATTTCCATCAGCATTACAACGAATTGCAATCACCTCACAACCCAATCGTTTAAGTACTAAATTGGCACAATAACCTGCTGAGCCATTTAAACCATCAATTACCACTTTTAAAGGTTTAGATAAATGGATGTCATTTAATATTGCAGTCTGATAAAGCAAGCAATATTCAGTTTTAATTTGATGAATAAGGCTGGGATTATGAATTGATGCTTGAATAGCCTCAAACTTTTCATTTTGAATATATTCTGTTTGAAAATACTGTGCCGCTTGGATTCCTACATTTTGAATACTTTCAGGTGAAGGCGGTTCACTTTGCATAATCCATTTGAAGCCATTGTCTGTTTTAGGATTATGACTAGCTGTCACCATGATGCCATTGCCACCTGTTTTTCGAGCCGCAAAGTACAGTTGTGGTGTTGAACAGCAGCCGATTTCAATGACTTGGATATTTTTTTGTTGAAATACCTGTTGAATAATATGAGCAAAAGTAGGGCTGGTTAAACGAGCATCATAACCTAAGCTAATCTGCGACTGATCTTTTTCAATAAATTGATTCGCCAAAGCATGCGCAATCGCCTGAACGTATTCAGGTCGTAGCATTTCAATTTTTCCACGAATATCATAAGCACGGAAAATTTGAGCTGGGAAATCATTCATTTCAATCATAAGCAAAACTTCTAATTGCTTAACCCTATATCTCTAAGCTAAAAGACATTCAATCGATAATGTTTTAGCAATTTATTTAGAATTTTTATCCAAGGTTAAGAGGTAAAATACATATAAACACGCAATACTATATGCAAATTTAAAACATTATATATACATACTTTTTGTTACATATTTAAGTTTTATAAATAAAGCCTGATAAATCAGGCTCTAAAAATATAAGAAAAGTTGAGTATTTTTAAATATCGGCTTCTAGTTTTTACCAGTATGACCAAAACCACCTGCGCCACGCTCAGTCGCTTCGAACTCATTCACAATCTCAAGTTGCGCTTGAATCACAGGTACGAGTACGTATTGTGCTAAACGCTCACCTGGTTCTAAAGTAAATGTATTTTGACTACGATTCCAAACAGAAACCATTAACTCGCCTTGGTAATCTGAATCGATTAAACCCACAAGATTACCCAATACAATCCCGTGTTTATGGCCTAAACCTGAACGAGGCAAAATTAAACCTGCAAAGTTTGAATCTTCAATATAAATTGCCATTCCTGTTTTCACCAAAACAGTTTGACCTGGTTCAATCTGAATCACCTCTTCAACACAAGCACGTAAATCCAAACCTGCTGAACCTGTTGTTGCATATGTTGGCATTGGCCATTCTTGACCTAAACGTGAATCAAGTACTTTTACTTGAACTTTCATATTGAAATCCTATGTAAATCAATTAAAAAATGAATAGCCAACCCATTAAATATCATTCAAACCAGATCCATTTCAAAACCATCGTTTGCTTCAAGAAATAATGGAGTTACAAGGATCTAAATAATATACATGCTCAAAATCTTCCTATGTACAGAGAAGGATGAGCAATATTAAAAAGATTTAACGAATTGACTTGAGTTAAAAAATCAACGTTTTAACAACGCTTTTAAATTTTGCAAATATTGCTGAGCTTGCTGTTTAGGATCGACATTTTCAGCCAATTTTTTCTTACGTCCTAACCAATCCAACTCATCTTGTGGTAATTCATCTAAGAAGCGACTTGGCGTCATTTGCTTCATTTGCCCACCATTTTTACGCTGTTCAGCGAGAGTCAAAGTTAAACCCTGCTGCGCACGTGTAATACCCACATACATTAAACGGCGTTCTTCTTCAATGGTTTCAGCAGCAATCGAGTTTTTATGCGGTAGCAATTCTTCCTCTAAGCCCATGATATAGACGAATGGAAACTCCAAACCTTTAGACGCATGTAAGGTCAACAAATTGACTTTATCTGTGTCTTCTTCTTCCTGTTGTTGCTCAAGCATATCCAGCAACACCATTTTACGAATCACACTTTCAATGTTCTTTTCATCGACATCTTCAGCACGATTGATCAAACTTTGAATACTGGTATACAGCATTTCAACGTTATCAATTTTGGTTTTTTCTTGTGCAGGTGTAGCAGCTGATTCACGTAAATAATCAATATAGCCTGCTTCATTCATCATCTGGCGAATTTTAGGAACAGGTTCATCATCATCCAATAATTCACGAGTAAAATCATTAATAAAGCCTGCAAATTCAGCCAATTGTGTCGTGGCTTTCTTTGGCATAACCATCGTTAAACGCTGATCACTGGCTGCAGCCAATAACGATAGATGATTTTCTTGAGCAAATAAGCCCAGCTTTTCCAAAGTTACAGGCCCAATCGCACGCTTTGGTGTATTGATAATACGTAAAAATGCACTGTCATCTTCAGGATTGATAATAATCCGTAAATAACTCATCACATCTTTAATTTCCGCACGTCCAAAGAACGATTGACCACCTGAAAGCTTGTAAGGAATCTGCATTTGACGCAACTGCGTTTCCAGTACACGTGCTTGGAAATTTCCACGGTACAATACCGCATAATCTTTCCAGTTCTTTCCGTTCATCAATTTATGAGTCAATAAATCTTTGACGACTCGTTATGATTCATCATCATCATTACGACAGGTGATCACACGGATCACTTCACCATGACCCTTATCACTCCACAATTTTTTATCAAAAAGATGGGGATTATTTTCAATTACATGGTTGGCCGCTTTTAAAAT